>JAAUXY010169752.1_pt1 | contig 10531 bp, 9 predicted proteins | sample 7278121 | NCBI WGS metagenome assembly JAAUXY01 (sample SAMN14350117, study PRJNA611818) | marine sediment metagenome | isolation source: surface marine sediment (1.8m) | place: French Polynesia: Moorea | collected 2018-08
TATCTCGGTAAAGAGCACCGTTTCGATGGAGGCGAGCTCGGCATCCCGATAGAGCGCTTCAGCTTTCTCGGCGTACTGCCCGACGCGGGATTCGCGGCCTTTTTCGGCCCTGGACGTCGCCTCGTAGAACTGCACTTCCGCCTTCTTCCAGAGATCCGGTGAGCGGGTTTCCGCCTGGACCTGCAGCGCATCACCTCTCGCCTGGAACGCGGCGATGACAAACTGCTCAACCGTTACCGCGGTGGTCGCCGCCTCTCTAAAGAGGCTCGTCGCCTCTCGCAGGATGTTGCGAACGCGGTCGACATCAGCACCCCTAGCGAACGCTTCGTCGGCGCGCTTGTAAAGCTCGCCGGCGCGCCGATAGGTTTCCGGGGTCAGCACGCTTGCGGAGGCGTCGTTAGCCTCACCGAGCGCCTGCTCCGCTTCCTCGAATACCTGTTCTTTAAGCGCTGCCCGTAGACTGTCTTCCGCCGCAAGAACCGGCGTGACGAAGAGCAAGCACCCCAAAAAAATCCATGTTTTCACAGCTGTCGAACCTCCCTGGTTGATCCGCTGACGATTCAGGCAGGGCGACACTACTCGTTCACGGCAGGTGAGGGCAAGCTCAAAGGGTCTTGGAAAATCCCTGCGGCTGTGCCGGCAGATGCGCGTCGAGCAGCATGCACACGTTACGCACCAGGAAGCGGCCCGTCGGTGTGACACGAATGTGTCGCTCCGAGAGCTCAACGAGCCCCTCTTCCGCCATCTCGTTCAAGCCGGGCCAGGCGCTCTCGAACATCCGCCAGAAGTCGACATCATGTGTCGCGTTGAACTCGTCCACGTCGACGTGGAAGTGGCACATGATGCGCTGAATGGCATCCGCAACAATTTCGTCTTCTGCGGTCAGCACGTAGCCGCGATCGGTTGCCAGGCGACCGGCGTCGATGGCTTCGTAGTATTCTTCCAGCGTTTTGCTGTTCTGCGCATACACGCGCCCGACCTTGCTGATCGAGCTCACGCCGAGCGCAATGAGCTCACACTGACCATGCGTGGTGTAGCCCTGGAAATTGCGCTGCAGACTGCCGTCCTGCTGGGCAGTCAGCAGATGATCGGTGGCTTTGGCGAAATGGTCCATGCCGATGTACTCGTAACCGGCAACGTTGAAATGCTCGATCGCTTTGCCGAGAAGATCGAGCTTGGTCTCGGGTGACGGCAGGTCCTCCGCCCTGATCTGGCGCTGGGTTTTGAAACGCTCGGGCAGATGCGCGTAGTTGTAGAGTGAGATCCGGTCCGGCTCCAGCGCGAGCACCCGATCGAGGCTGCGCTCGAATCCTGACGTCGTCTGCAACGGCAGACCGTAGATGAGATCCACGTTGATCGAGCCGAAGCCGTTCGCGCGTGCGGCTTCCACCACCGCCCTTGTCTCCGCCTCGGATTGAATCCGGTTCACCGCTTCCTGCACGGCCGGATCGAAGTCCTGCACGCCAACGCTCATGCGATTGAAGCCGAGCTCAGCCAGATTAGCGATCCGCTCGACCGGCAACCCCCGCGGGTCAATCTCAATCGAGTAATCCCGCCGATCGTCGCTCATGAGCTCAAAGTTTTCGCGCAGCCCCGCAAACACCCGCTTGAACTGATCGTCGTCGAGAAACGTCGGCGTGCCGCCGCCAAAATGCAGCTGCTCAACCGGATGTGAACCGCTGATGTGCGCGGACTGCATCGACATTTCACGGATCAGCCGGTCGATGTAGGCCTCCGCATGCTTCTTGTTGCCGGTGTTGATCTTGTTACACGCACAGTAGTAGCAGATGGTGTCGCAGAACGGCACGTGGAGATACAGCGACAGGGGTTTGCCGTCCTGGATGGCATCGAGCGCCTGCTCGTAGGGTCGGGCGTCGAGGGCGTGGAAAACGTTGGCTGTCGGATACGAGGTATAGCGCGCGCCGTTGACGTTGTAACGGGCGATGATGTCGGGTGCAAATAGGGCTTTCATGCCGCGCAGTGTGACCCATTATCCGACCCGGACCATGGGGGAATTCCCCTAGGCACGGGGCACCGCGTCACAGTGCCGGCTGCGCGTCGAGCAGGCCACACTTCATGAAGAACTTGACCACACCCGCAGAGATCTTCTCCCGCAGGTCCGTCTGATATTCACTGGCCATGGCAATCTTCGCCGCCTCGTAAGGCGCCTCAATCCCTGCGTCTTTATAAGCCGCGGGGTTGTAGAACGTCAGCCAGTTGACGCGCATGTATTCAGCGAGCCAGGTGCGGAAGTCTTTGAGCGTGTCATCGTCCCAGCCCGGCAGGTGTTGCGCGGCGAGCTCCGTGATGTACGCGCGATCAAACGCCAGATGACGCGCCTCGTCGACGTGATGCACGCGACTGATGTCGCGGACCAGAGGATCACACTGATCGTCGTTCATGGCGCGCACGTTGTAGAAATCCCCGTACGCCTCCACCACCATGGCCTGCGCGTAAAACCGCAGAAGCTCCTCACCGGGCGCGTATTTGCGCTCCTCAAAAGAGAACTTCTTTTCCGGATACACGCGACCGATGTATTTACGGCAGAAAACGCCAAACATGATCATGTGCTTGTTTTCCTCATCGAGGAAGTGGTGCAGATAGTCGGTGATTTCGGCGGGTGCTGCCTTGCCGTAGAGCTGCGAGGACAAACCTGACACGAGCAGACGCTCACCGTTGAGCGTGTTGGCATAAAGGTTTGCAGTGTCGGTAATCGTGAGCTTGCGCTTCTGCTCGTCGTTCAGATCGCTCCACACCTCTGTGCCATACAGCGTCGTGTATTCGAGCGGCACAGCCAGATAGTCGGCTGCGAGCTCCTCAGGCCAGTCGAAGGACTCATAGACGTCGTAAAAACCCTCGCGGGACTTGGCATTCAGGCGAGCCGCCAGCTGGCTGGTGCTGGGAAACGTACAAGCTTCTTTCGTGGTCGGACTCATAATCAACCTCTCTGCGCCTGCATGGGCTCTTTCTCATCGACCGTCGGATCGTTGGCCAGCACGCGCACGACGTTCAGCTTCTCGAGGGCATCGAGCACCGTGTCAGTGTCGACACCAAAATCGATCAGACAGGCCACCTCGTCAACGTCGATCGCCGCCAGCGCGTCAATGGTGTCGAGGCATTTCTCATACGATCCAAGCAGGCTGCCCATGTGGAAGTACTTCTCGAACGAGGCTTCCAGCACCTGATCGACCAGCTCGTCCGAGACGTTTTCGAGATCAATGTCCTCCGCTCTCTGCAGAAACGGCACCGATTCGATGTGTTCCTGCGCCAGGTTCAGAGACCCTGCCAGATAACGCTTCATTGGCTCACGGGCAATGTCGTGCACCTCTTCATCACTGGAGCCGACGAGCGTGTGCAGCATGACCGTCATCGTCCCGCTGCCGGGATGCCCTGCGGCCTGCCACGCCTCACGGTACACCTGAATTTTTTCTGCCAACGCCTGGGTGGTTTGCCCTAACAAGTGAGTCAACAGATTGACGCCCATTTCTCCAGCCTGGCGGAAGGTTTCCGGATTCGCCGCCGCGGTGATCCAGATCGGCACCTCGGGCTGCAGGGGTCTGGGAATGGTCTGCACGCTGATTTCCTCGCCATGTGGATTGACCACCGTGTGTTTTTCCCCTGCCCAGAGCCGCTGCAGCAGGCGGATCTTGTCTTCGAACACCTGCTTGCGGCAGGCGAAATCCGCCTGATGACCATCGATGACAAAATCGTTGGGCACCCAGCCGCTGGCAAGTCCCAGGCCGACGCGCCCGCCGGAAATGTTGTCGACCACCGCCCACTCCTCGGCAACCCTGATCGGGTCGTGCAGCGGCAGCACCACGCTGCCCGAGCAGAGCTGTATGCGTTCGGTGCACGCCGCCAGTGCCGAGGCGATGACCGAGGGATTGGGCGACAGGCCTCCAAAGCTGTGGAAATGCCGTTCCGGCGTCCACACGCGGGCAAAACCGTTACGGTCCGCCCACTGGGCGGACTCCAGGATCAGCCGATACTTGTTCGGATCTGTGGCTTCCGCCTCGTCGTTGGCGAAATAGAACAGACTGAACTCCATCCTCGACTCCTCTCTATGGCAGACACCACCATCCTGACGGAGTCAAAACGCCCGGATTTGATTTGAATCAAGTGAGCCAGGATGAAAAGTGAGGGTTTGTAAACACCGTTTCAGGGCTGACCAGGGTCGTTTTGACCGCCAGGGAAGAGGTGGCGCATCACGCCCAGCAGAAACGCCGTGCTGGCGCCGAAGAGCAGCAGCCCGCCCATCGCCTCGCACGTACGTCTTGAACTCACCCAGCGCAAAAAACAGCACAGCCCAGGCTGCAACGGTGTGAATGAAGACTATTCCCAGAATTGCCAGCGACAAAACACCCATGGTGCTGCGGTAACGGGCCGCAAAGCGTTCCAGTACTTTCGTCAGACAGACGGAGCGTCACGATGTAAAACCGCGGTCGCAGACGTTGCCCTTGAGCCGACGGCGTGCTGAACTAGTCCCATGCTCGTTCAGAAGTAGAAGATGCGCGAGGAATACAGGGACAGGGAAATCAGCGTCGCGGCAATTCGACCGCTGCTCGAACGTCTACCCGCGGCAACCAGCCGACCGCTGATGAGGGAAGAGCGGATTTCCTGGGCGTCGTTCAGCGAATTGATCGACGCCTACGCTATTCAGGAAGATGCCGATCCCAAAGCGCTTGGCGTTGCCGCGGTCGCATCGGAAGCCTATCAATACAGACGGCGCATCCGCCTTGCCGGAAAACTGTTGTTGCTGGAGGATCTGCTGCGGTTCGTGCTGTACCCCCGCAATCCAATCGATTTCTCGTGCATCAACACCGCCATCTCTTCATCCGACGGCAGAGTGGATGTCGTCGCTCACATCAACCGCCGTTACGAACCCAATCCCAACTTCTGGGAGATGATGCTGGGCGCCGGCGAAGAGCTGCTGCGCACGCTGGGCTGGCAGGACACCCGACTCGAAATGAGCGTCTTCCCTCACGAAGCCCACTTCGCCTTCAAGTTTGTGCCCCGTGAGGACATTGCCGGTAAATTCCACCGCTGGTGCAGCCGCGCGATCAACGGCGTGGCACTCAGGGCAATCGTGCTGCGCAGCTACCCCGACCTCGTCGCCGGCCGGAAGATGTATGAAGACGAAGCCATCGAGCGGGCGCGTATTGCCAGCGAGCTTGCCGCTGCGCAGCGGGCGTTCGAAAGCCGCCTCGCGCACCTCGACGAGGTCGTCGCAGAATTCGACCCGGCAGGCCGGCTGACCTACGTCAGCCCCAATCTCAAACGCCTGATTGGTCTTTCCGAGGCAGCGCCCGCGGAAGCATTCTTCGGCCTGATACACACTCAGGATCAAAGCCGCGTGCGCGCTGCGATCGAAGCCACACTGCGAGGAGAGCAGCAGACAAAGACGATCAACGAGTTCCGCGTCGTCGATCCCTCCGGCGGTACCCGTTGGGCAGAAATCGAATTCACCCGCTATACCTCGCCGGAAGGGCTGGAACATACCATTGCCATCGGACGTGACATCACGGAGCGCAGAAAACACGCGGAGGATCGTCGCGAGCTCGACCGTCATCTGGAGCAAACCCAGCGTCTCGAGATGCTTGGCGTGCTGGCCGGCGGCGTTGCCCACGACTTCAACAACCTGCTGGTGCCGATCCTCGGCCAGGCGGAGCTTGCGGCAGCAGAGCTCGACCCCTCTTCAGAATTGCACAAGCGCGTGGACACCATTTGCACTGCCGCCGAAAAAGCGTCGGATCTCGTCCATCAACTCATCCTGTACGCGGGCGGCCAGCCTTCGAGCTTCACGCGCGTCGACCTGGCCGAAGAGACGCGTGAGATGCTGAAGCTGGCTTCCGCTACATTCGCTCCTGGCATAGAGGTCCGGACGGAGCTGGGACAGGGCGCCATGGTCAACGCCGACGCAGCACAGCTGCGTCAGATCATCATGAATCTGCTGATTAACGCCTCCGAGGCAATCGGCGATGCGTCGGGATTGATCGAAGTCCGCGTCGAGCACGAGCCGGGCAACGCGGTGCTGGTTGTCGCCGATGACGGCTGCGGCATGGACGAGGTGACGCAGCGCCGGGTTTTCGAACCTTTCTATACGACAAAATTCACCGGTAGAGGTCTGGGTCTGTCTGCTGTCCTGGGTATCGTGCGCGCTCATCAAGGTGAGCTGGTGCTCCACTCCGAGCCGGGAGAAGGGAGCCGCTTCGAGCTCCATCTGCCAGAAGCTGCGCCGCTGGATGCCGAAATCACTGTGGAATTGCCTGAACCGGACGACGTCCGCTTCGACGGCGTGGTCCTGCTGGTCGACGACGAGGCGGGTGCGCGTGATACCGGCAGAGATCTGCTCGAGCAGCAGGGCTTTCGCGTGGAGGTCCGCAGCGACGGTGCTGAAGCATTGGAGTTTCTCCAGGAATCACACTGTGACTTTGCCGTCGTCGATCTGGTCATGCCGAAAGTCGACGGCAGGGAGGTGCTCGCGACCATTCGCAGGGATCAGCCGGAGCTGCCGGTGATCATCGTCAGCGGCTACGGGGCATGGACCATGGCCACCGAATTCAAGTCCGATCCTCATACCCGGTTCCTGCCAAAGCCTTACCGTGCGGCGGATCTGGCGCGAACCCTGCGGGAGCTTCAGGGCATGCCGGAAGCCGTCTCGGCGGCAACGCCCTGACTCACGCGAGGATCGCTGTCATGCACTTCCGGGTGCCGAAGCTCGGGACGGCTCGCGCAGCAGCAGCGCCGCCAGCGCGGCGGGTATCAGGAGCATGGCAAAGATCTCCCACGCGCCTTCATAGCTGCCGAAGTTGTCCCGAACGTACCCGGCAAGCCAGGGGCCGACTGCCGCAAACGCGGTGAACGGACCGACCATGCCCATGACCAGCCCGAACGAAATGATGCCGAAACGCTGACTCACCACGGCCGCCATGAGCGGCAGGAATCCGCCTGCCGAGACGCCGAGCAGGGAGCTCACGACGAGCAGGCGTGAATAGCTCACCCCGGTCAGCATGATTCCGAAGGCAATCCCGAGCGCCAGGCACATGAGCCACAACAGGACCCGGTGATCCCAACGGTCCGCCATCGTGCCGAAGAAGAGCTTGGATATGACCATGACAAACGCCATAAGGGAGACGAGATAAGAGGTGTCGACGGCGCTGATGCCGTAGTCGGCGGTATACGGCGCCAGGTTCTGCTGAGCGCCGCCGAAGGCGACGGCAATGGGCGTAAAGGACAGGACAATTCCCCAGAAGACACGCCGCTTGAGAATGCCCGCTACGGTCTCGGGATGCTCGAGCGGTCGCGGCACGTCAGCATCGTGATCTTTTGCGCCTTCGCCAGGCATGCCGGCTGCCGCGGGGGAGTCTTTGATGAGCAGCCACGCCGCGGGCACTACCGCCACGACGATTAGCAGGGCGACGATCAGATTCGCATCGCGCCAGCCGTAGTCGGCCTGCAGCGCTGTCATGATGATCGGCATGACAAACCCGCCCACAGACGTGCCCGTGGTGGAGATGCCGAGCGCAAGGCCACGCCGGCGGTCGAACCAGCGCGCGGTCAGGGTCTGGCTGGCCAGAGGTCCAGCCAGCAGCAGCCCTGCCACGGCCAGCGTGAAAAAGAGCACCCAGATCTGCCACAGCGCCGTGGCAAACGCCGCCAGCACCAGCGCCAGCGAAAAACACAGGGCACCGACGCTGATCAGCAGCCGCGCCGAATGACGATCTATGGCACGCCCGGCAAACGGCGCGAACGCGCCGAGGCCAACCTGCAGACCAATGAATACGAGCATGACGTCGCTGCGACCCACATCGAAGTCCGTGGTCCAGAACGCCACCCAGAAGGTGAAACAATAGATACCGGTGCCGAATACCAGCGCCTGAAAGACGATCGTCGCGGCCACGACGTTCCAGCCGTAGTACCAGCGCACGGCGATGTCCTAATGAAGAGGCTTGCGCGCCGGCATGACGCCGGCACGCGGTTTACCAGGGATGTACCTTCACCGGCATGGTGGCGTAGCCGCGCACGAAGCTCGACTGGACGCGTTCCACCTCACCGACGACCTCCACGAAACGGAACCGTTTCATGATCTCTTCCCACAGCACCCTGAGCTGCATCTCCGCGAGGCGATTGCCCATGCAACGGTGCACGCCGAATCCGAACGACAGATGATGGCGGGCGTTGGGCCGGTCGATGATGAACTCATCGGGACGGTCGATGACCTCGTCATCGCGGTTGCCGGAGACGTACCACATCGCGAGCTTGTCACCCTTCTTGATCTGCTTGCCGTGGAACTCGATATCACGCGTTGCCGTGCGGCGCATGTAGGCCAGCGGCGTCTGGTAGCGGATGATCTCCGACACCATGTTGGGAATCAGCGCCAGGTTGTTGCGCAGCTTCTCGTACTCCTGCGGGTTCCGGTTCAGCATCAGCACGCCGCCCGAGATGGAATTGCGTGTGGTGTCGTTGCCGCCGACGATCAAAAGAATCAGGTTGCCGAGAAACTCCATCGGCGGCATGTCGCGGGTGTCCTCGCCGTGGGCAAGCATGGAGAGGAGATCCGGCTTGAGCTCTTCCTGGATGCGCTGATCGCGCAGCTGCGTGAAGTACTCGAGACACTCCATGAGCGCCGCGCGGCGTTCCGGCTCAGGCGTGGGCCCACCGGCAAGCTCGCCGGACGTGGCCATGTCCGACCAGTACGTCAGCTTACGACGTTCGTCGAAGGGGAAATCGAAAATGGTGGCCAGCATCTGGGTGGTCAGCTCAATCGATACGAGATCAACCCAGTTGAACGTTTCACCCACCGGCAGCGAGTCCAGAATGCCCGCGGCACGGCTGCGAATGGTGTCTTCCAGCTTGGCCAGATTCTGCGGCGCAACCACACCCTGCACGGTTTTCCGCTGCACGTCGTGCTTCGGCGGGTCCATGGAAATGAAGTTGACGGTCTGGAAGTCTTCCGGACGGTCCGCGAGCACAATGCCCGGATCGGAAGAAAAATCCTGGTGATTTCTCTCAATCTCCATGATGTCGTTGAACTTCGTGATCGACCAGTACGGTCCGAACATGCTGTCTTTGCAGTAGTGCACCGGGTCTTCGGCGCGCAGACGCTCGAAGTAGGCCCAGTGAGCGTCGTTCTGCATGAGTTCCGCGCGACTGACGTCGATCTCGTCCAACGGCACCGCATAGGGATCTGCCTGCGTGAGGTCGATAGCTTCTGCCATGATTCAACCCTCTCCCAATAGATTGAACCCCCAACTCTAGCGCATTTGCCCACAACATGCTCGCTGGCCACTGCGGGCGGTATACTGGCGACAATTCATCGGAGGACCGCCATGCAGAACGAAGCGTTGATCGCCGATCTGATCCGGTACGTCGCCGCAGAGCCGCGAACTTATCCAGATGTGATGGCCGCGTGGCGGACTTCCTGCCCGCGCCTCACCATCTGGGAAGATGCTCTGGATCTCGGCTTTGTCGTGCACAGAGCCCGCTACGTCGAGGCAACCCCGGCCGGAACGAGATTCCTGGCGCTGCAGAGCTGATTGTGAGCAATCCCGAAGCGAACAAGCAGAACGCCCGGGCCTTCTATGACCTGATGTTCAATCAATGCCGGCCCCGCGAGGCCATCGAACGCTACGCGGGTGACGTCTACATCCAGCACAATCCTGACGTTGCCGATGGCAAAGCGGCGTTCATCGACTACTTCGAGCGCATGGCGGCCGAATACCCAGGCAAGAAAGTGACGTTCAAACGCGTCCTGGCTGAAGACAACCTGGTGGTCCTGCACTGTCACCAGGAATGGCCCGGCGACCTCGATTACGCCGGCATCGACATTTTCCGCTTCGATGAGGCAGGCAAGATCGTCGAGCACTGGGACGTGCTGCAGGTCATCCCGGACACGGCACTAAACGACAACACGATGTTCTAAGAGGAAATGGCAATGCACGGAAACAACTTGCGCGTACTCTTTCTGACCGGGCTGCTCGTCTGTCTGGCCGCATGTGAAACCGAACCGGACAACCGTGTGATTGCGGCCGAGGGTGCCGCCAGAGCATGGCTTGCCGATGTCGATTCCGGTCGTTACGACAATTCCTGGGAAAGCGCGGCGACGCTGTTCAAAGGTCAGGTAAGCGTCGAGCAGTGGCGCAACACCATCGCCGGGGTGCGTGACCCGCTCGGCGGCGTGCAATCGCGCAGCCTCAAGAGCGGCGCCTACACCACCATGCTGCCGGGCGCGCCGGACGGTGAGTACGTTGTGCTGCGGTTCGACACGGTTTTTGAGAACAAAGCCAGGGCCGTCGAAACGGTCACGCCCATGCTCGATGACGGTGAATGGCGGGTCAGCGGTTACTTCGTGAATTGACGCAAAGGACTGACAACCAAACAAGGACTGATCATTGAAATACCTGATTCTCGGCGCCACCCACCTCGGCGCCCTCGTTGCCGGAATCGCCCTGGGGATTTACCTGCTGCCCATTCTCATCGCGCCGGAAAGCCCGAGTGTGCAGGCGGTGCAGGCGGCTGGCGCCGCCGCTGA
>JAAUXY010028741.1_pt1 | contig 10524 bp, 7 predicted proteins | sample 7278121 | NCBI WGS metagenome assembly JAAUXY01 (sample SAMN14350117, study PRJNA611818) | marine sediment metagenome | isolation source: surface marine sediment (1.8m) | place: French Polynesia: Moorea | collected 2018-08
CCGGCGGCCTCACCGACACCCGCCAGCCCGGCCATCCCGCCGCTGATGACCATGATGACCAATGTGGTTCTGAAAAAATCAATACCCGAATATCGGGCCGCATCCGGATTTTCGCCGATCACACGGACTTCATAGCCGAAACGGGTTTTATAGATCGCAATTCCGAGCAAAACGACGGTGACAATGGCAACAATCAAGGTTGCATAATGAATGCGTGAGCCGGGGATCACCGATAAGGTCGCCGACAGCGGCAGATCATCGGTGTAGGGAAATCCGAATTTTGTTTTACCGCGCCAGGGGCCGACGATCAAAAGCTTCATAAATTCGTTGCAGATGTAATTGAGCATCAGGGTGGTTATGACTTCGTTGATCGAAAATTTTATCTTTAAAATGGCCGGGATCAATCCCCAGAGGCCACCGCCGATAAATCCGGCCAGAAACATCAGGGGCACCATGATCGGCCACGGTAGATGCGGCCCCCAATTCAGCCCCACCCAGGTGCCGAAAATGGCGCCCATCAGCAGCTGGCTTTCGGCGCCGATATTCCAGAATTTGGCGCGAAAGGCCACCGCCAGGCCGCCGCCGATTAAAATAAGGGGAATCGCTTTGGTCACGGTTTCCTTGATGCCATACAGACTGCCGAAGGATCCCATGAAAATCTTGGCGATGGCGAACAGCGGATTGACCCCCGAGAATAAAAAAATAACACTGATGGCCAGGAGTCCGGCGGCCAGCGAAAACACAAGCGAAAGGAATGAATGCCTTGGCAGGATGTCGATTCGGTCGGTGACTTTCAATTTTAGCATGGTGGCACTCCAACACCAGCGCGCTAGAGGCGCAATGAACCGGCCATCATCAGCCCGATATCGTTTAAACGCGGGTCGTCACTGTTCAGGATCCCCATGAATTCACCCTGAAACATCACCGCAATCCGATCACACAGTTCAAAGATTTCTTCCAGGTCTTCAGAAACGAGTAAGACAGCGCCGCCTTCCCGGCGACGTTTCAAAAGCTGCTTGCGAAGATATTCGGTTGCGCCCACGTCGAGCCCGTATGTCGGATGAGAGGCCACCAGCAGGGATGGATCTTCGCTGATTTCGCGGCCCAGGATCAGTTTTTGGATGTTGCCACCGGACAGATTCTTTGTCTGGACATTGATGGAAGGCGCCATCACTTTAAAATCGGACAGCAGGCTTTTGGCATGCTGCTTAATTTTCCTGTAGGCCAAAAAAAGCTTGTTTGAATACTTGTCGCGGTGGTGCTGTTTCAAAATGGCGTTGTCATACAGGCACAGGCCGGGTGCAATACCGAATTTTATACGTTCTTCCGGGACGTGGGCAATCCCGCAATTGTAGATACAGCGTACCGATTCATTGGTGATGTCGTCGCCATCAATGGTGATCTTGCCGGACTCCACGTCCCTCAGACCGGTGATGGCTTCCACCAGTTCCCGCTGGCCGTTTCCGGACACACCGGCAATGCCGAAAATTTCGTTGCGGTAGATATCAAAAGAGATCCCTTTAACAGCCTCCAGGTCTTTATCGTCTCGCACCACAATATTTTCTACGGTGATGACCTTGTCACTTCTTTCCATGGGTTCTTTTTCGATTTGAAAGATGATATCCCTGCCGATCATCATGCGCGCCAGACTTTTTTTATCGACATCCGCCGTTTGGGCCTCACCGACGATGCGGCCCTTTTGCAGCACCGTGACCCGGTCGCAAAGATCCAGTATTTCGTCCAGTTTGTGGCTGATCAAAATCACCAGATGCCCCTGGGCTTTCATTTCGTTGAGGTTTTGAAAAAGATCCTGGGTCTCCTGGGAGGTGAGCACCGACGTCGGTTCATCCAGAATCAGCAAATCCGCGCCGTTGATCAAGGCCTTGATGATTTCGACCCGCTGCTGTTCACCGGCCGATAATTGCCAGATTTGTTTGGATGGATCGATATTAAAATTGAATTTTTGCGAAAAGGAAAGAATGTTGTCTTTGATTTTGCGCTGCGGAAACATCAAAGGGGACATTTCATAGCCCAGGGCAATATTTTCGGCCACGGAGTGATTCTGGATCAGCATAAAATGCTGGTGAACCATGCCAATGCCGTGGTGCCTGGAATCTACCGGTGATTTGATGCGGATGCTTTTTCCGTTGATGCGGATTTCCCCGGAATCCGGCTGATACAGGCCGTATAAAATATTCATCAGGGTGGTTTTTCCGGCGCCGTTTTCACCCAGAAGGCCCAGAATTTCCCCTTCTCTGACGGAAATATTAATATCAGAATTTGCTATAACACCTTGAAATGACTTAGAAATATCTAACATTTCAAGGCTGTTGATCTTTTCCATAGGGTTTACGGATGCGCTGCAGCTAGGGGCCGGAAGCGGCCATAGAAAAACAAACGGGGAGCCGCAGCAATGCAGCTCCCCGTGTTAGTTGGCAAGTAATATTATTTCGGGATGCTGCCGACAACATTATCGACATAATACATAATGCTCAGCAGGTCGCCCTTGGAGGCTTTCTGTCCCGCTTTGATCTGGAGCTTGCCGGTATTGTCGTTGATCGGACCGGTATACGGATCGAACAGCTCAGGACCGCCGGTTTTCATCTGATCGTAGCGTTTGACGATGAGCTCGTAAACCGAGATCTTACCGAAATCCTTCGTGTTCACCATCGCTGCTTTTAATTCACCCACAAATTTGGGGTTGATGATTTCTTTAAAGTTCCCCCCCAGAAGGGCCGCATTTTCTTTGATCAGCCACCACTCATCCACAGGCTTCCAGGTGCCGTTATAAATATCACTTAAAATTTTGACATACATGACACCCCAGTCGGTCAGCTGTCCGGATACCACTGAATCCTTGCCGTATTGCTGCATGGGGCTGTAATGGCTGTATGTGTATATCTGTTTGCCCTTTTCGGTGTGTTCCTGGCCCACCTCGATGACCGCAGGCGTATCTTCGGTAAATGCCAGTGTGTCGCAACCTTCGGCAATCAGGGCCTCAGCGGCTTCTCTGGCCTTGTCCGGACCGTACCACTCGTAAATCCATTTGACGTAAACCCTGGCCTTGGGATTGGTGGCTTTGATCCCTAAAGCGAAGGCATTGATATGGCGGATCAGCTCCGGAATCGGAAAGGCGGCGACATAGCCGATCTTGTCGCTTTTGGTCATGGCGCCGGCCATCAAACCATTGAGATAATAGGTCTGGTACAGATCGGCAAAATAAGTGCCGACATTCGGCGCCTGCTTGAATCCCGAGCAATGCATAAATTTTTTATCCGGATACTTGGCGCCGGCTTTGATCGTGTCTTCCATGTAACCGAAGCTGGTCGTAAAAACGACATCGACTTTTTCGTTCTGAATGAAACGGTCGATAATACGGGGAGAGTCTGCTTCGCCCACCGATTCGATAAAGACGGTTTCCAGCCAGGGGAGTTTCTGTTCGGCGAACTTGCGGCCCATGTCATGGGCATGAGACCAGCCATAGTCTCCCACCGGCCCGACATAAATAAAACCCGCTTTCAGTTTTTTGTCCGCGGCAAACCCCACACCGGCAGCCAGAACAAGACATAGTCCAATAATGATGAATACTTTAGAAATTCGCATCTTCTACTCCTTTTTTTATTCTATTAATAGAGAAATAAATAACCTGAATCTCGATGGACTGAAATACTGCACTATAAAGAGAATGGTGAATGGGGTCAAGCAAAAATCCACCCGGCGAGAAGCAAATTTCACCTATTTATATAGACGGCCTGATTTGACCAGGGCAGGCCTGGCCTGGATCTATAAAGACGGTTGCCCGCAGCCATATTTCCGTGGATTCTTTATTGACCCGGCAGCACCTTTGCATGTACGATGCCATGTATTTTCCAGACCGATGGTTCACTTCTCCATGCTTTGGTGCTGATTTTTTGTCTGGAAGGAGGATTTTCATGGGTGTTAGAAGACGGTGGGTGGTTTTCGGGCTGTGTCTGCTGGTGTCGATCGCGGTGATGTTTCCGACCCAGCAGGCTTGGGCGGCAAAACCCTTTGTATTTGGATTGCTGCTGGTGGGTCCGCATAACGATCAAGGGATGAGTCAGGCTCATTATGAGGGCGGCAATTATGTCGTGGAAACACTTCCCGGAACCAAGATGATTTTCATAGACCGGGTGAATGCCGCCGATCGTCCCGAGGTGACGATTCCGCAGTTCGTAGACGACATGGTCGAGAAAGGTGCCAGACTGATCATTGCCAACTCGGTTGACATGCAGGAGGGTATCCGTGAAGCGGCCTTAAAACATCCCAAGATCAAGTTTGTTCAAATATCCGGAGATGATGTGCTTACCGGCAAGGCACCCAAGAACCTCAGCAATCTAATGGGGCGCATGGAATTTGGTCAAATGATGGCCGGTTTTGTGGCCGGGCTAACCACCAAAACAGGTAATATCGGTTATATTGGGCCCCTGCGTGAAATGCAATCGCGCCGGCTGGCAGCCGCCTGTTATCTGGGCGCCAGATACGCCTGGACCCGGGTGCTTAAAAATGACCCGCAAGGCCTGAAGTTTCATGTGACCTGGATCGGTTTCTGGTTTAATATTCCCGGATCAACCGAAGACCCGACCCAGGTTTCCCAAAATTATTTTAAAAACGGTTATGATGTGGTTATCTCCGGTATTGCGCCGACCGAAATCCCTCTGGTTGCAAGGCAGACCAGCGAAAAAGGTAAAACCGTGTGGGCAATTCCATATGACAATGCCATCGCATGTGATGGCCTGTCCGATGTCTGTCTCGGGGTGCCCTTTTTTAACTGGGGTCCGGGCTATTTAAACTTCATCAAGGCGGCCAAGTCCGGCAGGTGGAAATCTAAATGGATCTGGCTGAAACCGAACTGGAAGTCTATCAACAGCCCCGATACCACAGCCATTGGGTTTGTCGCCGGCCCGGCACTTACAGAATCCGCCAAGACGCAACTGCATAAATTCACTCGCAACCTGGCAGCCGGCAGGGTCAACCTGTTTAAAGGGCCATTGAATTACCAGGATGGCAAATTGTTTGTTAGGGCCGGTCAAACCGCCAGCGACAGGCAGATCTGGTATATGGAGCAGTTGCTGGAGGGGATGCTTGAGGCCGGTAAAGATAATTAAGCATTTATGGGTATAAAAGCAGCGGAGATAGCGGTCTATGAGGGTCTAAATACTCGGTTCGCCTCCGCTTATCAGGCAAATATGTCGGATTCAAAATAGTGCCCGATAATTTGATATTCGCTGTCCCAGAACCCTTTCATCAACGTGAACTTTTCCTGTCCATTTCCAAATTCATATTCGGTATCATAGATCAGGACCACAAAGGTTCCCGATAAATCGCCCATTTTGACATTCTTCTGAATCTGCCAGTTTTTCAGTGAATAGGACTGCAGCTCACCCAGATGTTTCGCAACCATGTTTTTTATATATTCCCAGTCTTCCGCGCGCGTATATTTCCAGAATAAATCCGAATAGTATTCCTCGCTTCCAACCCCGCCGCTGACAAATCGATCCTCAAGCAAATTTTCTGCCAGGTGACGTGCATCCTCCGTATTGCCTAAAAAGCCACAACCACCTGAGATTATGATATTAATAATCATCAGCAGGCTCAAAAGTTTTATCACTTTCATTTTTAAGATATCCTTTCTGTTAATGTTTGTCCTTGAGCCGCTGTTATCGTCGTTATTATTTGTAATAAGAGCCAAGATGCTGATATCATATGATTATTAATCAACGGCCGAAGCGAAACACCTGGCTAATTTCGCTTTGTTGTGAATGGTGCCGAAACCGGCGCTGCTATTTACTGCAAAGCACCAAAACTAGCATCGGGTTTTTGGATTAAATCTTTAGGCGGGCGAATGGGTTTTTGGAATTATTTATGGTGCGGCTTAAAAGCGTACTTCTTATTATTGATCGATAAATTCTTATGCAAATACCGCCGGGCGTTTGTTAAACCAGGGTTGCGCTTTTTCGAGCTGCGCTGCCAGCCGGAGCAAGGTGGCTTCATCGCCATAGCGCCCCATGAAGTGCAGCCCACAGGGCATTTCGTCGGAACTCCAGTAAAGCGGCACCGACATTGCCGGTTGGCCGGTGAAATTGGCCAGCTGTGTAAAAGGGGTTTTTGAAAGGTTATCCAGCGCCATTTTATCGATGGCACCGGTGGCCAATAGCAGGCGGCCCAACCGCAAGGTGTTTATTATTTTCAGCAGGGCAAGCTCGATCGGCCTGGGATCCAGTTCGCCGATTTTGACAGGCGGGTAAGCCAGTGTGGGGGTTAGATATATATCATATGTCTCCTGAAAACGGCCCATCATTCGGGCCGCCCGTTCCCATTCTCGTTTGGCTTTTACGATACGACCGGCAGAATAGGTGCGACCCAATAAGCCCAGAGTCCAGGTAATGGACTCCACGTCGGATGGTTTTACTTTGCGATCCAGCAGGGGGATCAGGTCGTCCAGAACAGCGGCGACTTCACCGGAATACAATACAATTAAGCCTTTTGCCAGCGCCCGGCCGTCAACATCCGGCTGAGCCTCCTCGACCGTGTGGCCTAATTCCTCCAAAAGGCCAACCGCATTTTCCACAGCCTGGATACAATCCGGATGAACGGCTGTGTCAATTGGCGATTGCGTTTGAAATGCAATTTTGAGGGATCCGGGGCTTTGCTGGATTTCCTCTAAATAGGGCCGGTCAGGCGGCGGAATGACAAAAGGGGCCCCGATATCGGGACCCTGGGTTGCATCTAAAATGGCCGCACTGTCCCGCACCGATCGACTGATGACATGCTCGACCACAGCACCCTGCCAGGTTCTGCCATGGATCGGGCCATTGGGGGTGCGTCCCCGGGTTACCTTCAAGCCAAACACACCGCAACATGCAGCCGGGATGCGTATGGACCCGGCACCGTCATTGGCCGAGGCTATTGGTACCATACCGCTGGCAACAGCGGCAGCCGATCCACCACTGGATCCACCCGGTGTACGCTCGGTATTCCAGGGATTGCGGGTCGGCCCGTGTAACTCCGGCTCGGTGACTCCCTTTAAGCCGAATTCAGGCGTATTGGTTTTCCCCAAAATCACCAGTCCGGCCTTTTTGTAGCGCCGGACCAGTTCGCTGTCCTGTGCCGGGATGTAATTTTTTAAGGCTTTTGATCCCATTGTCTGGGGAACCCCGGCAAAGTCTCCCAACAAATCTTTTAACAGGAAAGGCACACCGTGAAAGGGACCGTCGGGAAGAATTGCCTGAACGGCCTTGCGGGCCAGATCATACATGGGTGTAATTACGGCATTCAAAGTGGGGTTGACGCGCTCGATTCGAGTGATGGCCTCTTCGCAGAGTTCAGCGGCTGAAATTTCTTTTTTCTTCACCAGCTGCGCAAGCCCGAGACCATCGTACTGATTATATTCCTTAAAACCGCCCATATAGGTTCCCCTGTCGTCGGTTCAAAATTAAAGTTTATCAATAGCGGATGGTGTGTGACCGATCAAGTTAAACCTGAATTTGCATGAAAATTAATGAGATGGTGTTATTATTTTTAGTGACGACAGTTCAATAAAAAAATAACTGCAATCAAATACCGATCAGATAAAGTGGATGATAATCATTTTTATCTCATTACTTTTCACCTTACAGGCGAGCCGGAGACTTCCATCTGCTGCGTTATTAAGACCGAGGCATAGTTTACTATAGCCTCGACCTTAAGTGCCTTGCATATGAAAGTCTCCGACTCGTGCAAGATCCAGTTTAAAACAAATGCCTAAAATGAAAGGGGTTTTTATCCTCTCGCAAAGAAGAAAAGCACACACGCACGCCGGGAATTTTAATAATTTAAATTATAATTCTTTGCGGCTTAGCGGCTTTGCGTGAGTAGTATTGAAAATGAATAGAAGAGTAGTACTAATTCGGCAAAGATGTGGCAGCAGCGTTAGGAAAGTGAGTGCCTTTCGGCAGATCAGAAGGAATCGCAAATTTTTCCAGCTTTATGTCGTTGTCAGACAACCGCAGGTAATAGGTCGGCCGTTCGGTCCAGGCACCGGTGTTGATGTACTGGATGCCATTTACAAACTGCTCTTCCGCATAATGGGTATGCCCACAGGTGACCGCCTGAAATCCTTTTTCGCGCGCATAATTGACTGCATTCAACATCACATTTTTTCGAAGATAGCCGTAAAAACGCTTCCAGCGTTTGGCATACTGGGCCACATGCACGGGTCGGGCTCCTAATTTGACCCTTAAATCATGCATGAATTTAAAGGCTATTATAAACGCCCGGCTCTGGGGCATGACCTTATCAAAAAAATCACCGTGGGTGATGAAAAGTCTATTCTGTATGCTGTGATAGGGTTTGATGTCTATGTTGCCCAAATTCCGGGGGATATATCCATTGTCATGATTGCCGCGCACCCATACCACTTTCTGGCGATTGGACCTTTCGGCAAAGCAATCCAATATCTGCTGGTCGGTTTGTTTTAATTTCGCATACGGGTTATCAATGATGTCCCCATTGAGTATAAACTCGGCATCCTGAGGGACATTGTTAAGAAAAAGCTTGAAGTCCGGATACAAGAAGAATTTAGATCCAATATGCAGGTCGCTTACAATTATCGCATTCATTATTAAAGCGTTATAAAAAATATGAAATGTTTGGCCTGGCTGATATTATTTATTATAGACCAAAGTGATCCCGGCCACAAATTTATTTGATAGGTCTATAAAATCTGAATTTGCCAATCACAGACATCCATTAAAATATCGGTTAATTTGCGGCAAACTTTAAAATAGTGATGTTTGAGGCGGGAATGCAGTCAGAGCGTTTCAATGAGGGTGTTGACGAATCAATGTGTATTCTATGATTCTATCACAAGAATTTTTATCGTAGGGACGTTGCTTTAGGATCAATGATGCCATTTTTCACTTACTTTTTATTTTTTCAATCTATTTTATTTTGGAAATTGTTTATTATAACAGTAAATCGGGAGATCGTTTGGCACGGCCGCCAGACATCGGTTGCATGAAACGCAGGAAACTTTATCCATTTTGCCTTCTCTGATTTTATTAACCAGAAAGGGCTCCCGAATAAAGGGGCGTGACATGGATATGAAATCGGCATGACCACTTTCCAATACGTCTTCCATGTGGCCTACCGTGCGCATGCCACCCACCAGAAATAACGGCGTACCACCCAGAGCCGGTCGGATCATCTTGGCGGCTTCCAGATTGTAGCCTTCTTCAAGGTCATACTTGCCTTCCAACTTGCCGATCATCAGGCGGCCCATGGGTTTCTGCCACCATGGTACCGCCTTGAGGAACTCATCTGTCGGCACATCGCCCCGACACATGTTCATATAGGAATAAGTGCCGGTACCACAGCTTACCTCTAGACCATCGACTCCAAGCGCTGCCAACCATTCAGCATATTTTACTGCCAGGGAGGGTGTTATTCCCTTTTTGGGGGTATAATCATGGGTATTTAGCTTTACCAGAATCGCAAAACCGTCTGGTACCACCGCTTTGATTTCCTGTAGCACTTCTTTTAAAAACCGAAAGCGGTTTTCATCGCTGCCGCCCCATGAATCGGTTCTGGAATTGAAAAACGGAGATAAAAATTCATTGATAAGATATCCGTGAGCACCATGAAGTTGGATGCCATCTGCACCGGCTTCCAGCGCCCGTTTAGCAGCCATACCAAAGGCTTGAACTATATCTAGAATTTCATTTTCGCTCATTTCCTTGGGTTTAACAAAGTAAATCGGATCTCTTCCCCTGCTTGACGGGCCCAAAGGGGTCTGGCCAATCAAGTCCCTGGTGGTTTGCCGGCCGGCATGGGCTACCTGGAAGACAATCTTGCCGCCTTGCTGATGAACCCTGTCCGTTAATTGCTTTAAACCCGATATCATGTCATCAGAATGAATCCCTGTTTGATGGGGATAGGCGCGTCCTGTTGGATGCACGTACATATAGCCAGTTATAATTAAGCCAACACCACCTTTGGCCAGTCTCTCGTATCGTTTAATGAGCTCATCGCTGACTTCACCTGTTTCTTTGGCCATGCCTTCATAGGTGGCTGAATGCACAAATCGATTGGGTAATTCTACATTTCCGATTCTTTTAGGTGTAAAGAGTATGGACATTTAGGGTCTCCCATTGCTGATATTCAGGTTGTAATCACAAGGGATGATTAAAATTTTGCCTGAGGTGTGTCAAGAAAAACAGTTTCGAAGCGCTTGTTGAAAGAAATGATAATATTTCAGAAAAAACGGAATGTCTTTATTAAAGGAAGGAGACTAAAATAAAAACTGGGTTCGAAACCTTTAGACTTTGTTCTCTGGCAAGGCGCAATTAGGTTCAAACGCACAGCGTACACGTTAGTACGCGCGCATTTTGAACCTAATTGTAACACCGCCAGCGGGCAAAAGATGAGGGTTTGGAGCCCAGTTTTAGTGTTTGAAGGAGCGTTGGCCGGTATAAACCATAGTCGCATCGGCCTCATTGCAAGCTTCGATGGATTGATAGTCGTTTC
>JAAUXY010084132.1_pt1 | contig 10522 bp, 5 predicted proteins | sample 7278121 | NCBI WGS metagenome assembly JAAUXY01 (sample SAMN14350117, study PRJNA611818) | marine sediment metagenome | isolation source: surface marine sediment (1.8m) | place: French Polynesia: Moorea | collected 2018-08
GATAACCGCGCTGAATCGAAGCGGCTCGAGGCCGCGCCCGTGACATGCAGGAGACCGCCCCGATGAGAAAGCCGCTCACCCTCGCCGCGCTGCTCGGCGCGCTGGCGCTGCCGAGCCTGCCCGCCGGCGCCGCCGACGTGGTCACCATCACCGACTACGGCGCCGACGGCGACAACACCTACTACCAGGTCACGTGCAGCGACAACACCCGGGCCAGTGTCGTCATCGTGCCCGCGCCGCGCAAGGTCTGCGCGCACCCCGCCGCGGGCGCGCCCCAGTGCCGCTCGAGCTGGACGGTGCGCGAAGCCGCCGTCAAGGCCTGCCAGTAACCGCGCCGCGCCGCCCCAGGAGGTCACCCACCATGAACCGCTCCTCTGTGCTGTCGTTCACCCTCGCCACCGCGCTCGGCCTCACGCTGGCCTACCCCCCCGCGAGCCTCGCCGACGATACCGAGATCTACCTCGGCAACGACAACCTGCACGAGGGCGTGCGACCCAACATCCTGTTCATCCTCGATACCTCGGGCTCGATGAGCAACACCGTCGACGGCACCGGCATGGACCGCCTCGACAACATGAAGGTCGCCATCAAAGGCCTGCTCGACGAGATCAACAACGTCAACGTCGGCCTGATGCGCTTCACCGACCCCGGCGGCCCGATCCTGTTCCCCGTGAGCTACATCGACGAGGACATCACGTTAGTCGAGGACGGCGGCGCGGAGAGCCTCGACGTCAACGTGCGCATCGACCAGCCCAGCGACGACGCCGAGGAGAGCGTGTTCTCCGGTGCGGTCAACCTCTCCAGCCCCGTGCTCGACCTGGTCGTCAGCCCCGGCACCCCCGCCTCGACCACCACCGTGACCTCGCGCATCAGCGCGAGCTTGAACGACGTCGAGGAGCACGAATCCGACGGCGCCATCGGCTACCCCTCCAGCGCCACGTTCGAGATCGGCCACGACGCCGGGCAGGAAGACCAGCTCGTGGGCCTGCGCTTCACCAACGTGCAGGTCCCCAAGGACGCCACCATCGTCAGCGCCGAGCTCGAGTTCACCGCCCGCGAGGCCCACAGCGCCGTCGGCTTCACCTGGCGCATCCGCGGCCAGGACATCGGCAACGCCCCGATCTTCACCTCCGCGAGCTACAACGCCTCGGACCGCACCTCGACCGGTGCCGCGCGCACCAGCGCCGAGGTGCAGTGGGCCGACCCCGACCCCTGGTCCATCGACAGCCTCTACACCTCGCCCGATGTGAGCGCCATCGTGCAAGAGATCGTCAACCGCGCGGACTGGGTCTCGGGCAACGCGCTGGTCATGACCATCGACAACACCTCGAGCTCCTCGGGCTCCGACACCAAGATGCGCGTCGCCCACAGCTACGATTCCAACTCCGCCAAGGCCCCGCTGCTGCGCGTGGAGTACACCACCGCCGCGGTGCCCGCCGAGGTCGTCACCGTGGGGCTGCGCTTTCGCAACGTCGCCATCCCCCAGGGCGCGGCCGTCTCCCAGGCCTTCATCGAGTTCTGGCCCAACACCGACGAGTCGACGCTGGCCCACCTCAACATCGAGGGCGAGGCCAGCGACGACGCCGCCACGTTCCAGAGCACCGCGTTCGACCTCTCCAACACCACCAACCGCCCGCGCACCAGCGCCAACGTGGACTGGAAGCCCAGCCCGTGGACCGCCGGCACCGCCGAGCAGACCGTCGACCTCACCGACATCGTCCAGGAGATCGTCGACCGCCCCGGCTGGTGCGGCAACAACGCCATGGCCTTCTTCATCCGCCCCGACGACATCAACGTCGGCCCGCGCATCGCCGACAGCTTCGACTCCAACCCCACCAACGCGCCGATCCTGCGCGTGGAGTTCGACGAGGACGGCGTCTCGCCCAGCGCCTGCATCGACCAGTGGGTCCAGCGCTCGGTCACCGCCGGCGACGACGACGCCGAGGAAGACGAGAGCGACGGCGACATGCTGCTCAACGGCTCGGTGCTCGATCTCGCCAACGGCAACCTCTCCGGCATGCGCTTTGCGAACCTGCCCATCCACCAGGGCCAGGAAATCCTCGAGGCGCGCCTGGTGCTCACCGCCCAAAACGACGACTCGGGCGCGAGCACGCTCTCCCTCTACGGCGAGGCCACCGACGACGCCGCCGCCTTCACCAACACCGACGACGACCTCTCCAGCCGTGCCGACACCACCGCCACCGTCTCCTGGACCCCCTCGGACTGGCTCAACAACCTCGAGTACGAGAGCCCGGACTTGAAAACCGTCATCCAGGAAATCGTCGACCGCCCCGGCTGGACGCCCGACAACGCCCTGGTGCTCGTCGTCGAGCACGACGCCAACAACGACCGGCGCGCGCGCACCTTCGACGACAACCCCTCGCGCGCCGCGGTGCTCAAGGTCAAGGTGCGCGGCACGCTCTCCACCGGCGGGTCCGGGGTGAAGACCGTGCGCACCCTGCTCAAGGAGATCGTCGACAACTTCGACCACCAGGGCCACACCCCCATCGTCGATACCCTCTACGAGGCCACCCGCTACTTCCGCGGCGACGACGTGTACTGGGGCAAGATGCGCGGGCACGAGCGCGACGGCACCTACGACCCCAACCCCAACGCCGACAACACCAACACCAACGTGCGCCGCAACACCCGCTTGAGCCACGCCGCCTCGTATTCCGGCGGCTCGCTCTCCCAGCCCGACGGGTGCGACGTGGACGACCTGAACGCCGCGGCGTGCATCGACGAGCTCATCACCGGCACCCCCGAGTACCTCACCCCCATCGACAGCGAGTGCCAAACGAACTTCATCGTGCTCCTCACCGACGGCGAGGCCAACCACAACCACTCCGAGGACCTCATCAAGTCCTACATCGACATGGACGCGGGCGACGCCTGCACCGAGGGCGACGCCGACGAGAACTGCGGCACCGACCTGGTGAAATGGCTCTACGACACCGACCACGAGGACACCGTGGCCGGCAAGAACAACGTCGTCACCTACACCGTGGGCTTCAACTTCTCCAGCCAGTGGCTGCGCGACCTGGCCACCGTGGGCGGGGGCGAGTACCACGAGGCCGATACCGCCGATGAGCTCAAATCGGTGCTCAAAGCGGCGCTGGGCACCATGTACGACCAGGCGACCTCGTTCGCCACCCCCTCGCTCTCGGTCAACGCCTTCAACAAGCTCTTCCACCGCTCAGACGTCTACTTCGCCCTGTTCCAGCCCGACAAGACCGTGGGCTGGGACGGGAACGTGAAAAAATACCAGCTCTGCGACGTCGACAACTCCGAGCAGATCGAAGGCATCCTCGGCGGCCCCGACGACGACCCCTTCATCTCCGGGGTCTACGACAACGACGGGAACTACGTCTGCGCGCTCGGCGAGGTGCTCGACGCCAACGACGAGCCCGCGATCGAGACCGACCCCGCCAGCCCCTTCTTCGGACGCATCCGCAACGAGGACGGCGACGAGGCGCTGAGCTTCTGGACCGACAGCGCCAACCCCGACGGGGCGGAGATCAAAGAAGGCGGCGCCGGGCACGAGCTGCCCGCGCCCAGCAACCGCAAGGTGCTCACCTACACCGCCACCGCCGCCCCGGTCAACGTCGCGCTCACCGCGGCGGAGAACGTGCTCACCGATGCCGACAACGACGGCGTCCTCGACAACGTGGCCGGCGCCACCCTCGCCGAGCGCCGCCTGCGCACCCAGCAGCTCTTCGGCGACCCCGACGCCCATACCACCGACGCCGAGCGCGACGAGCTCATCCGCTGGCTCAAGGGCGAGGACGTCGACGACATCGAGGAGATCGACTCGCTCGCCTCGGCCGACCGGCGCTACGCCTTCAACGACCCCCTGCACTCCAGCCCCACCGCGCTGACCTTCGGCGGCGACGAGGCCAACCCCGTCATCCGCCTGTTCGTGGGCACCAACGGCGGGGGGCTGCGCATGCTCGACGCCGAGAGCGGCGCCGAACAGTGGGTGTTCTACCCCCAGGCGACGCTGGCCAATCAGCTCGAGCTGCGCGACGACCCCACCGGGGACCACCTCTACGGCCTCGACGGCACCCCCACCGCCTGGATCAACGACACCAACCACGACGGCCTCATCGACGACGACGAGGGCGACTTCGTGCACCTGTTCCTGGGCATGCGCCGCGGCGGGCACCACCTCTACGCCCTCGACGTCACCCCCGCCGACCACAACAACCCCGGCGACATCGCACCGGTGCTCAAGTGGCGCCTCGACGGGGCCAGCGACCCCTTCGAGCGCCTGGGCCAGACCTGGTCGCGCCCGCGCCTGCTGCGCCTGCGCGTGGGCACCGCCACCGCCAACGAGAGCGAGGTGCGCGACGTGCTCGCCTTCGCCGGGGGCTACGACACCGTCCAGGACGGCGCCTTCACCCCCAGCGGGCTCGGCAACGCCCTCTACCTCGTCGACCCCGCCAACGGCGCCCTGCTCTTCGTCATCTCCGGCACCGACCACGGCGAGACCGAGCAGATCGTCGTCCCCGACATGGACTACCCCATCCCCAGCGACCTCGCCGCCATGGACGCCAACGGCGACGGGCTCACCGACCGGCTGTTCGTCGGCGACACCGGCGGACAGCTCTGGCGCATCGACCTCGCCCCCGACCTCGGCGCGGCCAGCCCCGGGCTCAGCCCCGTGGTGGCCAAGTTCGCCACCGTCTCCGACAGCGCCGAGGAGGCCGACCAGCGCAAGTTCTTCTACCCCCCCGAGGTGGTGCGCGTGACCTCGGGCGAGTACAACAGCTACACCGAGTACGACCTCGTCGTCGCGGTCACCGGCAACCGCGCCCACCCCCTCGACGAGGACGTCCAAAACCGCATCTTCGCCTTCCGCGACACCGACCTCGGCCCGCTCGCCGATGCCAACGGCGACGGCCTCGCCGACGCCTACACCACCCTGCAGGGCGCGCTCGCCGACGGCACCGCCGGCGACCTCCTCGACGTCACCGACATCCTCGACTTCACCGACAGCGCCAACGTGAGCGCGCTCGAGGCCCAGGACGGCTGGTACATCAACCTCGAGGACACCGGGGAGAAAGCGCTCGCCACCCCGGTCATCGTCGACGGCAAGCTGTTCGCGACGTCTTACATCCCCGAGGGCGTGATCAACGAGGAGACCTGCTCGCTCAACGAGGGCAACGGGCGCCTGTACGGGATGAACGTGCTCAACGGCGCCCCGCTCGAGGCCTGGAACGACCTCGACGGCGACGACACCACCCTGTCCAAAGCCGACCGCGCCTACGCGCTCGCCGGCGGCATCCCCTCCCAGGCGGTGCCCATCTTCCAGCCCGAGGGGGTGACCCTGCTCATCGGCGGCGGCGGCGGCGCCTCGGCCATCAACCCCGACATCGAGCTGCCGCGCAGCCGCAGCTACTGGTACCAGTCCTTGAACATGAACTGAGCCCCCCGCCCCCCCAACCCACGGCCCGGCGCGCACACCCCCGCGCGCCGGGCCGCGTCGGTCATTCGTCGCTCACTCGTCGGTCACGCAACCCTCGGCCGCGCTCTTCACGTTCTTGATGTATTTGTACAGCGTGCCCCGTGTCTCCTTGTACGGGGGCATGGTCCAGGCCGCGCGCCGGGCCGCCATCTCCGACTCGCCGACATCGACGCTGATGGTATTGCTCTCGGCGTCGATGGTGACGACGTCACCGTCTCGAATCAGCCCGATGGGGCCACCCTCCTGCGCCTCGGGCACGACGTGGCCGATGATGAAGCCGTGCGAGCCACCGGAGAAACGGCCGTCGGTGATGAGCGCTACGTCCTGCGCCAGCCCCGCGCCCACGATGGCCGAGGTCGGGGTGAGCATCTCCGGCATGCCCGGGCCGCCCTTGGGGCCCTCGTAGCGGATGACGATGACCTCGCCCTTGTTGATCTCGCCCCGCTCCAGGGCCGCCAGCATCGCCTCCTCGCCGTCGAACACGTTGGCGGGGCCGGAGAAGGCGAGCCCTTCCTTGCCCGTGATCTTGGCTACCGCGCCCCCCGGGGCGAGATTGCCCTTCAGGATCCGGATGTGCCCGCTCGCCTTGATCGGCCGGGCCAGCGGATGGACGACGTCCTGGCCCTCGGCGAGCTCCGGCACGTCGGCGAGATTCTCGGCCAGGGTCTTGCCGGTCACGGTCAGGCAATCGCCGATCAGCAATCCCTCGTCGAGCAGGTACTTCAGTACCGCCGGCACGCCGCCTACGTTGTGCAGGTCCTCCATCACGTACTTGCCGCTGGGCTTCAGGTCCGCGATGTAGGGGATTCGGTCGCTCACCTGCTGGAAGTCGTCGACGGTCAGGGGCACGTCCACCGCCCGCGCCATGGCAATCAGGTGGAGCACGGCGTTGGTCGAGCCGCCGAGCGCCATCACCACCACCATCGCATTCTCGAACGCCTCGCGGGTCATGATGTCGCGCGGCTTGATGTTCTTCTCCAGCAGGTCGCGCACGGTCGCGCCCGCCGCCAGACACTCCTCGAGCTTGCGGGGATCGGTAGCCGGCGTGCAGGAGCTGTACGGCAGGCTCATGCCCATGGTCTCTATGGCGGAGGCCATGGTGTTGGCAGTGTACATGCCGCCGCACGCGCCCGGCCCGGGGCAGGCGTTGCGCACGATGTCCTGGCGCTGGTCCTCGTCGATCTCCCCGCTCAGGAACTGGCCGTAGCTCTGAAAGGCGGACACGATGTCCAGCACCTGCCCGTCGCGGCCGCGACCGGGTCGAATAGTCCCGCCGTAGACCATGAGCGCTGGCCGGTTTATGCGGCCCATGGCCATCATCACACCGGGCATGTTCTTATCGCAGCCCGGTATGGTGATCAGCCCGTCGTACCACTGGCCGCGGGTGACCGTCTCCACCGAGTCCGCAATCAGGTCTCGGGACTGCAAGGAAAAGGACATGCCTTCCGTTCCCATCGACATGCCGTCGCTCACGCCCACGGTGTTGAACCGCATCCCCTTGAGCCCCGCCCCCTCGACGCCCTCCTTCACGGCTGCGGCCAGATCGAGCAGATGCATGTTGCAGTTGTTGCCCTCGAACCACACGCTGGCGATCCCGATCTGGGGCTTGTGCAGATCCGCCTCGGCGAAGCCGGTGGCATAGAGCTGGGCCTGGGAGGCGCCCTGCGACTTTCGCTCGGTGATGCGCTGGCTGATTCGATTGAGCTGCTCGGTCATTGGAAACTCCATCGCCGCTGGGGGTGTGTCCATCGCCGACGACCGCCGGCGAGCTTCAATTCTCCAGGGTGTGCCGACAAAAGGCCACCCTCGGTGGAAAATGCCACCGCTACCAGCTATCGTCGTCTACATTCATGAATCCGCCGAGGCTCGGAGTCCTGCGCCATTGAGCACCGTCACGCCGCTCGTCGGCATTCCGGCGTGCCGCAAGTTCATCGATCCCCACCCGTTCCACGCCGCCGGCGAGAAGTATGTCTGCGCGGTGTCGGTGGCCGCCCGGGCCATGCCCGTGCTCATCCCGCCGCTCGGGCGTGGTCTCGACGTCGACTGGCTGCTGGAGCGCGTGGACGGCCTGCTGCTGACCGGCAGCCCGTCCAACGTCGAGTCCCATCACTACGGGGGACCGCCGAGCCCCCCCGAGACCTTGCACGATCCTCACCGCGACGCTACCACCTTGCCCATGATCCGACGTGCGGTGCAAGCCGGGGTGCCGTTGCTGGCGATCTGCCGCGGCTGCCAAGAGATGAACGTTGCATTCGGCGGCACGCTGCACCAGAACGTGCACGAGCTGCCCGGTATGCTCGATCACCGCGAGGACGCCGTTCGCGCGCTGGAGGAGCAGTACGACTCGGTGCATGGACTCCGAGTGACCCCTCGCGGCGTGCTCGCCCGCATCGTGCGCTCGAGCGAGATGGAGGTGAACTCGCTGCACGCGCAGGGGATCGATCGGCTGGGCCAGGGGCTCGTGGTCGAAGCGATCGCCCCCGACGGCCTGGTGGAGGCCTTCTCGGTTGCCGATGCACCGGCGTTCGCGCTGGCCGTGCAGTGGCATCCGGAATGGCAGGCGATGCGCAATCCTTTCTCGCGCGCACTGTTCGCGTCTTTCGGCGACGCCTGCCGGGCGCGCGCCGCCGGCAGGAGACTCCATGAGCTCGATTCCGCAGTGGTGTGAGGAACACGGGATTGCCGAGGTCGAAGCGTTCATGCCCGACATGTCGGGGGTGGCACGAGGGAAGATCATGCCGACGCAGAAGTACTGCGAGGATCTCGGTATCCGCCTGCCCGAGGCGATCATCCTGCAAACCGTCACCGGAGACTATCCGACCGATCAGCGGGCGGTCCGGCCGAGCGACGGGGACATGCTGCTGCGCGGCGATCCCGCCACCATTCGCAGGGTGCCGTGGGCCAACGAGCCCACCGCGCAAATCATTCACGACTGCTACTACGAGGACGGCTCCCCGGTGGCGACGTCGCCTCGCTACGTGCTGCGACGCGTGCTCGACCTGTACCGCAGCCGCGGCTGGCGCCCAGTGGTCGCGCCCGAGCTCGAGTTCTATCTCGTCAAGCCCAACACTGATGCCGACTACCCCCTGGAGCCGCCCATCGGGCGCTCGGGTCGCCCCGAGAGCGGGCGACAATCCTATGGCATCGACGCGCTCAACGAGTACGACCCCCTCATCGAGGACATCTACGACTACAGCGAGGCCCAGGGCATCGAGCTCGACTCGCTCATTCACGAGTCGGGCGCGGCGCAGATGGAGATCAACTTCGTCCACGGCGATCCGCTGGAGCTCGCCGATCAGACGTTCCTGTTCAAGCGCACCGTGCGCGAGGCGGCGCTGCGCCATCAGATGTATGCCACCTTCATGGCCAAGCCGATGGAGAACGAGCCGGGCAGCGCCATGCACGTGCACCAGAGCGTGGTCGACCTCGACCGCGGCAGCAACGTGTTCTGCGACGAGCGGGGCGAGCCCTCGCCCCTGTTCTTCTCGCACATTGCAGGGCTGCAGAGGTTCCTGGGGCCGGCGATGCCCTTTCTCGCGCCCAACGTCAACTCGTACCGGCGCATCACCCGCTTCTACGCCGCTCCGATCAACCTGCAATGGGGCTACGACAACCGCACGGCCGGACTGCGGGTGCCGGTGGCGCAGCCCGACGCGACCCGCATCGAGAATCGCGTGGCCGGTGCCGACGCCAATCCCTACCTGGCCATCGCCGCCTCGCTCGCCTGCGGCTATCTCGGGATGGTCGAGTCGCTCGAGCCCCATGCGCCGGTGGAAGGCAGCGCCTACGATCTCCCTTACGAGCTGCCCCGAAACCTGGAGGAGGCGCTGCGGCTGCTGGCCGATTGCGAGCCGTTGCTGGAGGCCCTCGGACACCGATTCGTGCTCGCCTTCAATGCGGTCAAGGAGTGCGAGTTCGACGCCTATCTGCAGGTCATCAGCTCCTGGGAACGCGAGTACTTGCTGCTGAACGTCTAGACCCAATCATGACCCTCACCGACAACTACGGCACCGCCGAATGGCAAGCGCTCGACGCCGAGCATCACCTGCATCCGTTCACCGACACCAAGAAGCTCGGCGCCAAGGGCACGCGGGTCATTACGCGCGCCGAGGGTGTGTACCTCTGGGACTCCGACGGCCACCGGCTCATCGACGGCATGGCCGGCCTTTGGTGCGTCAACCTCGGCTACGGGCGCGAGGAGCTCGCCGATGTCGCGCACCGCCAGATGCGCGAGCTGGCGTACTACAACACGTTCTTTCAGACGGCCCACCCGCCCGCGATCGAGCTCGCCGCGCTGCTGGCCGAGGTTACTCCGGCCCATCTGAACCACGTGTTCTTCACCGGCTCGGGGTCGGAGTCCAACGACACCGTAATCCGGCTCGTGCGCCGTTACTGGCAGCTCGCCGGTGAGCCTTCGCGCCAGGTCATCATCAGCCGCCGCAACGCCTATCACGGCAGCACCGTGGCCGCGCTCAGCCTCGGCGGCATGCGGCCCATGCACGAGCAGGCGGGGCTGCTCATGCCGGGGGTCGAGCACATCGACGAGCCGTACTGGTACAAGCTCGGGGGCGAGCGCACACCGGACGCCTTCGGGCTGGACGCGGCCCGGTCGCTGGAGGAGAGGATTCGCGCCGTCGGACCGGACAAGGTCGCGGCGTTCATCGCCGAGCCGGTGCAGGGCGCCGGCGGGGTCATCGTACCGCCGCAGACGTATTGGCCCGAGATCGTGCGCATCTGCAAGCGATACGACGTGCTCCTGGTGGTCGACGAGGTCATCTGCGGCTTCGGACGCACCGGCAAGTGGTTCGGCTCCGAGCACTTCGCGCTGGAGCCGGATCTCATGCCGATGGCCAAGGGGCTCTCCTCAGGCTATCTCCCGATCGGCGCGGTCATGGTCAGCGATCGGGTGGTCGAGCTGCTGATCGAGCGCGGCGGCGAGTTCCAGCACGGATTCACCTACTCCGGTCACCCCGTGGCTTGCGCGGTGGCGGCCGAGAACATCCGGATTCTGCAGCGCGAGAACGTCGTCGGCCGGGTCGAGTCCGAGATCGCGCC
>JAAUXY010097039.1_pt1 | contig 10522 bp, 11 predicted proteins | sample 7278121 | NCBI WGS metagenome assembly JAAUXY01 (sample SAMN14350117, study PRJNA611818) | marine sediment metagenome | isolation source: surface marine sediment (1.8m) | place: French Polynesia: Moorea | collected 2018-08
CGACCTACAACAACTACTACGAGTTCGGCACAGGCAAGGACGACCCCTATCGCAACGCAACGGACTTCGAACCTCGCCCCTGGACGATCACGGTCGAAGGTCACGCGGAGAAAACCGGCACGTTCGATTTCGATGACTTCATCAAACCGTTCGACCTTGAGGAGCGCATTTATCGCATGCGCTGTGTGGAAGCATGGTCGATGGTGATCCCCTGGGTCGGCATCTCCCTGGCGGACGTGATCAAGCACCTGCAGCCTACGTCAAAAGCGAAATACGTGGCGTTCGAGACCCTGCACGATCCGGCTCGTATGCCCGGTCAGCGACGCCGCGTACTCGTCTGGCCTTACCGCGAAGGTCTCACCATCGAAGAGGCGACGAACCCGCTGACGATCCTCGCTGTCGGCCTCTACGGTGAAGTCCTGCCCAACCAGAACGGCGCGCCGATTCGCCTCGTCGTGCCCTGGAAATACGGCTTCAAGGGTATCAAGGGCATCGTTACGATGCGCTTCACGGACAAGACGCCGCTTACGAGCTGGAATATGTCGCAGCCGCGCGAATACGGCTTCTACGCAAACGTGAATCCCGACGTAGATCATCCGCGCTGGAGCCAGGCGCGAGAAAGGCGCATCGGCAGCGGCCTGTTTGCCGCGAAGCAGCCCACACTGATGTTCAACGGTTACGGCGAACAGGTTGCTCACCTCTACAAGGGGCTCGACCTGCGCCGAAATTTCTAGGCCTTGAATACCCTCACACAGATCCGCTTCGTCTGGAAGCCGCTCGTATTTCTCGCCTGCCTGTTGCCGGCAGCGTTGGTCGTCACGGATGCCTTCGAGCTGACCGGACGGCTGGGCGCGAATCCCGTCGAGGAGATTCTCGATCGATTCGGTAACTGGGGCCTGCGCTTCATCATGATCACCCTGGCCGTGACGCCGCTGCGCCGGATTACGGGCTGGAACTGGCTGATTCGCTTTCGCCGCATGCTCGGGCTGTTCACGTTCTTTTACGTTCTGATGCACTTCCTGACGTGGTTCTGGCTGGACCAGGGCATGCTGATGTCTGCAATCCTCGAGGACATTGCCGAGCGCCCGTTCATCACGATCGGCTTCGCGGCCTTCCTGCTGCTGCTGGCAATGGCGCTGACGTCGACAACGGGCATCAGGCGCCGTATGGGACGGCGCTGGGACAAATTGCACTACAGTGCCTATGCGGTGGGTATACTCGGCGTCTGGCACTACTGGTGGCAGGTCAAGCAGGACATCGCGGAACCACTGGTCTACGCGGTTGTCCTTATAGCATTGCTGGGGATGCGCTTGCTGTGGCGTTGGCGGCGGCAGCGCAGGCTGGCAGCGGCATGACTTGAAATCCCGGGTATCCGCCGCCAAATCGTCCAATCATCTGAATCACAATCGTGGAGTCCGAATCGATGTTCAAACGCATAGCGTTGTTTATCGCGACCAACCTGGCCGTCATCCTGGTTCTGAGTGTCGTTCTGCGCCTGTTGGGCGTGGATCGAATCCTCGATGAGTCGGGCACAGGGCTCAACTACGAAGCGCTGCTGATCCTGTCCCTGGTCATCGGCTTTGGCGGCTCGTTCATCTCTCTCGCCATGTCGAAGTTCATGGCCAAGCATTCGACGGGCGCCCGGGTCATCACGCAGCCGTCGAATGCCGCAGAGTCGTGGCTGGTCTCCACCGTCGAGCGCCAGGCGCGCCAGGCCGGTATCGAGACCCCGGAAGTTGCCGTATATGACTCGCCGGACATGAACGCATTCGCTACGGGGATGCGTCGTAATAACGCGCTGGTCGCCGTCAGCACCGGGCTTCTCAGCAACATGCCGAAGGACGAGGTAGAGGCCGTGCTGGCGCACGAGGTGTCGCATGTCGCGAACGGCGACATGGTCACGCTGGCGCTCGTACAGGGCGTCGTCAACACGTTCGTCGTCTTCCTGTCACGCGTCGTCGGCCACATCATCGATCGCGTCGTGCTGCGTAACGAGTCAGGACACGGCATCGGCTACTTCGTGAGCGTGCTCGTCGCGCAGGTCGTCCTCGGTATTCTCGCCAGCACGATCGTCATGTGGGTCTCGCGCCAGCGCGAGTTCCGCGCGGACGCAGGTTCGGCGAAACTCAACGGTCGCGAGCCGATGATCAATGCGCTTGCGCGCCTCGAACGCGGTATGCCTGCGCAGCTGCCCGAGTCAATGGAAGCGTTCGGCATTTCGAGCGGCGAGCGTACCGGCATCCGCCGGCTGTTCATGAGCCATCCGCCGATACCCGAGCGTATCGAAGCCCTCCGCAAACTGTAGGCGCGGCCGCAAGGCCGCGATCGACCTGGAAGCCGCGGCGAAGTCGTGAAAACATGCCCGAACTGCCGCAGCACGTTCGAAGGGGATTACTGTTCGACTTGCGGGCAAAAGGACGTTGACCTCGAGCGCCCGATCTTCGCGCTCGTCGCGGATGTCCTGAGGGAAACCTTCGACGTCGATGGGCGTGCGCTGCGGACGTTGCGCACGCTGTTCCGGCATCCAGGTCTTCTGACCGCCGATTTCCTTGCCGGCAGGCGCAGAATGTACTCTCCGCCGTTCCGGCTGTACCTGGTTATCAGCGTTGCGTTCTTCGTGTTCGCGGCATGGCTCGCAAACCAGGGGCTTCTGCTCGACCCGGGTCAAAGCGTCGAGCAGGACGCCGCAGGCCAGGCGCGATTCATGTCCGAAGACCTGCCGAAACTCATGTTCGTGCTGCTACCGGTGTTCGCGCTCTACCTGAAGATCGCGATGCCTGGGCGGCTCTACTTCGATCACCTGGTTTTTTCCGTGCACCTGCACAGCGCCGCGTACATCGTCCTGGCGGTGGTCATGTCGATCGAATACGTCGAGAGCCTGGTCGCGGACGCCGTGCAACTCGTGTTCTACGTGTTTTTGCTGTTGTTCATGGTCGTCTCCCAGGTGCGCGTTTACGGGAAACACTGGGCGACGTCGCTCCTGATTGCCATCGCTGTCCTGACCGTTTACCTGCTTTCGATCTCTGCAGTCATCGAAGGAGGCAGTTCGCTGCAGATTCTGTCGGATTGACAGTCATGCGCTGACCCTCTCCGGTCACTCGATGGATATGAAATCCGGAAGGCGTTGGAAACAGATCACGATAATCTTCGGAAGATTCACCAAACCTATACGTGGACGGAAGACAGCGTTTCTGCATTGCTGGACAACATGTCCGGGAGCAAGCCTTATGATGATGAAGAAGTTCAAGAAATTATTGGTGCAGTGGCGGTGTTTCGTACTTTCGAGCCGAACACGGCTGCGTATGAAGCGCCTCTTCGGGCGCAGCGGGCGATTTGATCCGTCGCCTGCTGCGGAACGTGTCCCGGCGACGGTAGTCCGGGTAATTGCCGCCGGCGACTACGATTCGTGCATTGACATCTATAAGGACAACAAAGCGAAGTTCTTTCCGGACGGCTACCTAAAAGACTTCGAGCAGGATCTGTCCTCCGATGCCTGTCTGTGGCTTGGCCTTGAGGACGATGGCGATCTGATAGCAGTGGGTGGTATCCATCTCGATACGAAGGACACAGGTGCCGCTGCGCTGGCGTTTGGCATGGTGAGACCGGAAAAACACGGTATGGGCTACGGCTCTGCATTGCTGCTGGCCCGAATCGCTTCTCTTCCGAGACCTGACCCTGTTATTCGAATTGTCATGTCGTCGCTTGAAGAAACGGTTGGCTTTTACAAGCGATTCGGCTTCGTGTTCGTGACGCGCGTGCTGATGAAGGACGGGAGAGAGCTCGATTCGTATTACGCCAAGATCACTCGTTCGTCCTGGCACGCGGCTAGGGCCATATTGAAGTCACGACAAGTCGTATTCGATCCAGATGCCGTATCAGTGCCCAATAGCCCTTTCCCCGCCTAGATCGAAGACCTGGATGGTCGCTTCTGGCCGAGAGCCGACACACCGATCGCCCTCAAGGCGGGCTCCTACAGGCCGGCGGGACGCCGCTCCCACGTATCGCGTTCTGACGTCCCCGTTCGAGGATGTAAACCGCTCCTACAGGCTTTGAACGAAATTTCGGATGCCGTTCAGCAGCATCTGCGTGGCGAGAATCACGAGGATCATACCCATGAGGCGCTCGAGTGCACGGGCGCCGCGCTTGCCGAACACGCGCATCAGGAACGGCGAAGACACGAGCAGTACCGTCGTGGCCAGCCAGGCGGCGAACAGCGCCAGGCTCCACTCGCCGATTCGGTCGGGCTGGCTGGAACTCAGCAGCAGCAGAATCGCGATGGTCGACGGTCCGGCGGTCATCGGTACTGCCAACGGCACGATGAACGGGTCCTCTTCCGTCTCGATCTCGTCTCGGGAGGTCGTCTTCGGAAAGATCATTCGCAGCGAGATGATGAACAGCAGGATGCCGCCCGCAATATTCAGCGACGACTGGCTCAGTCCGAGAAAGCTCAGAATTGCGTTGCCTGCGAACAGGAAACCCAGGAGGATCAGCAGCGCGATGACGCATTCGCGCGCGACGATCATCGACCGCCGCCGGGCATCGAATTGCGAAAGAATCGCGTTGAACACCGGGACATTGCCCAGCGGATCCATGACGAAAAAGATTGTCACCGCAACGGATGCGATTTCAGTCCAGTTCATTGTTTGACTCCCAATCGGCGCTCTCGCACGTCCCTGTGCTCCGCGCCATAAGGCCACCCATGGCCAAAAAAGAAGCCCGGCTCTGGGAGCCGGGCTTCAGGTCTTGCGAGAGGTCGCGCTTCTAGCGGCGCTCGTACAAGAGCGGCATTACATCATGCCGCCCATGCCTCCCATTCCGCCCATGTCCGGCATCGGCGGTGGCGGCTCGTCCTTCGGCGCATCGGCAACCATTGCCTCCGTCGTCAGAAGCAGCCCGGAAACCGAAGCGGCGTTCTGCAGCGCGTGGCGCGTGACCTTGGTCGGATCCAGGATACCTTCCTCGATCATGTCGCCGTACTCGCCGGTGGCGGCATTGTAGCCGTAGTTACCCTTGCCTTCCGCGACCGCGTTCAGAACGACGCTGGCGTCGCCGCCGGCGTTGCGGACGATCTGGCGAAGCGGCTCTTCGATCGCGCGCCGCAGGATCTTGATGCCGATATCCTGGTCGTGGTTGTCACCCTTGAGGTCACCCATCGCTTTGATGGCGCGGATGAGGGCAACACCACCGCCCGGTACGACACCTTCCTCGACGGCTGCGCGCGTGGCGTGCAGTGCGTCTTCGACGCGCGCCTTCTTTTCCTTCATCTCGACTTCGGTCGCAGCGCCAACCTTGATCACCGCAACACCGCCGGAGAGCTTGGCAACGCGCTCCTGCAGTTTCTCCTTGTCGTAGTCCGACGAGGATTCGCCGATTTCCTTGTTGATCTGCTCGACACGGCCCTTGATGTCGGAATGCGCACCAGCGCCGTCGATGATCGTCGTGTTCTCTTTCGAGATCTGGATCTTCTTGGCCTCGCCGAGGTCTTCGATCGACGCCTTCTCCAGCGACAGGCCAACCTCTTCCGAGATCACCTGGCCACCGGTCAGGATCGCGATATCCTGCAACATGGCCTTGCGGCGATCGCCGAAGCCCGGCGCCTTGACGGCAGCAACCTTGACGATACCGCGGATGTTGTTGACGACGAGCGTAGCAAGCGCTTCGCCTTCGACGTCTTCAGCAATGATCAGCAGCGGGCGGCCGGCTTTGGCAACACCTTCGAGGATCGGCAGCAGATCACGGATGTTCGAGATTTTCTTGTCGAACATCAGGATGAGCGGGTTCTCGTGCTCGACCTGCTGGCTCTCTGCGTCATTGATGAAGTACGGCGACAGGTAGCCGCGATCGAACTGCATGCCCTCGACGACGTCGAGTTCGTTCGCCAGCGCCTGGCCTTCCTCGACCGTGATCACGCCTTCCTTGCCAACCTTCTGCATGGCCTCGGAGATGATCTCACCGATCTCGTAGTCCGCGTTCGCGGAGATCGCGCCGACCTGTGCGATTGCCTTGTCGTCCTCGCAAGGCTTCGACAGCTTCTGCAGCTCTTCGACGACCGCGGCAGCGCCCTTGTCGACGCCACGCTTCAGGTCCATCGGGTTCATGCCCGCGGCCACGGACTTCAGGCCTTCGCTCAGGATCGCCTGGGCGAGAACCGTTGCCGTCGTCGTGCCGTCACCGGCTTCGTCGGACGTCTGCGAGGCGACTTCTTTCACCATCTGCGCGCCCATGTTTTCAAACTTGTCCTCGAGCTCGATCTCCTTCGCAACCGAAACCCCGTCTTTCGTGACGGTCGGTGCGCCGAAGCTCTTGTCGAGAACGACGTTGCGACCTTTCGGACCCAGGGTCACCTTGACCGCGTTGGCGAGGATGTTCACGCCTTTGAACATCTTCTGGCGGGCGTCGTCGCTAAAATGAATTTCTTTAGCAGCCATTACTTTTTCCTTTGATATTTAAACTGGATGTTCGGAATCCGGCGGTGACGGCGCTTACGCCTCGATCACAGCCATGATGTCGTCTTCCTTCATGACGAGGAGCTCCTCGCCTTCGACCTTGACCTCGGTGCCGGCGTATTTGCCGAACAGAACCTTGTCACCGGCCTTGACGTCGAGAGCCCGCACATCGCCGTTCTCGAGGATCTTGCCGTTTCCAACGGCAACGATCTCACCCTTGATCGGTTTTTCGGTCGCCGCGTCAGGAATCACGATGCCACCAGGACTGGTGCGCTCCTCTTCCATGCGCTTTACGATTACCCGATCATGAAGCGGACGAATCTTCATGTTTCTTTCTCCTGTAAACTATTGATTTTTAACCGACTAATCGCGGCTTTGTCGCCGGTGTTGTTAGCACTCGGTCTCAGGGAGTGCTAATTATGGTCATGGTCGAATAAATTTCAAGCATTTCGCCGCGAGAATTGTCCAAAAAACCGACTTGCGTCGATGACTTCGAGAAATCAAGGGTTTATGCTGCGCGACACTCGAAAACCTGGCCTCTGGCGAAAATCCGAAATGAGACTTATCCGCTGCCTTTTTCCGGCTGTCCTGGCCCTGAGCATTGCGTACCCGGCACTGGCCCAGAGCGACGTACCGCTCCCGCCCGAGGACGTCTTCAAGTACGTTATCGTCGACACGGGTGACGCGCTGGAAATCGACTGGGTCATCGAAGAGGGCTATTACCTGTACAGGAAGAAGCTCGGCTTCGCGAGCGAATCCGACAGCGTCGAGTTGGGCGAGCCAAAGTTGCCGGAGGGACTCGACCATGAGGACGAGTTCTTCGGAAAGCAGCAGGTCTACCGCGAGCGCTTCTACGTAACGGTTCCTTACACGATCAAGGGCGATCGCCCGGAAAACATGGTGCTCGTAGTCAAGAGCCAGGGCTGTGCCGACATGGGGCTCTGCTACCCGCCGCAAGCCTGGACTGAGCTTGTCGAGCTTCGCAAAGTAGCCGCGGACAAGCCCGTGCTATCGCTGGGCGACATCGGCAAAACGAATGATGAATTCCTGCCGGTCGACGAGGCGTTCAAACCGATCGCTGTCCCGGTCGACGGCAATACCGTGGAAGTTTCCTTCCAGGTAGCGCCCGGGTATTACCTTTACAAAGAGAAGATCTTCGCTCGCTCCGGTTCCGACCGCGTGCAACTCGGCAAGCTGGATTTGCCGGAAGGCAAGCTCAAGTACGACGAGTTCTTTGGCGAGCAGGAAGTCTATCTCGACGACGTGTTTGCGACGCTGCCGCTGGCGCGCGCCACGCCGGAGGCCATGGATCTCGACCTCGACATCGAGTTCCAGGGCTGCGCCGAAGGTGGGCTCTGCTATCCGCCGACAACGCGCACGATCAGCGTTGCTCTGCCAGAGGCGACGGCGGTCACGGAGCTGACCGCCGCACCTGACCAGCCGGTTTCCGAGCAGGGACGCCTTGCCAAGCTGATCGTCGAGGCCAACTTCTGGGCGGTCATCGCGACCTTCTTCGGCCTTGGCCTGTTGCTCGCGCTGACACCCTGCGTTCTACCGATGGTGCCTATCCTTACCTCGATCATCGCCGGCGAAGGTGAGAACACGAGCACCGCACGCGGCTTTACGCTCGCGTTCAGCTACGTGCTGGGCATGTCCATCGTTTACACCGGCGCCGGCATCATCGCTGTAGCGCTGGGGTGGAACCTGCAGGCGGTATTCAACCAGGCCTGGGTGCTGATCCTCTTTACGGGACTTTTTGTGCTACTGGCCATCGCCATGTTTGGCGGCTACGACCTGCAGATGCCGAGCGGCATACAAAGCAGGCTGGCGACCATCAGCGGCAACCAGAAAAGCGGCACGACGATCGGCTCGTTCATTATGGGCGCGCTGTCGGCGCTGATCGTGACAGCCTGCGTCGCTCCGGCGCTGATTGCGACGCTCATGGTTATGGCGCAGACGAAAGACATCCTGCGCGGCGGTTCGTCCCTGTTTGCGATGAGCTGGGGGATGGGCGCTCCGCTGCTGCTCGTTGGCGCGGCTCAGGGCCACCTGCTGCCGAAAGCCGGCGCCTGGATGGTCGCCGTCAAGAACGCCTTCGGCTTCATGCTGCTCGGTCTTGGAATCTGGATGCTGTCGCGCATATTACCCGGGCCGGTCACGATGGCGCTATGGGGCGTGCTCATCTTCATGATCGGCGTCTTCCTGGGTGGCCTGACAACGTTAGGAACGGACTCCAGCGGCGCGCAAAAAGTCGGCAAGGGTTTCGGCGTGCTCAGCATACTTTACGGCTTGCTGTTACTGCTGGCCGCGCTTATCGGCGGCTCGAATCCGCTGCAGCCGCTCGCGAACGTGAACTATGGCGGCGGCGTCATGCTGGCCGAGCATCATGAGCTCGAGTTCAAACGCATCAAGACCGTCGAGGACCTCGACCGCGAGATTCGTGCGGCGGCCGCGAGCGGGCGGACGACGATGCTCGACTTCTACGCCGACTGGTGCGTGTCCTGCAAGGAGATGGAGGCATACACGTTTACCGACCAGGAAGTTCAGAACGTGCTCGCCAATACGGTATTGTTGCAGGCGGACGTGACAGCGAACGACGAGCGGGACCAGGAACTCCTGCAGCATTTCGGTGTCTTCGGTCCACCGACGATCGTGTTCTTCGGCAGCGATGGCGTCCAGCGTGAAGGTTACGAGGTCGTCGGCTACATGAAGGCAAAGGACTTCGCCGAACACGTCGTAAAAGCTTTCGCGTCGCCGCCCCCGCAGGGAACCAAAGGTACGACGCGTACCTGATAAACAAAGGCCAACCGTGTCAAGAACGTTTCTCGTATTCGGCGTCGCACTGCTCGCCCTCATGGCCGGTGCGCTCTTTTTTGCGGCTCAGGCACCCGTCAAGGGGCCTGCTATCGCGTTCAACCTGCCCGACGTCGAAGGCACGCAGCGGGACTTCGCGGAGTGGGACGGGCAGCACCGTATCCTGAACTTCTGGGCGACCTGGTGTGCACCCTGCCGCCGCGAAATCCCGATGCTGAAAGCCTTCCAGGACGAGCGCGGCAGTGAAGGCATCCAGGTGCTGGGCATTGCCGTCGACTTCCCTGAGGAGGTCCAGGCGTACGCCGAAGAGGCGCAGTTCAACTACCCGGTGCTCGTCGGCAACGAAGACGCGATGGCCATCGCCGAAAACGCCGGCATCGATTTCGTCGGTATGCCGATTACGATGTTCGTGGGTCGCAACGGCGAGCTGCTCGGCAAGTTCTATGGCGAGCTGCACCGCGAGCAACTCGACAAGGTCGCGGACGGGCTGGCTGAGTTTGATAGCGGCGAGATCGGGCTGCTGAAGCTCCGGCAGACAATAAAGCAGTTGTAGGAGCCCGCCTTGCGGGCGACTGTGGGAGGGCCGTGATGGACAGGATTGTCCGAATGTCGCGGAGGTCAGGGATGACCGAGAGCGACCTGGGCCCGATTCGCGGCGAGACGCCGCTCCCACAAACAATACTTGAACAAAATGCGCCGAAAACGGTTAGAATTGCCGCCATCGTCGGCTAACTGGCTGCATTCGACCGAAAATGTCACGGATTCTGCTGCTCAACGGGCCTAACCTGAACCTGCTTGGCGTACGTGAACCCGAGGTTTACGGCGCGACCGGCCTTGCCGACATCGAGAAACGCGCGACGGAGCTGGCTGCCGAGCTGAGCAACCAGCTTCTTTGTTTCCAGAGCAACGCCGAACACGAACTCATCGACCGCGTGCAGCGAGCGGCCGCGGAAAAGGTCGATTTCATCATCTTCAACCCGGGTGCGTTCACGCACACCAGTATCGCGCTGCGCGACGCATTGCTTGCCGTCGACATCCCGTTCATCGAACTACACTTGAGCAACACGTTTGCACGCGAGGACTTCCGGCACAAGAGCTACTTCAGCGACATTGCGCAAAGCTGTCTGTTTGGATTTGGGGCCCATGGCTACGAGCTCGCCGTAATTGCGGCCAGCCGCTACGCCGAGGAGAAATAATGGACATCAGAAAAGTAAAAAAACTGATCGAGCTGCTGGATGAGTCCGGTATCGCGGAGATCGAGA
>JAAUXY010011109.1_pt1 | contig 10521 bp, 9 predicted proteins | sample 7278121 | NCBI WGS metagenome assembly JAAUXY01 (sample SAMN14350117, study PRJNA611818) | marine sediment metagenome | isolation source: surface marine sediment (1.8m) | place: French Polynesia: Moorea | collected 2018-08
ATGCTTTGCATACTTTCTGAGATTCTCGGTCTGAGATTTGATATATTTTGGAAAATTATCAAGATCATCATTAGCAGGACTCTTTGCATCAAAAATTATTAGCTGATCCAATATTTCTATCGTGTTGTCTGGTTTTTTTCCTGCGTAAGGAAAATCGTTCTGTTCTACATACCTAATTACATTATTTTTACAGACTATTCTAATATGATTTTCGATATCTTTTTCGTGATTAGACCATGTATCCTTGAGGTTTTCAAATCTTTTCCTTTCTTCTTCTAATCTCTGATCATTATGTCGTGCTTTTTCTGCAGTAAGAGACTCTTGTAATGTTATTGATGCTTGCATTGATCTCTTATATTCACTAATTCGCCCTTCCTCATCTTTTTTCAATGAGATATTCTCTTCTTTGATTTGATCCCTTTCTTTTTCCAAAGCCCTTATGATAGACTCAAGCTTAATTTTGTCTGATTTCGCCTCTTCAAAAGCGTCAAGCTTGGCATTAAGAATTCCAATTTGCTTATCCTTCTCTCCAACCTCATGATCACTTTTAACCAATTTGAGTTTAAGTTCCTCCAACTCTTTCGCAAGAAGAGTATGATGCGCATTTTTCTGGCGTCTCCATAAAACTATCAACGCAATCAGGAGAATTAACCCAACTATAATTGTGGGCAAAATGTTTTGAAATGCTTCCATAGATAAGCAAATAAATATTAAAGAATAAAGATAAGCCTTTAGTGTGAAAGGCGAGTTCGTTTCCTTCTTTAGTTATTCACCTTGAAAGAAGCGGATTTTGGATCGAAACGAATAGTGTCTTCTGGAAATAAATTGTAAAACTGTCCTGATTCAATAAGCTCAGCCGGAGTTCCAAATGCACTGTTTCTCTGCTGAAGAATGAGTATTCTGTCACAGAGCTGGATGGCCAGATCAATTTCATGTGTTGTATACAGGACAATCTTTTTGGTACGATGTGCGATATTTTGCAACAACTTCAGGATCTGTACTTTGTGGTAGAGGTCGAGGTGAGTTGTTGGCTCATCCAGAAGAATGATCCTGGTATCCTGCGCAAGGGCTCTGGCAATCATAACTTTCTGTAATTGCCCATCGCTGAGTTCATGACATTTCTTGTTCTTTAACTCTTCTAAACCGACCATGGAAATCGCCTCTCGAATACGCTCAATGTCATACCGGGAAAGCGTTCCGATCCAATTCGTATATGGATGGCGCCCAAGGCTTATAAGCTGTTCTACCGTAAGATTTTTGGAAGCCGGGGCTTCGGTCAGCACTACACTTACCTCGGTGGCCCAATCGCGACTTTTAAAAGTTTCAAGTTCCGTTTCGTTTACCAATACAGCTCCGGACAGCTTAGGTTGTACACGACCCAAAGTTCTCAATAGCGTGGATTTCCCAATACCGTTTATCCCAACAATAGCTGCCATTTCGCCTTGTAGTATGCGAAAATTGATATTTTGGCAAACTGAGCTTACAGCACCGGATGTAGCATATCCAACCTCCAAATCTTTAGTCTCCAGCATACTCTTCTGGCTTATTCTGAATTTTATGCGCACAAAGTAGTGCTTTAATTATCATCGGCAAAGCAACATTGCTACCGATCAGAATATCATTTTCTTCTTCCTCATCAATAACCAAATGACAACCGGAGCACCAATGATAGAGGTTATGGCATTTATTGGAAGTACATAGGCCGTATTCGGCAGTTGTGCAATCGTATCACAGATCAGTAAAAGGATAGCGCCATAGATCAGTACAGCAGGCAACAGTATTCTGTGATCTGTCGTATTGAAGATCTGCCTGGTCAGATGGGGAACGGCCAGGCCTATAAATGCAATAGGACCTGCAAAGGCCGTGACAGATCCGGCCAGGATGCCCGTAGCGATGATAATGATGTATCGGGAAGATTTAATACGAACCCCCATGCTTTTGGCATACTGTTCACCCAGCAATAAGGCATTCAATGACTTGATACTCAATACACTCAAAATAATACCTGCAAGTACTGCCAGAACAAGAAGTTGTATCTGAGCCCATGACAGATTTCCCACTGTGCCAAATGACCAATAGATATATTGCCTTAACTGCTCTGCATTGGTAAAATAGGATAATACAGTTACAAGAGCTGCAGTAATACTGCCAAACATAAGACCTATGATCAATAAGGCCATAGAGTCTTTTATTCTGGATGCCACAACCACCACTACAAGCAGTACGGTAAAACTCCCCAAACTGGCGGCTATGGCCAATGATATATCGTTAACAATGCCATAAGTAAACCAGCCGGTGAAGAGACTTGACCCCATGATCAGGAAGGCTGCCCCAAGGCTTGCCCCTGAGCTAATGCCCAGAACAAAAGGACCGGCAAGTGGATTGCGGAACAATGTTTGCATCAGTAAACCACTTACTGCAAGGGCTCCACCTACCAGTACAGAGGTAATGGCCTTTGGTATCCTGTAATTCCAGATAATATAAGACCATGTTTCTTTGGTTTCCGCTCCTGTGACTGCATTGAAAATGTCTTCTATCGGTATATATACTGATCCGAGACTTACGTTGATCACCAGGCAGAGAATTAGAATGAAACCCAGAAAGAGAAAAGGAATCCGGTATGTGTGATGGTCAGTCAATTAATTTAGTGGCTTGAAGAAATACGGCTCATAATCTGGCATTAAATCAGGATGAAATATATGAATAAGATCTTTGAGTACTAAATCTGGCCGGCTGGGCGCCATTTCATAATAGAGTAATCCGCCCGTTGAACCCCTGCTTTTTGCAAATGTGAACAATCTTTTAGCCCTGAACGGTTTAAACCTTAGATAATGTTCATTGGCCTTTAGCATCTCCTCATATGAGACGTATTGGGATGGTGAAATCCAGACATCGGCCTCTGATCCCTTGTCCAATACCGTTTCCAGACTGAGACTTAAACTGCCTGTACCTTCAGATTTACCCCAAAGGTAATTTGCATTGGCATCTTCAATAAATCGGGCTGCCCAACTTTCACCTGCAGGCAGGTACCATATATCTTTATAAAGTGCACCGCTTAAAACATCGGGCCGTTTCCTTGCAGACTTTGCAAGTTTACGCGAGCTGTGGTATTCTTTTTCTATGTTGTGGAAAATACTGTCTGCCTTTTTTTCCACATTAAAGAATACGGCAAAAAACTTGATCCATTCCGCTTTGCCGAGAGGTGTCTCTTCTGTCCAGTCACCGTTGTAAACTACTGGAATTCCCGCACTTTCAATGGCGCTGTAAGCCTTATTCTGATCGTCAATTCCAAAACCAACTACCAGATCAGGGTTCACAGCGATGGTCATTTCTGTATTAAGCGCCTCATTACTGCCTAGCTCCTGTACTTTACCTGAGTCTATCAGTTTCCTTGTTTGTATTGAGGAAACGTATTTAGTCTCCGGAAATCCAATTAGCCTGTCGGCCATGCCCAAAACTTCCAAGGCCGGAATATGGGTTGTAGAGGTGACGACAAGTCTCTCTACAGGGATTTTAATAACCGCATCTACTTCGGTTATTAGGTTGGGATTGTTGATTTCTCTCGGTACAAGGGCATACTTGAATTTTGTTCCTGCATCTGGCCATGGGGAAGAGACGTGCAGCATTTTAATACCATCTTCCAATTCTTCAATAGTGAAACCTTTTGCATAGTCAATTTTGGCAAAACTATTCTCGGAAATTATGGCAGTCTCCGACCTATTATCATGCTTGCAAGAGTAGATCAGTACGATAATTAAAAAAACGGCATAGCGCATTGGACAGATCTTCTGATACGGAATTCAAAAATAACACTATTCAATTGTTTCTTGCCTTTGTTGGGAAAATGATTACTTTCGCTTTGAAATTTGGTTCTTTCAAATTGTTGCAAAGATTAAAAGGGAATCCAGTGCTTCATTCCATGAAAATTCTGGAACTGTTCCCGCAACTGTAAGCTTATTCGGTATTTAGAGCCGAAACTTGCTGTTTCTTCATTACCACTGTCCGCCTCAGGCGGATGGGAAGGTTGACAGCGAGATGCAAGTCAGGAGACCTGCCAGATTTCAATAACTGATGTAAAACTTTCGGGATAAGAGTTTGCAGGTAATTTACGTACCGTCTCCCGTTTGATAACAGACGAAAATGAGCAAGAAATTAAAGGCAATTCTGGCCTTACTGTTCTTAGGCTGGTCTTTGCATGCCCAGCAGCAATCTGATGATGGCTTTCAATTACAACAACTTGATGAGGTTGTGGTTAGCGACTCCAGATTTGAATTGAAAAGAGAAAACTCTGGAAAGACTGTAATAAAGATAGACAGTCTTGAACTCAGCCGCAATCAGGGCAGGAGTGTTGCCGAGATCATTAATATAAAAAGTGGCCTGGAAATAACCGGGAGCCGGAGCAGACAGGGGGAAGTACTCGGTGTATTCGCCCGGGGTGGACGCGGACGACAGGTACTTGTTATCATCGATGGAGTAAGAGTATCGGATCCTTCATCCTTTGCTCCGGAATACGACCTCAGGTTATTGTCTCTGAACCAGATTTCATCTATTGAAATACTAAAGGGTGCGGCCAGTACACTTTACGGAACCAATGCTGCAACAGCAGTTATCAATATTACAACCAAGAAAGCCAGTGCCTCAAAGATAGCAGGAGACTTCCAGTCAAGTATTGGGACCAACCAAACAGCCGATGATCAGAACTACAATCTATCGGAGTTCAACAACGCTGCCAATATCAGTGGCACCCTTAACAAGTTGACTTATGCCATTGGCTTTGCCCATACTTTTGTTGATGGACTCTCATCTATAGAGACCGAGACAGATGAAGATGACAGCACTTCTAATTTTAGTACGAATGTCCAGTTGGGTTATCAATTCACCGATGATCTTTCTTTCCGGGTATATGCCAATCAAACCAAGTTCAACACGGAATATGACGAGTCCTTTGGGTTGTTTGATGCTCCTTACAGGTTTAAAAGTGAGCAGAAGCGGGTGGGCCTCGCCGGTCAATGGAAATACAATAAGGGGGAGATTTCACTAAATGCGGCTGTGACCGACTATTTATCTGATAATATCAGTGCCTTTCCCGGAACTTTTGAAGGCAAGAACTACATAGCCGACCTTTTTACCAAATATATATGTGCTGAAAAATTCTACACTATCGTAGGATTAAACTATATCAAGGATCAAGCAGAATTTGTAGATTCTGAAGACTTTACCATAATAGATCCTTATGCCAATGTGGTATATGTTTCGGACTTCGGGCTAAATGTAAATGGAGGTTTTAGGGTGAATAATCATAGCGAATACGGCTCTGAGTTTGTATACAATATAAATCCGAGCTTTGTTCTGGGACTTGAACAGGGTTATTTTAAAATACTGGGATCCTATGCCACTTCATATATAACTCCATCGCTGACTCAACTATTCGGGGAGTTTGGCGCCAACCCCGATCTGGAACCTGAGTCGAACCGTACCATTGAAGGCGGACTCGAATACGCTATCAAAGGTTTAAGGGCCAATGCCGTGTACTTTAACAGGAAAGAGGAGAATTTTGTGTTCTTTGATAATGTAGGCTTTCGGTATTTAAACGCCGAAAATACCATAGATGCCCAGGGAGTTGAGCTGGAAGTGCAATGGATACCTATAAAGAACCTGCGGTTAGATGCCAATTATACATTTACGGAACGCAAAGGAGATAATGCTATACGGATTCCAAAGCACAAGGCTAGTATGCTGGTTGGATACAACTTTTCAGACCGGACTTTCCTCTCTGGCTCATATTCCTACACGGGAGAAAGAACAGATACTGATTTTAATACCTTTTCCGATGTGGCTTTAGATCCATTTTCCTTATTTGGCCTGTTTTTTTCACACCAGCTAATAGAGGATAAACTCAGTTTTAATTTTACTGTAGATAATATTTTCAACACCTCTTTCACGGAAGTGATTGGCTTTAATACCAGAGGAAGGAATATGCGGCTTGGGATGAATCTGCAATTATAAAAAAGCCCGCATTAGCGGGCTGTTGATATTATTCGAAGTTCAAAGTGAATGGTTTATCCAAAACCATTCTATCTTTCATCGGTGTATACATTTTGGAACTGGTCATTTCAATCAACGGAGTCTTTACTGTGAAGTCCCGCTTTCCTGAAAGCCCGCTGATTTCCTCAATGGCCCTGGCGAGGAGAGGCTCGTTCATATCCCCTAAAACACCGGGATTTTCAAGATCTTCCTGCAACTCAAAATCTGGTGCAAAGCCAGCTGTATAATCAGAAAAACCAACAGAGTTCTCATTCCTTCCAACCAGGGGTTGAATAGCCCAATTATTATTCGGGTTGATCTCATCTTCACGACTAGGAGAATATATATAAGGTGCGCCTTCCCTGTCCGGATCATCCACCATGGTCAGGGAAAATTCATTTTTCCCCCTGGTGGTAGTGCCCACTTTGTAAACAGTAATGTAAGGATCCAGGCCGTTGATTACTAACTCACTGGCGGATGCTGTGCTGCCAGTGGTAATGACATAGACCTCGTTCAAGCCCATGGAATTGATCTGACTCCCGGCACCGGTTGTACTGGCAAAATAATCTTCCAGATCAGAAGCGCTGAATGCAGACTGTATCTTATCGTTCCATCTTTGTCTTAAGTACAATAGATTGGTATTTGTACTAAAGATCATGCTGGAGAGCAGGCGGGAGGAATTAACCGATCCTCCGCTGTTATACCTGAGATCCAAAACAAGGTCTGTTGCTCCGGCGGCCATCAGCTCTCCGAAGGCATTGTTGAGATCCTCGTCGAATTCGTTTGTAAAACCGTTGTACATCAGATAACCAATTATCCGGCCATTTACTTCAAATGTATCTGTAATGAATACGGGATTCTCAGTGAGCCCTTCTTCTTTTGTAAGGCTTACTTCCCTGCCATTGGGCGTAATCACTCCATCTACTATATCACCCATGTTAAGAGTGTAGGTGGCATTTTCGCCAAAAAGCAATTCCTCAAAATTATTTGCATTCAGAGTCACCCCATCAACGCCAACAAATATGTCACCTCTTGAAATATCTTTTCCGGTAGCATCCGAATTGGGAATAATATATCTGACAAATCCAAAGACATCGTCCTCATCGCCGTAAAAGAAGAGCCCGAATTCCACGCCATTACTTCGAGAAACTCCGGCCAGGTTATTTACGAGTGTAGTGTAATCTTCATTAAGGAAACTGAAGCGGTCTTCAGAAAATAATAAAACATTAAAATAAAATTCCTCAGGATCCGGGGTACTGATCAGGAATTCTGTATAATCTTCATCCCCGGTGAATCTATTATCCGCCAGATCTGCAACATCTCCCTGCCAGAAATACCAAAGGTTCATGGCTTTCCACATGAAATCCTGAACAGTTGCATCCACAAGTGCATTGTTAGGATTCGGCTCCAGGCCATCATCATCATTATTACATGCTACAAACAGGCTGGAAATCGCCAGGAACAACAATAAAATCTTCTTCATCAATAAATTTTTTGTAAATATAGGTATAATGGGCAATTATCGTTCCAAAACTGGGTAACGTTATCCCTCGTATAATGGAACAACTTAAGAGCCCAAATCCCTACTATAAAAGAGTATTAAAAAGACCAAAATACTTACATATTGATCAAAAAAAAATAATTTGTAACAATATTCGATGTACGTCGTCTTGCTTATGTAAGACACCTTAAATGGTACAATCAATAGCTGAACAACCAAATATGACACAATCAGAATTCTTAAATGTGGTCATGCCTTTTAAGGATAAACTCTACCGATTGGCAAAGCGATTGCTTGTTTCTTCGGAGGAGGCGGAAGACGCGACACAGGAGATTTTGATGAAGCTTTGGGCAAAGAACGATAAAATAGCAAGCTATAAGAACGTTGAAGCATTTGCTATGACTATGACCAAGAATTTTTGCCTGGATCGACTGAAATCAAAACAGTCGAGCAATCTGAAGCTTGTTCATAGTAATTATACAGATGACTCGGCTTCCTTGCAGAAGTCGGTTGAGGTTCAGGATAGCCTTAGTTGGGTAGAGCGTATTATGGAAGATCTGCCTGAACAACAAAAAATGGTACTGCAATTACGAGATGTAGAGCAATATGAGTTCGATGAAATTGCAGAACTATTAGGGATGAAACCGACAGCAATAAGAGTTGCCTTGTCGAGAGCGAGAAAAACAGTAAGAGAAAAATTATTACAAAGACATAGTTATGGAATCGGTTAATATAGAAAGACTTTTAGAAAAGTATTTTGAAGCTACGACCACGGTAGCGGAGGAAGAAGCGCTCAGAGAGTATTTCTCAAAAGATGGTATAGAACCCCATTTAGAAAAATATGCACCGCTTTTTAACTATTTATCACAAGCCAAGGAAGAACGCTTTACCAAGCAGGTACCATTAAAACCCAGAAAGTACAATTACAAGTGGTTATCCATTGCAGCAGTAGTAGTTCTGGCACTTGGCACATATTTTGGCCCTGGAGCATACCAGGATTACCAGGAACAAAAGGAGGCAGAGTATGCCTATAATGAAACTAAAAAGGCTTTGAGCCTTTTAGCCTCCAATCTCGAACGTGGTACAGAGAAAGTGGCATATCTCAACGAATTTGAACAAGCGAAACAGAAAATTTACAAAAACGATTAATTTTTAAAACGATGAAAAAGTATATCCTAATAGCAATTATGGCAATGCTGCCACTTGGCTTAATGGCTCAATCTATCTTCGATAAATACGAGGATCTGGACGAGGTGAGTTCGGTAGTCGTAAACAAGAATATGTTCAATCTTCTTGTAAAGATGGATGTTGATACCGACGATCCCGAAGCACAGGAATTTATGGACATTGCCAAGAGTTTGAGCGGTCTTAAGGTATTTATTACAGAGGACAATGGTGTATCTGCCGATATGAAGTCTACCGTAGACAAGTATCTCAAATCTTCTGATCTTGAAGAATTGATGCGGGTTAAGGACAAGGACACTAATATGAAGTTCTACATCCGCCATGGTAAAGACGAGGATCATGTTAGTGAACTATTAATGTTTGTAACAGGCCTGAAAGATACCGATGTAAAAGTAGACGACAGGGAAATTGAAACCGTCTTACTGACACTCACCGGTGATATAGACCTGACCAAAATCGGTGCGTTGACCAAGAAAATGAATCTGCCCGAAGAATTGAATAAGGCAGATAAGAGCAAATCTGAATAATATTCATCAATCAAGGCCTAATATGGCGGTGTATGGAGCTATGCTCTCATACACTGCCAACACAAGGCTCAAATAAAATCAAAATGAAAAAATTCATAACCAACATCCTCATAGGCGCAGGTGTAATGCTATTGGCAGCCTGTTCTTCTACTCAGAGCTTGCAGGAATACTATGTGGATAATTCAGAAAACCCCAATTTTATTGTAGTTGACGTACCTGCAAGCATTCTAAACCTACAGGAAGCCGAACTTTCCAAAACCCAAAGGCAAGCCTTTGAGTCGCTTAGAAAACTCAATGTGCTCGCATTTAAGATCAACTCCGATAATGCACAGGAGTATCAGATTGAGAAGGATAAGGTGAATAAGATATTAAAAGACGATCAGTTTGTAGAACTTATGAAACTGAATTCCAAATACGGAAAGGGTACAATTAAGTATTTGGGTGATGAAGATGCCATTGACGAATTCATCATTTTTGGCAGTAGTGACGATAAGGGCTTCGCACTCATACGTGTGCTTGGCAACGATATGAACCCTGCCCATCTTATCCAATTGGTTCAAGCGATCCAGACAGCCGATTACGATGCAGAAAACCTGGGCGAAATAGGAGAATTCCTCAGGGGATAGGAAAAAATAACTTTAAGTAATTGAAGCTGCTGTTCAAATGTAAACAGCAGCTTTTTTTATGCCAGAAACTTTACATTGACTTAATGCCGGATCGGTTTACTTTAATAACTTTAAAGCAAATCCAAAAAATCATTTTTCCTATGAAAGAAGCGCAATACTACATTGATAAATCCCTGGAGTTTATTTGGGAATACGGGCCTAAAGTAATTGGTGCCATTCTCATATATATTGTTGGTGCCTGGATCATTAAGCGAATCACCAGGATTATTGCCAGGATAATGTCCAAAAGCAATTACGAGGAATCTTTAAAACGTTTCATTCTGAATATGGCCTCCTGGTCTTTAAAAGTATTGTTGGTGATTCTGGTCATTTCCACGCTGGGTGTTGATGTCACTACCTTTGCTGCCGTGATTGCCGCAGCCGGTCTGGCCATAGGCCTTGCTTTGCAGGGTTCCCTGGGAAACTTTGCCGGAGGTGTGCTTATTATGATCTTCAAACCCTTTAAGATTGGTGATCTGATCGATGCTCAGGGAGAGTTAGGTGTGGTACAGGAAATCGACATATTCACCACCAAGCTAACCACTCCTCAGAACAAACTCGCAATAATCCCCAATGGTCCTTTGGCCAATGGCAATATTATCAATTATACTGCTGAGGG
>JAAUXY010104702.1_pt1 | contig 10520 bp, 6 predicted proteins | sample 7278121 | NCBI WGS metagenome assembly JAAUXY01 (sample SAMN14350117, study PRJNA611818) | marine sediment metagenome | isolation source: surface marine sediment (1.8m) | place: French Polynesia: Moorea | collected 2018-08
CCTACTTCTACCTGATGTCCGATCTTCTCGCGCGGGGCGACGCCTTTGCCGCCGTTTCCGAGCGCCAGCGTCACGCGGTCATCGGCCAGCTCGGCCTTTCCGGCCGGCTCAATCGCGCGACCCAGGGCATCGAGCTGGTCTACACCGTCCCCTGCGCTCTCTGGCAAGGCCCCGGTGAGGACGCGGAGCGCTCTCAGGAAGCCCCGCCAGAGGATGTCGAGTCGGAGGATTTCGTCGTGCTGTGGAGCGGCGGCTTCAACACCTGGGGAGACGTCGAGACGCTCTTCGAGGCTCTGGAGCTGGCGATCGCCGAGAGGCCACGGATCCGTTTCGTTTCGACCGGCGGCAAGATTTCGGGCCATGACGAGGACTCCTACGATCGTTTCGCCGCCCTGGTCGAGGGCTCCAAGCAGCGCCATCGCTACTTGCTCAAAGGATTCCTGCCGGCGGTCGAAGCGCGGCGCTATCTGGTCCGCGCCGATCTCGGGGTGGTCACCGAGAAGCCGATCTACGAGCGCTTCTTGGGTTCGAGCGCGCGCGTGATTCACTGGCTGGGCCGCGGCCTGCCGTTCGTCTGCTCGGAAGTATCAGAGCTCGGCGCGACCCTGGCCGCGGCGGACGTCGCCCTCACCTACACTCCGGGCGATGCCCGGGGCCTGGCGCGGCAGATCTTAAGCGCCGCCGCCGATCGTGACGAGTTGCGCCGGCTGGGCGAGCGCGGCCGAGCCTTCGCCGAGAAGCACTGGACATTCGAGCGCACGACCCGACCCTTGATCGATTGGGTCGAACGGGCCGAACGGCTGCCCGACGCCAAGGATCCGCTCCTGCGCCCGTTCGTCGAGGCTCACTGTGCCCACCTCGATGCCCGGATTGAGGATCTCGAAGAGCGCCTCGAGCGCCGGGAGGCCGACTACCAGCGCGTGCGCGGCGAGCTCGGCGACATCCATCATTCCCGGGCCTGGACCTGGTGGATGACCTACCTGAGGTGGCGCGGTGCCCTGCTCAAACCTCTCGGGTGGTTGCGTCGCCGGTGACGTCGGCGCCATGGCTGCAAGCTCAGCCCCGAGCCGCGCTTGGCACCGGCCACACTTCCAAAACGCCGTAGACGTCGACGGTCGCCAGCCGACGTCCATCCGCGCTCCAGGCACCGGCCACCAGGGCGCCGCGATGCTCGTCGATCGTCGCTATCAGCCGTCCGGTTTCGGCGTTCCAGAATCGCGTCGAGCCGTCGAGGGAGGTCGACAGCAGGAAGCGTCCGTCCGGGCTCCAAGCGGCGTCCGTCACCGGCTGGCGATGCCCGGCGAAGCGCAGCTTCTGACCCTGCACTGAGATCGCGTTCGCGAACACCGTGTTCGCGAACATCGTGCCTTCGGCAGCGAAGGTCAGGAGCCGACGCCCCTCGGGGCCCCACAATGGCGGCAGGAGCCTTCCGCCGGGGGCACGGCGAATGGACTTGCCGCTCCAGACGGGAGCCGGCGGGGTCAAGCCGTCGGCTGACCACACTCGCACGTCGCCGGCAGTCGAGACGGTGGCGACGAAGCGGCCGTCGGGGCTCCACGCCGCCGCCTCGAGGTCGCGGGTCTCGGCGCCCAGGACGAGCGGTCCGTCGGCCTGCCACAAGCGAACCGAGCGGGTACCGCGATTGTCGTCCTCGGTGAGCACCCAGCGGCCGTCGGCGCTGATCGAGAAACCGCGTAGCGATCGGGTGAATCGCGGCAGGGTGAAGGCCGACGGCTCCGAGGCTTCGAAGCGCCAAACCTTGATCTCGGCACCGAGTCGGTCGTCGGGTCGCGCCCAGCCGACGCTCAACAAACGCAGACCGTTGGCGCTGAACGCGACCCGCATCGGAGCCCCCGGCGAGCCCCGGCGGGGGCGCCCGAACTCTGACCACGGCAGCGCGCGCCGCTTCCGATCTTCCGCCGCCGGCAGCTCCTCCGGCATTCCCGCCACCGGCAGCAGCGCTATCGGCTCGGCCGCGCCGCTTCCCGTGGTTGGTTTGACCATCGCCAGCCATCGGCCGTCCGAGGTCCAAGCAGCGCTGGAGAGAGCCTGGTCGACCAGCTGCACGCCCGAACCCGTTCCATCGCCGGACCACAACCATACGCCGTCCTTGGAGCGCGTGAGAAGCCGCGAGCCGCTGGCGGTCCACGTCAGATGCTCAACGGCCGTCGGCAGCGCTCGCGGTCGCTGCCAGTCGCCGACGTCCCACAGCCACGCCCTATTTCTCCACACGACCCCCAGCCGCCGGCCGTCACCGCTCCAGGTCAGATTCGCGGGGGTGATCTTCGAACCGGCCTCACGTTCCAGCGGCAGGCTCAGGGCCGCGCCGCCGTCGGTTCGCGACACCCAGACCTTCGCGCCGCGTCGGAACAGAGCGGCGAGCCAGGTGCCGTCGGGGCTGAGCTCGAACGCCGTGGCCTGTCGATGATCGAGGGCCCCGGCGGATAGTGTCGCCAGCGGCTGGCCGTCACCGTCCCAGATCCGAAAGCCGTCGCGTGCCACCGTCGTCAACCGCGAGCCGTCGCGACTGAAACGTGCCCGGCGGCCGGGAAGACTCAGCATGCGACGCTGGCCGTCGGCCTCCCAGACCTCGGTCAGCTCGGTGGCGCCATCGGCCGCCGCGGTGGTGAAGGCGAAGAGCTCGCCGTCGCCGTTCCACACCGCGAAGCGTCCGTCGCGTACGAAGGTCGACCAGATCTCGACCCTGCCGTCGGTCGTGAACGCCAGCAGGCGGTCGCCGTCCGGACTCCACTGGACTCGGGCCAGCCTGGCGTCGGGCGAGCGCAGCTCGGTCGGCAGGTTGCCCGGGTAGTGGATACGCACCGCGCCGTCGAACCGCACCGACGCCGCCTTGGCGCCCCCGGCGTAGTGCACCAGCTGCGCCGTCTGGCTGTGGTCAAAACCCTCGCCGGCGGTGGGAATCCGCAGCCGCCGGCTCTCAGCCTGCCGGCCGTCCAGCGCGATCAGGTAGATCGAGCCCTGGTCAGAGGTGACGACCACATGTCGGTCGCCCTTTTCGAACTTCAGCGAAGTGACCGATTCGGGCGAGCGCAACGGCAGGAGTACCGACTCGCGGTATCCGGCGGTATCGCTGGGGTCGGCGGGCGCCTCAGCGACGACCTCGTCGCCGGCGTCGCCGGCTGACGCGAGCCAGGTCACGACGCCGGAAAGCGCACTGAACAGAGCACTCAGCAGGGCACCGGCAATGCCGAGGAGTAATACCACGGCCAGGACGAAGCCCGCCAGGGGTCGAATCCACGCCATGCTTCCGGACGCCCGGGTCGCGATACTCGCCGCGAGTTCCCGGGAACCGTCGATCGGCCGCACCCGAGGGTCGAGGCGAACCGACTCGATCTCTAAGGGCCGCATCGCCTTGAGCCAGGCGATGGCCCCGTGCTCGAAAGCCTTGACCACCCGCTCGGCTGCGTCAGCAGGCAGGCCGAGCCCGATAATCGGTTTCCAGCGGGCGACGCTCAGGACGCGGACCTGACTCCGATCGATCTTCAGAAAGTCCGCCGTCCTGCGCACCAGCTCCCGCACCTGATCGCGGGTGAAGCTGGCGGGGTCGAGATCGAGCACCACCTCGATCGCCGCCCGCTCCGGCGACGGCTCGTGCAACAGATTGACCGCAAAGCCCATAGGAAGATCCCTACCCAGGATACGAAAGACAGAAGCAATCTATTCCAAGCCCCATCATATCGGGTCAGACGGGAGAACAGAGCGGGCATGACCTTTAGACTATGCGGCCATGACCGGCCGACTGGTGGAAACTGAAGCCCATCCCAAACTCGATCCTCGTCCGGAAGGTGAGGTGTCGACACCGCCCGTTGGCCGAGTGCGGAACATCGCCCTCCTGACCTCCCTCGGCAAGGGCGGGATGGGGGAAGTCTTCATCGGCGAAGACGAGGTTCTCGGTCGACGCGTCGCGGTGAAGTGCATTCGACCCGGCCTTTTGGAAAGCGATGGTGCTTGCGCTCGCTTCTTGCGCGAGGCGCGCTTGCTCTCTCAGCTCGAGCATCCGAATATCTGCAGGGTTTATGACTTCGTCTCCACCAGCGAGGGAGACTACTTGGTGATGGAGCTGGTGGATGGGCGCTCGCTCGAGGAGGCGGCGCCGGCCCTCGACTTCACTGCCAAGCTCAGGATTGCCATGCAGATCGCCAAGGCGCTCTCGGCCGCGCACCAACAAGGCATCGTGCACCGAGACCTGAAACCCCAGAACGTGATGATCGACGCCCGGGGCGACGTCAAGGTGCTCGACTTCGGGCTCGCCCGCAGGTGGGATGACGATGCGGCCAAGACCGAGGCTGAGCCGACGCCGCAAGCGCCGTCTCAGCTCGGGTTCGGATTCGAGACCGAGGCGGGAATCGTCCTGGGGAGTCCCGCCTATATGTCTCCCGAACAGGCCCGTGGCGAGCCCGTGACGCCGGGTTCCGATCTCTATTCCCTCGGCCTTTTGATCCAGGAACTGGTTGAGGGGGTACGTGCCTACGAAGCCGGTGGGCTCCCGGCTTTGATGATCAAAGTTCAATCGGGCGAGGCCCGGCCGATGACCACCGGAGCCCCGGATCTCATCGATTTGGTCGAAGGTCTCAAGTCCCAGGATCCCGGTGCGCGTCCTTCGGCCGAAGCGGTCCATGAGCGGTTGCGATCGATCCTCGATCAACCTCGAAGACGGAGGAATCGAATCGTCGCCGCCGTGGTCGGAATGGTCTTGCTGCTCGGTGCCGTCAAATACACCGTCGACCTGCGCCACGAGCGGCAGCTCGCCCTGGAGGCCCAGACTCGAGCCGAGACCCTGATCGACTTCATGGTCGACGACCTGTATCGCGGGCTCGAGCCCCTCGGACGCCTCGACCTGCTCGAAGCCGCGGCCGACGCCGCCAGCGGTTACTACGATGAGTTCGGCAACCACGGAGGGGACGTCGACCGGTGGTTCGGCCGGGCCAGGTCTCTGCGCAACTCCGGTCGTGTTCTGGAATATCAGGGCAGGTATGAAAAGGCTTCTCTGGCCTATCGACAGAGCGCCGAGAGTCTTAGCAGTCTGATCTCCTCCTTCGAAGACCATGCGCAGCGTGAGGACTGGCAGCGGGCCCTCGCTGAGACGAGAGCTCTCTCGGGGCGCGCTCTGCAGGAACAGGGAAAGCTGCACGAGTCCTTGGAGCTGCGCACTTTCTCGTTGAAGCTCAGGCGTCAGCTGGAATCTGGCACCAGCCCAGAGCGGCGGGCCGAGCTGCGCCTCGAGCGTTTGAGAGAGCAGGCCGAGCGGGCCTGGCTTTTGCGCGAAATGCATCGTTACGAAGACGCTTTGGGAGAGCTCGACGCCATCCTCGAAGACATCGCGGACACCCCGGGCGATGTCCGCCGGTTCCACTCGGTGGTCCTCTCGTACCGTGGGACGACGGAGTTCGAGCGCGGACGCTGGTCGAGAGCGCTGGCCGATCTCAGCCGGGCCAGAGGCCTCGACCTCGAGCTGTGGCAGGAGAACCGCGCATCCGGCCGCCAGCTCAATCTGATGATGACCACCTCCCAGATCGGTGAGACGCTCGCCCACATGGGGCGGGGCGACGAGGCAGTCGAGGCCTTTCAGAGCGCCCGCGATCTCGGGCTGGACCTGGTGTCGAGAGATCCTCTGAACGCGGATTGGAAGCGCGAGCTGGCCGTGGCTCATACCCATCTGGCAGCGGCATGGCGCGAGCGAGGGCGCTTCGATGCCAGCCTCGATGCATCTCAAGCCGCGCTGGAGCTTTCACGAGAGCTACTGGCCGGGGATCCTAGCAATGCCTCCTATCGCAATGACGTCGCCTCCGATCTGACCGCTGTCGGCGTCGCTCTCGAGGGCTTGGGTGACACCGCGGCGGCGAGGGCTGCATGGCAGAAGGCTGTCGAATTGCTGGAGCCCTCTGTCGCGGGCGACGCCGAGTCGAGCAGCTACTACATCGCGAGCCTGGCGGAAGCACAACTGCGCCTCGGTCGCCTCGAGCAGGCCCGCGAGTCCCTGGCGGTGCTCGCATCCCGAGGGTGGAGAGATCCTGCCCTCGAGACATTGGCCCGCGACTTGGGCGTTGGCAGTGCCGGTGTCCTTGAAACGCAGTGACAGGCAGGGCTCGGGTGACGCCACGGCGTCGAGGGATGTCTCAGGAGGCGTGTTTCTCGACTTCCGGAATTCCGCGGACTTCGATCTCCGGATTGAATCTCAAAAGCTCCTGGACGATCTCGACAGTCTGCTCGCGCTCAGGCAAGAGCTCCCAGCCATAGTCGTGTCTCAAGATGAAGCCTCCCATGGGCAGGTCGTGCCACGGGCGAACACGCTTGATGTAGATCGCATTCACCTCACGCCGACTCAGGTAGCGATCGAAGATAACGTTGCCGTCACTCTCGACGACGATGGCCTTCACCGACTTGAGCACAATGGTCCAGACGGCGGCGATTCCCACGAGGGCAAGAGGTATGATCCACGGCGACAAAGTACCCGTCATCGCCTGACCGATACGCCAGAGGAGATAGAGAGTGGTCAAAACCCATACGATGGACCAGAACGGCGACAACATCCTGCTATAGAAAATGAACACACGGCTCTCGCTCATGGTCGCGACTCCTCAAGACCGAGTTCCCTTTCGCGCCCTTACCTGCTTAACGCCTCCACGGCTCCCGCACAACACACTGACGGGTAGTGCGAAGCCGCGCCACTGGGTGGCAGGCGGAGGGCTTGGCCACTCATCCCCAGCGACCCAAGATCCCGCTGGGCGGGTCGAGGTGGTTGGGATCGGTGGAGTAGCCAAAGGCCTCGAAGTCTTCACTGTAAAGGTCTTTGACCAGGGCGACGCCGTCGGAATCGTAGTGGTCGGCGACCGAGAGCTGGTCGCGCTCTGGACGCCGGATGACGTTGTGCCGTGGCAGTGGGGCGACGAGGCCGAGATGGCTCCGAACCGGCTCGAGGGCGAGTGGTAGGCGCTCGAAGTAGGCGACGTAGTCGCAGACGTCGCGGCCGTCCAACCGGGTGTAGCGCACTTGCGGAAGGTGATGGGAGCCCTTGCGGCCGTGGGGAGCCGCGATCAGCGCCGGCAACTGCCGCACGAAGCCCGCGAAGTCGCCGTAGAGCTCACGGTGTTGATCGATCAGGTAGTAGTAGACCGAGACGACGCGGGCGAACGGGTTGCGGACGACAGCAAAGCGATAACAGCTGAAGAAGGTGTCCTCGCCCACCAGTCGAGAGATCGTCTCGGCGGTGGCGTGTTGTAGATAGACCTTCTCGTCGGCATCCCAGCCGAAAAGCGCCTCGCGATCACCTTGGCGGGCGTCGCGTGGGCGATCGGCCAGCCACCGCTCGATCGACACACCGGCGGTCTTGGGGATGTGGAAGTGGATCGTTCGAAGGTGACGGAAGATCACCGCGGCAGCTCCGCTGGTCCGGCCGTCACGCGGCGAAAACCCGGAAGATGGGCGACCCGCTCGGAGTAGCTGCCACCGTCGAGCCAACGGGCGATGGCGTTCACTTCGGCCGGGATCTCGGCGAGAAGTCGAGGCAAGGCACGACGGTGATAAGCGAGGCTCGAGCCGCCGTCCGCTACCGCTGGATCCTCGAGCAGCAACACACTCCATTCCTCTCCCCAAGCGCGATCGAGGGTGATCCGCCAGGCGGGCGCGGAAGCCGGCAGAGAGTCGGCGACCAAGACGGTGTCGAAACCGAAGCGCAGGGCCCGCTCGATCGCCTGGCGGTGACCCAGAGCGCGCTCGGCTTCGTGACTCGGCGGTGCCTTGACGAGGCGGCGCGAAGCGGGGTGGGAGCTGCGTCCACCGAGGTCGTAGAGAGCATCGAATCGGTACAGCGGATCCGCCATCTCCGCCTCCACCCGAGCGCGGATGGCGGCCTCGTTGGCTTCTCCCAAGAGGTCGGTGAAATGCTGGTGAACCGGGGACGGATCGAGGCCGAGCTCGTGATGCGCGATCAGGTAATTGCGGACCCGATCGTCCCAACGATTGGGAAACGAGGTGCCGGTCGGACGGCCGAATCGATGTTGCCAGCGCAGAAACGGTAGACACCAGACGCGACCCCCCTGGCGGCGGAATTTCTCGTGCAGGTACCCCTCCTCGCCACCGAAGCCACGAAGCCGCGGATTGAGGCCCGGCCAGCTCGCGCGGCCACATGCGAACAGACCCAGGCCTTGCACCTGGATCTCGAACGGCGCGCCGTCCGGATCGCCGCCGCGCGGATCGTAGCCCCACTGCCCGTACATGCCGTCGCCCCACACGGGACGAAAATGGGTCGACAGCGTCTTGTGATCGTCATAGAGGAGTGGCCCCTGGAAGAGATCGCGGCTTTCGGGATCGTTCTCGAAGTGCTCGACGAGGCGGCGCAGCGCGCCCGGGAGCAGCAGCACGTGGGAGTCGAGGCAAACCACAAGCGGCGCGCGCGCCAAGCGGAAGATGAGATCGCGGATCGCGGTTCCCGTGTATTCGTCGAAGGCTTCGTAGCGCGCGCCGGGGACAGCGTTGGCGAGTCGCTCGAGAGGCTCGGCCGCGGGATCCTCGGGGGCATTGTCGAGGATCAGGATCTCCGCCCGCTCAAGGATCTCGGGATGGTAGAGGTGCAGAGCCTGCACCGTGAAGTAGACGCCGTCGTAGTCGCCGTGGGTGGCCATGCCGAAGGCCACGCGGGGCTCTGGCGACCGCGCTCGCGGCGGAGTGGAGCGAGGACGCGACGGGGCATCTTGGCAAGCTTCGAGAGCCGCCACCAGGCGGCCGCAGACCTGCTCCGGATCGAAGCTCAGAAGCTCACCGCCATCCGGATGGGCGGCTGCTCGCTCGCGCCGGGTCCGCCAATCGCAGTAGAGACTCCACGACGGCAATTGGAGATGGCGCTCGTTAGGCTCTCCACGCCCGATCAGGGCGACATCGTAGTCGTACCGACTCGTCGTCGGCAATCCAAGCGGCGCGTAGAAGAGGCGCAGGGTGGTGTCCGGGTCGGTTTCAGGCACAGCGCCGAAAGTGGAGTAGATCAGGAGATCGGCTTCCTCGGGCGATCCGAGCACCACCGAGAAGCGTTCGGTGAGCAGGTGGACGATCGGGTTGTCACGCTCCACGAGGCCGGGCCAGAAGGCGGCCAGGGCGACGCGCAGCACCGGATACTCACGGCGGGCTCGCTCTCGGGCGTGGGTGAGCCCGCTTTTGTCGAGCGTCGCCAGCGCTCGCGGCAGCTCTTCCGCGACCTCGTCTCGCTGATCGGGAAAGAGCTCGCCGAGATGCCTCAGCAAGTCACTGACTCGCCGGTCCCCGTCGCACAGCGACCAGACGGCGGCGGCGGTGGCGCTGAGGCCGACGTCGAGCGGCCGTCCGGGGACGTGGATCGACAGTCCCTCGGCCGAACGCCAGGCGATCGAGCCGGAGCGGCGCGAGATGAAAGGAGCGTTCAAATCGTTAGGTCTCGAACAGGCGATGGCCGTGGTACGATCCCATCAGCAAACGCAGGAGTCAACCCGTGAGCGACAGTGGAGACCGGCCAGAGATCGGACGCCGCCGGGCCCTGAAGGCCTTGGCTCAGGGAAGTGGTCTAGCCTTGGCCAGCGCTCTTGTGCCCTCTCGCTGGATGACCCCCGAAGCCGTAGCCCAGATGCCGGGAAGTCCGGAGCGAGCAGACGCGGGTGCGAGGTCGTCCCGAGGCACCACCACGACCGGTCCTCCGACGACGACCACGACCGGTCCTCCGACCACGACCGGTCCTCCGACCACGACCGGTCCTCCGACCACGACCGGTCCTCCGACCACGACGACGGTTCCTCCGACGACGGTTCCTCCGACGACGGTTCCTCCGACGACGGTTCCTCCGACGACGGTACCTCCGACGACGGTTCCTCCGACGACGGTTCCTCCGACGACGGTTCCTCCGACGACTACCACCACGACGACTACCACCACGACGACTACCACCACGACGACGACCACAACACCGGTACCCGTCGAGCTGCAGAGGTTCTGGATCGAGTGAAGCGAGTCGCCGTTTAGAGAACCCTCCCGGCCCACACACAAGTTGATGTAGAGCCGGGAATAATAGTGTTTATGCGCTGTTTTCAACCGTTAGAGCATGAGGGAAACGTTTAAGCGCTTGAGATTTTTGATTCCCGCACGAGTCTGTTCGCTCAGAATAAAAACTGTTTGAAATGATATAAAGAAGAACGGGAGCAACGTCGAACACTTGCCCCAAAAAACGCAAGAAGCCCGAACCGCACAAGGTGTGCGATCCGGGCCTCAGGGCTAGAAAGGTGCTCCGCGATACCGAAGTATAGCGGAGCGAGCCTCAAGTATTGCCCCTCGGTGTCAAACCTCGAGGGGCCGGCTAGCGGTCGCCCGTGAGGAGTGGACCGAAGTCGAACTGCACGTCCGCGGGCAGGGTACTACAGGCATTCTCCGCCGGCGGGATGCTGCCCGGCGGCAGCAGGTCGCCCGAGCCCAACACCGGGAAGTAGTCGACCATGACTCCGCCGCAGTCGGCGCAGTCGGCCTCGACCCAAAACCGCAACCAG
>JAAUXY010103071.1_pt1 | contig 10519 bp, 8 predicted proteins | sample 7278121 | NCBI WGS metagenome assembly JAAUXY01 (sample SAMN14350117, study PRJNA611818) | marine sediment metagenome | isolation source: surface marine sediment (1.8m) | place: French Polynesia: Moorea | collected 2018-08
AGTTTGGCCGTCGTGCGCCCGTGCAGGACAACCTGCGCCCCGTGTTCGGCTGCGTGAATCGCCAGCGCCCGGCCAATGCCGTCACTCGCGCCGGTAACCAGGATGATGCGGTCGCGCAGCAGATCGCGCGGGTAGTCGTATTGGCGGTGGTCCATGATTGCCTATTGCAGGGTCTTGTCTTCGTCGTCGCCGCCGCTTTCTATCATCGTGCGCGGAACCGGGTCCAGCGTTTCGAGCTTCTCGATTTCCTTCTTTTCGTGCACGCCGAGTTCGACGAATTTGCGCGCGCCCGGCAGTACGCTTCGCTCCAGCGAGCCGACGGCCTTGTTGTAGTTCTCGACGCTGCTCGCCAGCTGCCGCCCCATGCGGTTCATGTGGCCGACGAAGGCGCCCAGTCGCGAATGCAGGTCTTCTGCCAGGGTGCGGATTTCTTTCGCGTTCTCCGCGAGATGCAGCTGCCGCCAGCCGTAGGCCACGGCCTTGAGCAGGGCGACGAAGCTCGTCGGTGTGGCCAGGATGATCTGCTGCGACAGCGCGTATTCGATCAGGTCGGGTTCCTCGTTGAGTGCTGCGCTCAGGAACTGGTCGCCGGGAATGAACAGGATGACGAACTCGGGGCTCTGCTCGAACTGGCTCCAGTAGGCCTTCGAGGCGAGCGAGCGGACGTGAGCACGGACGTTTCGCGCGTGCTTTTCGAGACCCAGCTTGCGCTGCGCATCGTTCTCCGCTTCGACGGCCTCCAGGTAGGCATCCAGCGGCGTCTTCACGTCGACCACCAGCTCGCGCTGATCGGGCATGCGCACGACCATGTCCGGGCGGATGATCTGGTCCTCGCTGGTCGTGTGGACCTGCTCGACGAAATCGCAGTGCTCGACCATGCCGGCGATCTCGACCAGGCGGCGCAGCGTAATCTCGCCCCAGCGACCCCGTACCTCGGGTCGGCGCAGCGCCTTGACCAGGTTCTGTGTTTCCTGGGCAAGCGATTTCTGACCGGCCTGCATGGTTTCGAGCTGGGCCCGGATGCCGCCGTAGGCCTCACTGCGGGCCTTCTCGAGCTCGCCGATTTGCCTGTGCGATGCTTCAAGCGAATCGCGGATCGGCTTTACGAGATCCTCGACCGCCTTCTCCCGCTCCGATAACTCGCGCTTGGCTTTTTCCTGGTGTGCCCCGAGGTTCTGCTCGGCGAGGCGCAAAAAGGCCTCACTGTTGGATTTCAGCGACTGCTGGGACATTTCGGAAAACGAACGCGCCAGGCGCGCGTTCGCCGCCTCGAAAGCGGACTCGCGCTCGAGCTGCAGCGCCTCCTGGCTCTTCAGCTGTCCCTCGAGAGTGTCGATGTCGTCCTGCAAGTCGCGCTGCTTGCGACGCCGCAGGGCCCATACAACAAGGCCACCGAGCACAAGACCAGCGGCGAACGCAGGGAGGCCGAGGGTCAGCCAGAGCGGGTCAATCGAAATCGAGTACATCAGGCCCCAAGATTAACCGCTTTGAGCACGATTTGCGTCAATTCGGCGGTATCTGCCGCGATCGTGTCGGCATTCCAGTCGCTCGGGTCGTCATCGTCGGTGATATAGCCGTACGCTGCCGCGATGGTGGCCATGCCGGCGCGGCGGCCGGCCTCGATGTCGCGCTCGGCGTCGCCGATGTAGACGCAATCGCTGGCGGCCAGGCCGACGACCTCGCTGGCATGCAGCAAGGGTGCGGGATCGGGTTTACGCTGGGGCAGGGTGTCGCCGCCGACCACGACGGCGCTGCGCTCGAGAATGCCGAGCGCATCGAGCAGCGGCATCGTGAGGTACTCCGGCTTGTTGGTAACGACGCCCCAGGGCGTGGCCGCAGCGTCCAGTCGGTCGAGCAGGTCGGTCAGCCTCGGAAACAGCGCTGACTCGTCGCAGACGGCCGCTGCGTAACGCTCGAGGAATTCCGGCACGATTGCCCGGCGCTCGTCGTCGTCGAGATCGGGAAACCCGGCTCTCAGCAGGCCCATCGACCCGTGCGACACGTGACTGCGGCCGAATCCGTACTCGACGGGTTCGCGATCGTAGGCGCGCTGGACGGCCTGCAGCACGCGGACCATGTCGGGGGCGGTATCGACCAGGGTGCCGTCGAGGTCGAACAGCACGGCGCCGTACGCGCCGTTCGTCAGTCGTTGAGCGTTGTTCACGCCTCTTCCGCGCGCTGGTAGTACATCAGGTAGTTGACGTGCAGGTTTGAGCCCAGCGTGTACTCCCGGGTCAGGGGGTTGTAATGCAGGCCGATGCTTTCCTTGAGATCGAGACCGGCTGCACGGGACCAGGCTTCGAGTTCCGACGGCTTGATGAACTTCTGGTACTCATGTGTGCCGGCGGGGAGCAGCCGGAGAACGTATTCGGCGCCAACGATCGCAAACAGGAAAGACTTGGGGTTGCGATTGATTGTCGAGAACACCACGTGGCCCCCGGGACGCACGAGCTTGTGGCAAGCGGCGATCACCGCCGACGGGTCGGGTACGTGCTCGAGCATTTCCAGGCAGGCAACGGGGTCGTAGTGGCCTGGCTGTTCGATTGCCAGTTCCTCGGCGGTCGCCTGGCGGTACTCGACGTCTGCGCCGGACTCGTGCTGGTGCAGGCGGGCTACCGTCAACGGCCCTTCGGCCATGTCGATGCCCGTGACCTCGGCGCCGGCAGCCGCCATGGATTCCGTCAGAATGCCGCCGCCGCAGCCGACGTCGATGACTTTCTTCCCGTCCAGATCGATGTGCTGCCGAATCCAGTCGAGTCGCAGCGGGTTGATCTGGTGCAAGGGGCGGAACTCGCCCTCCGGGTCCCACCAGCGTGACGCGAGCGCGTCGAATTTGGCGACCTCGGCCGAGTCGATGTTGTCTCTTGCTGCTGTCATGTCATTCCCTGGCTATGCGATCGCGCCATTCGTTGCATCGATCGAAGATCGTGTCGACGTTTATGGTGGTCAGGCGCCCGTTATCAACCTGCTGTTTGCCCGCCACCCATACGTCGCTCACCTGGTCCGCGGTCGCAGCGTAAACGAGCTGAGATACGGCGTTGTATACCGGCTGGCTGTTGCAGCGAGCCAGGTCGACGCAGATGAGGTCGGCCCACTTGCCGTTTTCGATCGACCCGATCTCATCGGCCAGGCCCAGTGCGCGTGCCCCACCGAGCGTCGCCATATGCAGCGCATCTTCGGCACCGATGGCGGCGGCGTCGCCCGCCCTGGTTTTGCCGACCAGCGCAGCCAGTCTCATCTCCGACAACAAATCGAGCCGATTGTTGCTGGCGGCGCCGTCCGTTCCGAGTGCGATCGTGATGCCGGCCGATTGGAACTCGGCGACGGGTGCGATACCGCTGGCGAGTTTCAGATTCGATGTCGGGCAGTGAGCGACGCTCACGCCGGCGTTCGCCATGAGCTCGATCTCGCGGGCATTCATGTGAACGGCGTGAACGGCAAGCAGCGAGGCGTTGACGAGGCCGAGCTCGTCTAGGCGTTCGATCGGTCTTCTCCCGTGTTGGGCGACAGAATCGGTGATCTCTGCCTCCGTCTCGTGCAAGTGGATCTGCACAGGGCGGTCGAGCTGATCGGCCAGCACCCGGAGCTCGACGAAGGTCTCGTCGCTCAGGGAATACACGGCATGTGGCACGAAACAGGTGCTGACGAGCGGGTGCGACACATACGGGTCATGCACGCGCTCGGTTGCCTTGCGCAGGTATTCAGCCGGCGTGCTCGCCCACGCCGTCGGGAAATCGATCACCGGCGTGCCGACCATTGCACGCATATGGCAGTCGATCGCGGTCTCGGCGATGATGTCGGGGAAGAAATACTGGTCGCTGAAGCAGGTTTGTCCGCCAAGCAGCATTTCGGCGATCGCCAGCTCGGTGCCGTCCCGCACCATCTCGGCGCTTGCCCAGCGTTTTTCTGCCGGCCAGATGCCTTCCTTGAGCCAGCGCTCGAGGGGCATGTCGTCGGCAATTCCCCTGAGCAGCGTCATGGCGGCATGCGTGTGGGCGTTGACGAGCCCGGGCAGCAACAGGTGATGCGGGCGATCGATGGTGGCGCTGGGCTGGTAGGTTTCAAGGGCATCGGCGCGGGGCAGAACGTCCACAATGCGACCGTTGCTGACCGCCACCGAGACGTCGTCGAGGACCGTGCCCGGCGGGGCAACCGGGACGCACCAGCGGGGGGTTATCAGGGTGTCGCAATGCCGCATGGGGAGCCAGTATAACGCCTGATTTCGGTGCTGATTCGGGTGCCCCTGTGGTATCATTTCACCTCAGATTTCCACAGTCCGAACCCGCCATTTTTCGACGCTGAAATTCCGTTTTCTGGAGCGGAATTGCGCTGAGATTTTGAGCCGAAAAAGCAGAAACCTATGTCCGAAGTAGCCCAGGAATTGCTGTCCGTAAGCCTCGAAGAGGAGATGCAGCAGTCCTACCTCGACTACGCGATGAGCGTGATCGTCGGCCGCGCGCTGCCTGATGTCCGCGACGGCTTGAAGCCCGTGCATCGCCGCGTTTTGCATGCCATGCGCGAGCTCGGCAACGACTACAACAAGGCCTACAAGAAGTCCGCTCGAGTCGTTGGTGACGTCATTGGTAAATACCACCCGCACGGTGACTCGGCGGTCTATGACACAATCGTTCGCATGGCGCAGCCGTTCTCGATGCGCTACATGCTGGTGGACGGGCAGGGGAACTTCGGCTCGGTGGACGGCGATTCCCCGGCAGCCATGCGATACACCGAGGTCCGAATGGCGCGTATCGCGCACGAGCTGCTTGCGGACATCGACAAGGACACGGTCGACTGGGTCGAGAACTACGACGGCTCCGAGAAAGAGCCGTCGGTCATGCCGACGCGGGTACCGAACCTGCTCGTCAACGGGTCGTCCGGTATTGCCGTTGGAATGGCGACCAACATTCCGCCGCACAATCTCACCGAGGTGGTCAACGGCTGTCTGGCGCTCATCGACGATCCGGCGATCGAGCTGCGTGAACTCATGGAACACATTCCCGGACCGGATTTTCCGACGGCCGGCATCATCAACGGCGCAGCAGGCATCTACTCCGCGTATCGCACCGGGCGAGGCCGGGTCTACGTACGCGCCCGGACCGAGATCGAGCCCATCGCCGGCGGCAACCGCGAGGCCATCGTTGTCACCGAGCTGCCGTACCAGGTCAACAAGGCGCGCCTGATCGAGAAGATTGCCGATCTCGTTCGCGAGAAACGCATCGAGGGCATCCGCGAGCTGCGGGACGAGTCTGACAAGGACGGCATGCGCATCGTGATCGAGCTCAAGAAGGGCGAGGTCAGCGACGTCATTCTGAACAACCTCTACAAGCAGACGCCGATGCAGAGCGTGTTCGGCATCAACATGGTGGCGCTGCACGACGGTCAGCCGAAGCTCATGACGCTCAAGCAGGTTCTTGAAGCGTTCCTGTCGCACCGCCGCGAGGTTGTCACCCGTCGCACCGTGTTCGACCTGCGCAAGGCGAGGGACAGGGCTCACGTCCTCGAGGGCCAGGCCGTGGCGCTCGCCAATATCGACGAGGTCATTGAGCTCATCAAGACCTCGCCCACGCCCGGTGAGGCGAAGACACGATTGACCGAGCAGGCGTGGAGTCCCGGGGCTGTGACGGGCATGCTCGAGCGGGCGGAGTCGACCGACACCCGGCCCGACGATCTGCAGGAAGGCAGTGGGTTGATCGACGGCGAGTACCACCTGTCGCTCGTTCAGGCGCAGGCGATACTCGATCTTCGTCTGCATCGCTTGACCGGGCTTGAGCAGGATAAAATACTCAAAGAATACAAAGAGATATTGGATAAAATTAAACAATTGTCTGATATTCTTGCCGACCCCGACAAACTGCTGCAGGTGATTCGCGACGAGCTCACCGACCTGCGTGATTCCTTCGGGGATGAGCGCCGCACCGAGATCGTCCAGGATCACAGCGACCTCAGCGTCGAAGACCTCATCCCGCAGGAAGACGTCGTGGTTACGCTGTCTCACGGCGGCTACGCGAAAGCCCAGCCGATTGACGTCTACCAGGCGCAGAAGCGTGGCGGGCGCGGCCGTTCGGCGACCAAGGTGAAAGACGAGGACTTCGTCGACAACCTCTTTGTTGCCAATACGCACGACACGATGTTGTGCTTCTCGAGCCGTGGCAAGCTTTACTGGCTCAAGGTCTACCAGGTGCCGCAGGCAAGCCGCGGTTCACGGGGCAAGCCGATTGTGAACCTGCTGCCGCTCGAGCCTGGCGAACGAATCAACGCGGTTCTGCCCATCAAGGCTTACGAGGACGACACCTACGTCTTCATGGCGACGTCGGGCGGCACGGTCAAGAAGACGCCCCTCAAACAATTCTCGCGGCCGAGGACCAGCGGCATCATCGCGATCGATTTACGCAATGACGACAAGCTCGTCGATGTGGCGATCACGGACGGGGAGGCGGAGATTTTGCTGGTTGCAAGTTCCGGCAAGGCGATCCGCTTCCGCGAGTCCGATGTCCGGCCGATGGGCCGGGGAGCGGCCGGCGTCCGCGGCATCAAGCTGGCCCCGGGTCACGAGGTGATCGGACTCACGATCGTCGGAGAGGGACTTATTCTGACGGCCACGGAAAACGGGTACGGCAAGCGCACCGAAGTCGAGGATTTCCCGGTACAGGGTCGCGGCGGCCAGGGTGTGATCGCCATCCAGACGACGGAACGCAATGGCCGGACCGTGGGATCACTGCAGGTTCGCGATGACGACGAGATCATGCTGATCAGCTCCAGCGGCACGCTGGTGCGGACGGCCGTTGACGACATCTCGGTCATGGGCCGCAATACGCAGGGTGTGCGCCTGATTCGGGTCGGCGCGGGACAGCGACTGGTCGGTCTCGCACGCATCGAAGCCATCGAAGAAGACTGATTGCGGGAGGGCCGTCCCGGCCTGATTCGCGGCGAGACGCCGCTCCCACAGTCCAGTCGCTCCTGGGGCCAGCCGCTCCTACAGAACGTACGATTGTTGGAGCGCCGCTCGAGGCGCGATTCCGTGGCTATATGCAGATCTAACTATCGCATTTTGGTCCCCAAACCGTAACAATACGGCGCATACACTCTCGATTAGATTCCTGAATCGAACCAACTGCACTCAAGCAAGGATTCTGCGACATGTCCCGCGTATTCAATTTCAGCGCCGGCCCGGCCGCGCTGCCTCTCGACGTACTGGAAACTATTCGCAACGATCTTCCTGACTGGCAGGGCGCCGGAATGTCGGTCATGGAAATCAGCCACCGCAGCAAGGAATTTGTCGACCTGGCTGCGCGTTGTGAGTCGAACCTGCGCAAGCTGATGTCGATCAGCGACGACTACGCCGTGATCTGGTGCCAGGGTGGCGCGACGCTGCAGATGGCCATGGCGCCGATGAATCTTGCCAGTTCAGGCGACACAGCGGACTACGTGCAGACCGGCAGCTGGGGCAAAAAAGCCGCGGGCGAAGCCCGCAAGTTCTGCAACGTCAACCTGGCGGCGGATGCATCGGACGAGAACTTCACCTACATACCTGACCCGGCAAGCTGGCAGCGTAGTGACGACGCGGCTTACTTGCACATCACATCCAACGAGACGATTGCGGGTGTCGAGTTTCACGATGTACCCGACTCTGACGTGCCAATTGTGGCGGACATGTCGAGCGACATTCTGTCGCGGCCGATCGACGTCTCCAGATACGGAGCGATTTATGCCGGTGCTCAGAAGAACATCGGGCCAGCCGGGATCACGCTGGTCATCGTTCGCCGCGACCTGCTGGACCGGGCGCCTGCAGACCTCCCGCATCTGATGACCTGGAAGTCGTATGCCGATTCGGATTCGATGACGAATACGCCCCCGACGTTCGCCTGGTACGTTGCGGACCTCGTGTTCCAGAACCTGCTCGAGCGCGGCGGACTGGATGCCATGGCAGAGGTGAACGCCCGCAAGGCAAAGAAACTGTATGCCGCCATCGACGCATCCCCGTTCTATTCCAACCCGGTGCGTGAAGACTGCCGGTCAATCATGAACGTGCCGTTTATCCTCGCGGACGATTCGCTGGATGCGAGGTTCCTGGAGGAGTCGAAAGCCGCCGGGTTGACGAATCTCAAGGGGCATCGATCCGTCGGAGGTATGCGTGCGTCGATCTACAACGCGGTTCCCGAAGAAGCTGTGTACGCGTTGATCGATTTTATGGCGGAGTTTGAACGTAAGAACGGTTGATTAAGAGAAAGTAGTCGCGGCGAGACGCCGCTCCCACAGGACGCCGCTCCCACAGGACGCCGCTCCCACAGGACACCGCTCCAACGAAAGTTAGTCGCTATGTATAAGATTCTCACATTGAACAACATCGCAGTCGAAGGGCTGCGTCACCTGCCGCGCGAACGTTACGAGGTTGCGTCCGAGATAGCGCACCCGGATGCGATCCTGCTGCGGTCATACAACATGCACGACATGGAGATCCCGGAGACCGTTGCGGCGGTCGGGCGGGCCGGTGCAGGAACGAACAACATTCCCGTAGACAAGCTTGCGCACGTCGGGATTCCCGTTTTCAACGCGCCCGGCGCGAACGCGAACGCGGTCAAGGAACTGACGATTGCGGGGCTGCTGGTCGCCGCGCGCAACATCTGCGACGCACGGGAGTACGTCAAGGGACTCGAGGAAGAGGGCGACGCCCTTAACAAAGCAGTAGAGGCGGGCAAGAAGCAGTTCGTCGGTTCGGAACTGCCCGGTAAGGTGCTGGCCGTGATCGGTATGGGCTCCATCGGTGTCGAGGTTGCCAACGCTGCACTTGATCTCGGCATGATTGTGCATGGATACGACCCCTCGCTAACCGTGCGCTCGGCATGGAAGCTGTCGTCCGGTGTGGAACTCGAGGAGACGCTCGATCAGCTGTTCCAGGGCGCGGATGCGCTCACTGTTCACGTGCCCTTGATCGACGCAACGCGCGGTATCGTCAACCGTGACCGGATCGCGCTGATGAACGATGGTGCGACGCTGATCAACTTCGCACGGGGCGGCGTGATGGACGATGGCGCGGTCCTCGAAGCGCTGCAGAGTGGCAAGATCGCGCGTTACGTCACGGACTTCCCGAAACCCGAGCTGATCGACCACCCGCACGTCATCGCGTTGCCACACCTTGGCGCGTCAACGGCCGAGGCCGAGGAGAATTGCGCGGTCATGGTGGCGGAGAACGTCAAGGACTACCTCGAGAACGGCAACATCCGGCATTCGGTCAACTACCCGGATTGCCGCCTGCCGCGTATGGATGCGTATCGCATTACCATCGCGAATGCCAACGTGCCGAACATGGTCGGCCAGATTTCGACGACGCTCGCGGAAGCCGACCTCAACATCGAGGAAATCCTCAACAAGTCGATCGGCGATCTTGCGTACACGATTGTCGACGTCAACGGCGAGGTGACACCCGATATCGAAACGAAGCTGCGGGGAATCGACGGCGTGCTGGCGTTGCGAAATCTCGGCAAGCCTGTAACCTGACCGGAATATGGCAGGCGACAAGAAAAGCAAATCTCCCGCACTGAGTGAAATCCGCAAGAGCATTGACGCCGTCGATCAGAAGATCCAGGCGTTGATCAACGAGCGTGCGCGCCTCGCGCAGCAGGTCGGCAAGTCCAAAGGCGAGCTCAAGTCGGCCGTCGATTACTTTCGGCCGGAACGCGAGGCCGAGGTGCTGCGAAACGTGCTCGATCGCAACGAGGGTCCGCTGCGCGACGAAGAGATGCTGCGCCTCTTCCGGGAGATCATGTCGGCCTGCCTCGCGCAGCAGGAGCCGCTCAAGATCGGTTTCCTGGGCCCCGAAGGCACGTTTACGCAGACCGCTGTTTACAAGCACTTCGGTCATTCGGTTCGCGCCATTCCCTATCACACGATCGACGAAGTGTTTCAGGAGGTCGAATCGGGCGCCGCGGATTTCGGTGTCGTACCGATCGAGAATTCGACCGAAGGCTCTGTCAATCACACTCTGGATATGTTCCTGACGTCACCGCTCAAGATCGGCGGCGAGATCGAGCTGCAGATCGAGCAACACCTGATGAGCAACGTGAAGGGTCTCGACAATATCGAGCGCGTGTGCGCGCATGAGCAGTCACTCGCGCAATGCCGGGGCTGGTTGCGCGAGTACCTGCCGCACGTGGAACTCATCGGCATGTCGAGCAATGCGGCGGGTGCGCGCCGGGCGCGTGACGAGGATGGCACCGCGGCTATCGGCCCGGACGTAGCGGCCGACGTCTACAACCTCGAGATCCTCGTCAACAACATCGAGGACAGAGCGGACAATGCCACCCGTTTTCTCGTCATCGGCCGGGAAATGCTGGCCCCGAGCGGTGACGACAAGACGACGATACTGGTTTCGACCAGCGGCACAGGCGAGGGCGCCGGTGTGCTGCATCACCTGTTGAAGCCGCTGGCATGGCCCGCGACGTCGATAAAAAACACGTAGTCCCAGTTCTTGCGACGCGACGGCCGTGACTCAATGCGATTCATGACGACCGCGTGGTCTGCC
>JAAUXY010037259.1_pt1 | contig 10518 bp, 8 predicted proteins | sample 7278121 | NCBI WGS metagenome assembly JAAUXY01 (sample SAMN14350117, study PRJNA611818) | marine sediment metagenome | isolation source: surface marine sediment (1.8m) | place: French Polynesia: Moorea | collected 2018-08
CTTTTCTTCCACCATTATTCACATCTTGCTTATTGGCCGAATGTACCAGTTTAACGCCATATCCGAATCGGAAAAATGAGCGCTTTAATTTTTTGCGCCACATTATTTTCGCCCGGTGATATTCCAAAACATCCGGCAATGATGCGTATGGTGAATTTTGAATACCGAAATAAAACTGCATACCCGGATTCAAAACACTATCCGACTCAAAATAGAAACCCTCCTTGCTATAGTTTAACATTTTAGCTCTATGAATTTTTCCGGACTGCAGATCTTTAACCTGAAGCTTTGAGGTGTGATCCATTCGAGCCGTATCTCTGTTTTCAAGATTTTCAACCGTTTGTTCAGCATCTGTTTTCATATTTTGTCCGATCGTTGTTTGGAGAATGCAGAAGTTGCATATCAAGTCAATTAGATTGTTATATGTTATCGGCATTATTATGAAAAACTTAAGAGGCCAGGACTCGGAGGGTATGTATTGGGGTTCAGGTATGAAAGGGCTGAGTGCTGAGGATTCAGCCCTACTTCGTTCCGGCTTGCTTGAGCGAATGGTTATTCAGATTTAGATGCCTGCTCGCTGAGATCTTTAATTCTTTCAGTCGCCTCATCAGCTGCATCTCTTGCCCGTTCTGTATAATTTTCGGCCTGAGTTTCTGTGACACCGCCCGAACTGTCCACTCCCATATTTTTCATGACCAGTATGCCGATAATCATCAAAGCGACGACCAGACCAATGATAAACACTCCGCGCATGACGAAATCCCTTTTAAAAGTTTATCAATCAAAATACTGCCATAATTATAGCACAAAGCAGCAAAAAATAGGTAAAAATACCTCTGGTCTCAGCAGCATAAAAATCCAAACTGCTTGACTTTTAAAGAAATTCTCTGCTAATTAATCCCTTGAAAGTGTTCCGTTTCTACTCCTGCGAATGTTCGACCTGAACTGATATCCACCCTCACCTTCTTGTATCTTGGGATGACTTATTCACATACAAAACTGCCTCAAAAATGTGATCGCCTTTTAAGCTTAAAATTAAAGTGCGGTAACGACTCGCTATTTTCAAGAGGATCGACAAGATAGAATTATGGCATTTATTTAGAATCATTCGGTAATGAAATGGAGGTATTGCAATGATGATCCAAAATCCAGTTATCGTAATCCCGGGCATAACGGCCACTGAACTACACGACGATTACCCCCTGAAGACCGAGGATGTCTGGACCATGGTGTTTAATAAAGAATATGAGAGAATTGCGCTCCACCCTGACGATATTCGATATGAGGCAATTGAACCGGCGCATGTGTTCCCGGGCAGAGCCTTTTCGATATACGATGATTTGATCAAGGCTCTCAGACATGAACTCTCGGTACAGGCAGACAAGCCGACACCTGTTTTCGCATTTCCGTACGACTGGCGAAATGATATCCGGCAAACAGGCAAGTTACTCGGAGAGTTTGTACAAGAAGTTATTGCGAGAACGAAGTTATTGAAACACTACGCCAAGGCGCGTGACCTTAAAGTCGACCTTGTCGGGCACTCGATGGGTGGTCTCATTATATGCGAGTATCTTGCCGGGGCGAGATCAAAAGCGCAGGTCGGGCGCGTTGCTACTATCGGGACGCCATTTCTGGGTTCAATCGAAGCGATTGTCAAAATTGCCACCGGTATGAGCCTTCTATCCGGAGATGAACCTCGAGAGCGAGAGAGAGAAACCAGCCGGGTTACCCCTGCAGTTTACCAGCTCTTTCCGAGCTACAAAGACGCTTCGGTTACAAAAGACGGGCAGGAGGTCGACCTTTTCGATCCGAAAAACATACAAAGCAGCGTACTTGAGAGTTTAACAGAATTCGTTCGCCTTTACTCTGTTGACACGCTCAAACGTGATCGAAGAGCCAGGGCGGAAGAAATCCTAAAGAACCTTCTTAAGGGCGGCAGAGCGCATCGGGAGACAGTTATAAGTTTCAAACCCAGAGCGTCTGGATTGAAACAAACCGACTGGCTCGCTATTCTTGGCGTCGGTCAAAAGACTCGAATTCAACTTACCGTTGAATGGGATGGAGAAAATCCATGGTTTCAAATAGATGACAATCAGTTTGTGAATGAGCTGACACCTTCTGATCCCACGGCACGTCTCACGGGAGACGGAACAGTGCCGCTTGAAGGAGCGATTCCCCCTTTCCTTTCTCAGAATCAGCTTGTGTGCGTTACTGCGAGCGATTTGGGTTTCTTTGAACTGCGTGACCGATTTCTCGTCGAAGTCGGCGGATTTCACGGATTGCTGCCCAAAGTCAATCTTGTGCAACGCCTGGTTACACGACATCTGCGCGGGCCTGATTATCGAGGTAAGGTCTGGGGTAAGCGTCTTCCGGGATGTCGCACCTGGCGCCCACCGATCCAGGACCTGGAAGAGGAGAAAATTGGTTGAACATCAAATAGCGCTAAATCCATGCAGCATAAGGTCCCGGACCACTTGACATTTAAAGAAATTTTTTGGTATTAAATTCTACCTGCTTGATAAAATTCGAACTCGATCGATTGCCCATTCCGGATTGACACCAGCCTTATTCCCGACACTCTGAGTGGTTATACACACCTTTTCTTCTGAATCGCAAGGCACCTGCTCAACTTCAAATCTAATTAATTTAAAATAAATTCTCAAAAATCAAACAGCGAGGGTTTCGCCATGGAAGAGAAAGAAATCGGGGTCGTTTCCAATTACTTCAGCAATATTTCAGTCGCTGCAGTTGAAATAACGGACGGAACCGTTTCAGTCGGTGACACGCTCCATTTTTTGGGGCACACGACCGATTTTGAATCCAGGGTTGCCTCGATGCAGATCGAGCACAAATCCGTTACCGAGGTCAAGAAGGGTGATAGCGTTGGTATCAAGGTCGCTGAAAAGGTAAGAGAAAACGACAAAGTCTATAAGATCGTCGGGGAATAATTTTGGATTACCGTTCAAAGGTTTGGGACTTTCCATCCTCCGTAGCAGGCTACTGCGGAGGACGGGCGCGCTTTGCGCTACGACCCCACAAGCAGGGTTCTGCGTTCAGGGTTTAACGCATCGAAGATGCCGAGCAGCTTATCACCTTTTGGAGCATTTCATTTGAAGAGCTCTTTGTTTGAGGAGCAGCCCTTCGAGCTTTAAGGCTAAAAGATTTCAATCGCTGCGCGATACAGAAACCAACAATTCTCATGTACAGTTAACATTAAAGTATTTTTCATAGCCGCATCATTCTATCTTTTAGAAGAAGATCCCTCCACAAGTTGGCAAATCCGTAAAACCCCCGGCATGCCGTCTGCCCGTGCACGCGTGTTGCAACTTCTAAATTCGTACACATCTTGAGAAATCACCACAGCAGGATAAATGCAGATGAAGACCTTACTGGATAAGCGCGACAAAGATTTGATAGCGGACCTGACGGCCATTCGGTCGGCGGTTAGAAAGCGTGCTGTTGCCCGGTTACCCTGGAATACTCAGGAACCGGTCGATTTAATCGAGCAGGGCAACCGCATCATCGCCAGCTTCGAAAACTGGCTGCTGGATGATGAGCAAATGCAAATATTGCGAATGCACCCACGGCATCTGTTTATCCTGTATGCATCGGCCTATTTGGTCGACATCGGCCTGACCGATAGCGAAGGGCTGGAAGAGAACGCTCCTGAACTTAAAGACGCGCATAGCGTCATATCTTTTTTCCAGTCCCTTGGTACCCGAACCGCCAAAATGATCCGCACGGACGGGCAGAACCTGGGTATCACCGGATCCGCCCTGGCCGACGCTATTGCACAGGTATGTCAGCAGGCGGCACATGATGACGGCAGCAATCCTACACCGGCCGTCGTCGACGGTTCGGTGGTGAACGTTCCCCTGCTGGCCGCATGCCTTCAGCTGACCAGGGCGCTTAATTTAAAGTCCGCGGCAACCCTTTCGCAGATATACAGCCATTTACCCGTAAAGGACCGCTTTGCGCCCGGGCAACTGGAGCCGCATTTCAGTTTTTCAGATATCGCCCCCCACCCGTATTTAAACGGCACGATCCGATCAAAAATAACGTGCACCCATCCCGAAATCCACCGGGCCCTGAAACAGCATGAACGCAATGTACAGCATATGCTGGAGCATCTGAACCAGCGGGTGCGCCCGCGCTTTCTGTATTCTGATGTGATCTATGAAATCGAGCCCCGGGGATACGAACCCATCGATCTGAAGTTTAGCGTCGATTCTTCCGCCGGTCTGCAACTGTTCATGGGCAACCGGCTGTATTCGGACAAACGTGTTTTCCTGCGTGAGCTGATCCAAAATGCCGTTGACGCCTGCAATTACCGCAAGCTGTTTGACACATCCTTCTCACCGGCCATTTCGATTGAATTCAGCGACGACATCAGTATCATCAAAATGCGCGATAACGGCATCGGCATGACCCGCCAGTGGATCGAAAAGTATTTTCTGGCCATCGGCATTTCCTTTTACCAATCCAAAGATGTCAGAGACATCAACCGTGACACGCGGATTGACTTCGGCTTTATCAGCCAGTTCGGCATCGGATTTCTTTCCAGCTTTTTGGTCGCCAAAAAGATCGTCATCAAAACCCGCAAAGAAGGTTTTCCAGGGCTGATGATCACCATCACCGGCCTGCGGAATTATTTCGACGTCAGGGTCCTGGAAGAAGATTTCCCCATCGGCACCGAGGTGACCCTGCATCTGAAAGCGTCGAAAATAAAATACTGCCGCAGCATGGAATTTGCCGGATACCTCAAAACCAATATCCGCTTCCTGAATATTCCGGTAAGCCTCAGGGACGAAAGGGGTGACACGCTAACCATCGGCCAGGAGCAGTTGACCTACAATACCCAAAAAAGCGCAGAAACGGTTTTCGTAGCACCGCTGCAATTTCAGGACTCCGAGGGCTACCTGCGGTTGGGCGCCAAGAACAATGGAACCCATATTTATGCCCTTGAAAGCGCCAGCGGCGGGGTTTCCGTGTTCCAGGACGGTATTTTCGTCACCCAGGTCGATTCCCTCCTCCCCGAAGGTGCCCGGCAGAATGTTGTCACGCGAATCAATCTCATGGGTCAGGATAAATGTGAGCTGAGCATGGACCGCAACCGCATCTTTTGGACCGCCGAACAGTTGCAGCGCATAAAAAAAGTGATCCGCCACGCTCTGGTAGATGCGGCCAACCAGTTGGTGGCGACGGTTCAAGCCCAGGATCTCGCGACCAACACCCTGGAAAGCATTATCAACCATCTGGCCATATTTTTTGAATTCAGCGAGGTTGACGACGTCATGTACGATCAGCTATGCGAGCCGCTTCGTCGGAAGGTTGCAAAACGATTCCGTGATTTTGTCCGCATCAGCTTTTCCCAAAATCAGCGGGCGGGCGGTACGGTGGAAGCGGACGGCTACAGTGAAAACTGGCAGCGGGAAGTTCTTCAATCGTTTTCAAAAGATTAAATCAGATTAAAATTTCTCCACTGATTCCACAGATTACACAGATTGGTCTAAATAAAAACCAAGTGTAAGCATTAGGCATTAGGCTTCAGGTGTCAGAATTGACATGGCTGCAACTTCTCCATGTCGGATGCTGAACACTGACACCTGACACCAAAATGGTAGTGCCCAGCGACAACCGTAACATGAGTGTTTTGAAGAAAAAGCGAGATTATCCACTTATTAAAATGATTGCATTCCAGCCAAAAAGAATATAACCCATAAGCACTGAAATTGGAGAAACCATCATATTTAAGACAGCTCTATCAATGATTGGAGAGGAGATATAGGTATGGATCTACACCGCATCAGATACAGAGGAGATCGGGAGGACGTCGAGCTGCTGTTCAAGGATTACAATCTTGAGGGCATTATTTCTACATCCGAAGAACGGCAAAAACTGGAAGAATCCAATTTTCGCAATCAATTGCTAAAAGACGGGGCTTTTTTGCTGAGCGAGCCGATTTCACCCCGCATCTTCAAAATCGTTACCGAAACAAAACAAAAACTCGGCCTGGAAGGTGAATATGAAGTATTCTGCCTGAATTCAAACAGCATCAATGCATTTGCCTATGTTCAGCCGGCTGCGGGAAAAAATTTCTTTATTATCGGCATTACTTCCGCAGCCCTGGAAGAATTGGAGGATCTGGAGATCCAATTTATTCTCGGGCACGAGCTGGGTCATTTTTTATTCGAACATAACCGCATGAACTATCTAATCAATCCCAACCCGGCCGGCCAGGGTGTCACCCTGCTGCCCAGCATGGGGGAAAGTATCTTTTTAAGGTGGCGCAAAAAATGTGAGATCAGCACGGACCGTGTCGGGCTTCTGGCCTGCGGCGATTTTGAAACGGCTGCACGGGCCATGTTGAAAACAGCTTATGGTCTTACGGGGAAGAATTTAAATTTAAACGTGGATTCACTGCTGCAGCAAATAGATGACCTCAAAGAGGAACCCGAGGCGCTCGAGTTAAACTACCGCTCCCACCCGCTGATGCCGCTGCGGTTGAAAGTCATGCAGATGTTCGCCGAGTCGTCTATTTTTATTCAAATTGCGGATGGAAAATCGGACATCTCCGAAAAGGAATTAACGGCCCTCGAAGATCAAACGGATCAGTGGGTGAACTGGATTAAACGATACCCGCGCCGCCCGCTGGAATTGGCCACCATGAAATTGGTGGCTGCCGCCGGAATTAAACTCATCATGACTGAAGCAGTTATTATGGATGAGGAAATTAAGGTGATCATTCAGATATTGCACAAGTATTTTACCGACGAGCCCGGTGACGTTATCCATGAGATTACCCAGAACACAAAAAACCTGGATAAACTCATCGCTACCTCGGTAAAAGAAATTTCACAAAAAGGCGACGACCGGCATAAGACCTTTGTTCTCTCGCGTCTGGCCGATATCGCCATCGCCGACGGAAAATTGGCGAAGCCCGAAGCGGGTATCATCTTTGATATTGCCAAGGACTTCGGTATCCAGGAAAAAACTGCCTATTCCATCGTGGTCGGCGGGATGAGCCAGGTAGGTTTGAATATCGATTGGAAAATGAACAGCCTTGTCAGGGAGCTAAAAGCCAAGTTGCTTAAAAAATATTAAAAAAGGGGTCAAGGACCCAAGGGTTCAGGGGGTTCAGAGGTTCAGGGCATCAAAGATGCCGAGCGGCCAATTGGCCTTGAGGAGCGCTTTGGTCTTTCCATCCTCCGTAGCAGGCTACTGCGGAGGACGGGCGCTCAATGAGCTACGACCCAACAAGTCGTTTGAGGAGCAGCCCTCAGGGCCTTGAGGCTAAAACTGTCAAATGCTGCGCGATACAGTATTTAAAAATTCAACACGGCAAGCAGTGCTTTAGGTCAAAGAATAGAATCAAAATCCCCATTTCTCGGAATGAGAAGTGGGGATTTTTTGCGATTTTCCGGGTTTGAAATACGATGATTTGAAACTGATCTCGCGGTGATGTATGATAGCTGAATGTTCAAATGCTGCAATCAAACACCAACAAGGAGTATGGCATGGAATACGAAGTTAAAAATGTTCAAATGGATACCGAGTTTAAAGTCTGTCCGTCCTGCGGTTACAAAGACGGTTTCCATACGATGTTCAGAAGGGATGGTGATACCACCAGATGGCTTTTTATTTGCCCAGCCTGTCAGGACGTTTTTGACATCGGTTTCAGTGTTTAATTGTCGATAGAGGGTGCGGAAACGCCCGTTATATCCTCATTCCCATTCCTGATTAATATGAACGCCCGTAAACACATTTTTTTTGCCCTGACCAGCGGTCTGCTACTGGGGCTGCCCTGGTCGGTCCCATCTTTGTTCTTTGTAGTTTTTATAGCCTGGATACCCCTTCTGCGGCTGGAAGAAGACCTCCGTATCCATCAACACACAAATCCGTATGTCGTATTCAATTATGCCTTTATCAGCTTTCTGCTGTGGAATATCATTGGCACCTGGTGGGTGGCACAGGCCCAGCTGGTGGGCGCCATCCTCATTATTATCGCAAATTCACTCCTGCAGGCTCTCATATTCTGGCTGGCAAGCCGTATCCGCACCATCTTGAAAATCCCCCTGCTGTTTCCCCTCCTCATTTGCTGGATGGGGTACGAGAATTTTCATCTATCATGGGATCTGGCATGGCCCTGGCTCAACCTGGGCAACGCGCTGAACAGCGCGCCAATCCTGATCCAGTGGTACGAGTTCACCGGTGCGCGGGGCGGGACCCTCTGGATCCTGCTGGCCAACTTTGCTGCTTTGAATTGTTACACTGAGTTTAGGCAAAAAAGTCCGGGCGCCAGCCTTCCGGCCGGCGCATTGACGCTGATCCTTCTGCTGATCCCCATGGTCGCCTCCTATTTCATATTCCAAAAAGTTGAAGCGCAAGGTGAAAGCGTCAACGTCGCGCTGGTACAGCCAAATCTGGATCCCTATACGGAGAAATTTAACCCGGAGGATTACGCGCGGCACGTAGCGGAATTTTTCAAGACGGCGGATGCGATTGTCGATGACGACACCCAATTCCTGCTGGGTCCTGAAACCCTGATCGTCGATCAAATTGATGAAAAAAATCCGGCGGCATCAAGCTACTACCGTGATTTATTGGCGTTTCGTCAAAAATATCCAAAGTTGACGATTCTCCTGGGCGTGCACAGCTATCAGAAACTGGGCAATCAAAATATCCCCCCGGGAAGTCGATTCAACAGCGAGCAGAACTTTTTTTACGAGGCCTTTAATACGGCGCTTTTTCTGCCGCCGGGTCCCTCATCCGCGCCCCAGTTTTACCACAAAACCAAGCTGGTTCCATTATTCGAACGCATGCCCTTTGTGCAGTATCTGGGTTTTTTGGGGAAATACTCCCTGGAGCTTGGCGGCTACACCGGCACCTACAGTCTTCGCCAGGAGAGCACGACTTTTGTATCGCCCGAGGCGTCGATTACCATCCTGCCGATTGTCTGCTTTGAATCCATATTCGGCCCCTACTGCTCCCGCAATCTGCCCCAACAAAAGGGCTTCATGTGTATGATCACCAACGACGGGTGGTGGAAGAACACACCGGGCTATCTTCACCATTTTAATTTCAGCCCGGTTCGTGCCATTGAAAACCGAAGGGATTTTGTACGGGTCGCCAATACGGGCATTTCAGCGCTGATTGATGCCAGAGGCATGGTGATCGCCAAAACCCCCTGGTGGGAAAAAACGACCCTACAAGGAAAGATTCACCTGCGCAGCGGGCAAACATTTTTTGCACGGCATGGGGATTATATGGGACGCATATCGCTGGCTTTTGGGGGACTGCTCGTTTTGTACGCAGGGATTCGTAAGTTGAAAAAGCCCCGGATCAAAGCCTGAACAGGAGGAATAGCAAATGCTATTCTCGCGGCTGGCCTCTATTTCGGATCCTTTCAGCCAAAAAGATCAAAATCGCCACCCAATACTCTATCGATGAGCCCCGTCCGGTAATTTCGCACAGCATCGCGGACCAGTGGTGAAGGTTCATGGCGGTATCGTCTAACAACGATGGCTTTCGCAGTTTCTTCCGCTGTTAAAAGGCTTATGGCGTTTTGCAACTGATTTTTCCTGCTTCTAATCGGCGCTTCGGTCTGGCCCACAACTTTTACACGGACAGTAATACGATCGTAAGCGCTACCTTTTTTTGGAATTTCCAACACATGCAAGCCGGATTCAGGTCGCAGGATGGAATAAGCGCCAAGTCCGCTTACGGATAAAATACTGGATCTTACTCCCAGATCAGACGATTCAAGGTTCTGGAGTAAGTCCTGGCGCATTCGTCTCTTATGCGCCCATTGTTGATACATATGCTGAACCTGTTTGATAAACTGGTCGCCTGTGTCCAGCTGCTGCAAAGAGCCTGTGCCTGATTCGATCATGAGGTAGGCATCTTTGGGAAGTGTTTGATTGAGGCTCTGATTGGCTTCCGCCAGAAGATAAAGCTGTTCGGCCAAGCGCATGATGACTTTTCTGGAATAAATCTGTTTCGCTTTTTCGCCCCGGCCTTTCAGCCTGTTCAACAGGGATCCTGCGGTTTTGAGGGCAGCTTCAATGCGATCCATGTATTCAGCTTTACCCAGCACGGCATAGCAGTCTGATCTTTGCCAGAAGCCAGTATCTGCAATCTGCTGCAGCGTTCCACTCTTCACCGCCTGCCAATCTGTTGAATGGACCGATTGGCTGATGTTAGCAAAAATTTCCTCAAGATGATCCGCTTCGGTCTTCAAGCCCTCCGGTGCCAGTATCAGTCTTTTTACACCGGGTGTCAGAAGTGTCAACTCTTCAGCCGGTTGCAGATCTTGGCTATCTGTGGAAACGTCCGCAGGGGCATCCGGATCAATAAATTCCACCTCGATGCTGTTATTATCCGATCGGACGAACAGGAATTGGTCGCCTTCAGGATGCTGGTGATTCACAATGGTCATGGATAGTGGCGTTAATAAATATTGTTCGATAGCGCGCTTCAGGGGTCGGCCGCCAAGATCCCTGGTAAAGCCTTCCTCCA
>JAAUXY010067948.1_pt1 | contig 10514 bp, 7 predicted proteins | sample 7278121 | NCBI WGS metagenome assembly JAAUXY01 (sample SAMN14350117, study PRJNA611818) | marine sediment metagenome | isolation source: surface marine sediment (1.8m) | place: French Polynesia: Moorea | collected 2018-08
CCATTTAGCGCCATTCTTGACTAATTTTCCCTGCTGATTAATTTACAACTGATGCCAAAAAGCAAAGAAAAAGCAATAACCGCCTGCACCATGGATTGCCCGGACGCCTGTGCACTTGTTGTCGAGCGATCCGAAGATGGCCGTCTGAAAGTTAAGGGCAATCCAGACAACCCGTTCACCTCAGGGTTTACCTGTCCCAAGCTCAAGGATCATGTCAGAAGGATTCAAAGCCCGCTTCGCATCACCCACCCGCAGCTGAAAACCAAAAACGGTTGGCAGACCATCAACTGGGATGAAGCGCTGGACTTGTGCGTCACAAAGATACAGGCACTGCGTTCCCGTCCCACTGCCATTTTGCATATTCACAACGAGGGCGCCAAGGGCGTTTTAAAAGAAGCCACCACCCTGCTTTTTACCCGATTGGGCACCAGCCGGGTGCGCGGATCGCTGTGTGATGCTGCCGGCTATATGGCCGGTGTGCACGACTTTGGCTCGCGGGACAACAATGATATCAACGATCTGCTGAATGCATCTCAAATCGTCAACTGGGGTAAAGATTTTTCGCGCAGCTCGGTCCATACGGCCGTGCTGGTCAAACGGGCACGTAAGAACGGCACCCGGGTATTTACGATCTCTCCCGGTGGCGACGGAAACCGGCCCTATTCAGACATTCATATTCGCATACGTCCCGGTACTGATCGATTTCTGGCAGCAGCCGTCCTGCAGTTGTTGATCAAAAACGATGTGATTGATCAAACTATTTTAAGCCATACGCGAGCTCCGGAGAAATTTTTGGCTTTGATCGAAGCCCAGCCGATGAACACTTTACTTTCCGCCTGTGATGTCTCCGCAGCCGATCTTGAGCGGATTTATGCGTGCTATGCGCAAAAGGAGCCGGTGGCCACCCTGGTCAGCGCCGGATTGCAACGCTATCGATATGGGGGTGAAAATGTAAGATTTATCAATGCGCTGGCATTGCTTTCCGGCAATATCGGGCGTTCGGGCGGCGGCAGCTATTTTCAGCTGCATGCCTATCGCAACCTGAATTTAAAATGGCTGCGGGAACAGGAAAAATTGCCGCGTCGCTCCTTTCAATTTCCAATAATCGGTCGGGAAATCCTGGCGGCGGAACATCCACCGGTTGAATTCATCTGGATCAACGGCTCAAATGTCATCAACCAGGCACCGGATTCACAGCTTTTGATAAAGGCTTTTGCTGGAGTTGATTTTAAAGTTGTGGTCGATGCCTTTATGAATGATACCGCCCAACGCGCCGATCTGGTGTTGCCCACTACGCTGATTATGGAGCAGGAGGACATCATCGGGTCCTATCTGCATGAGCAGGTCCAATATGTCTGCCCGGCCCTGCCGGCCCCCGGTGAAGTCCGCGATGATTACTGGATTCTCAGACAGGTGGGCCAACGCCTGGATCCGCCGCTTGATTTGCCGTCTGCCGAAGATTGCCTGCGGGCCTCTTTGGATTCGCCCTTTTTGTCAACAACGCTTGATCAGCTGCGAGACTGCGGTTGTGAGCGGTCCAATCGGCCGGCAATTGCTTATGCGGACCTGCAGTTTGCTCATCAGGATAGCCGCTACCGCTTTCCTTATCTTCTGCATCCCGAACCGCAGGCGCCGGCGGGATACCCTTTGCGTCTGTTATCACTGGTGCGCCGCAAAGCCATTCATTCCCAGATACTGCCTGAGGACCAAAAACAACCCCCATCCGTCTGGGTGGCTCCTGACAATTCTTGTCTGAAGGATTTGAATCTGGATAAGTCTGTCGAGCTGGTTTCGGCCATGGGGCGGCTGAAGGTTTCGCTGCAGACCATGGAAGGAATTCACCCTGACGTCGTCATTTACCGCAGGGGGGACTGGATCAGCCTGGGCGGCGGCATAAACCAGCTGATTGCAGCCCGGTTGACGGATATCGGCTCCGGCGCCGCCTATTATGACCAGTATGTTCGGTTAGAGAACGCTTCGCCTTAGCTTCTGGCTGCTCGCTGCTTGCTTCTGGCAACGTGTTGCTGGTCAATGGCTGGCGGCTTCAAATAGGTTTCAGGTGTCAGTGTTCAGGTGTCAGCTTTTGCATTCCTGACACCCGACACCTGAAACCTGGTTGGCCAGCAAGCCAGTGGCCAGAAGCCTTAAGAAATAGAAACAAGGGAGATTGAAATTATGCCTCGACCCCCCAAGCCGCCTGCGGAGCTGCTCGAAATATGCCATCGCTGGTCCGCATCCGTCGAAACGATTTCCGGGGATGCAGCCCGCATGGAATTTTTTCAAAACGCGCTACCGGACTTTTTGCGGAATCGAACGCTGTTTGAGAGACTATTAAAAAATATTAAAGCCGGCAACCCGTATCCGGACCTCCGGCAGGCCCAGATGATCGATGATGAAATTTTGCTGTATCTCAATCCGAGACGGCTTTTTTCCCTCCGCATGTTTCTTTATGGGCCCGGCGACTATACCCCAATCCACGATCATAATTCCTGGGGGGTGTCAGGCGCAGCAGTCGGGGAACTGGGGGTTATCCGATACGATCGCGAAGACGACGGCGCTGTTGAAGGCTATGCCCAGTTACTGCAGGCTGCTCCGGTGTATTTGCAGCCGGGAGAAATCGAACTGACACGGCCGCTAAACGAGGGCATTCATCAAACCGGCAATCCGGTTGACGGCACCACCATTATGATCAGTGTTTACGGCAGCCCCATTCGCCGGCTTTACATCAACCGCTTTGATCATAAAGCCAACAAAGTTGACCGGCTTTATCCGCCACGCATTAAGAAAAGGATGTTGGCCGCTCAAGCGCTTAAAAATTTTTCCCAAAAGGAAAAATTTTAGGTGTCAGGTGTCAGTGTTCAGGTGTCAGGCCTTCTAATCGACCCTGACACCTGAAACCTTCTTTAGGAGAGCTACCTATGCCGAAACAGGAAAACTACGATGTTATCATCTTGGGTACCGGTCCGGCCGGATTGCAGGCCGCCATCCATGCCGCCCGCAAAAAGGTTTCCGTGCTGGTACTGGGTAAAGAGACCCGCAGCAGCGTGTATCATGCCCATGTTGAGAATTTTTGCTGCATTTTCAATATTACCGGTGAGGAAATACTGAAAACCGGCCGACAGCAGGCGGTCAATTTTGGTGCTGAACTGCTTGAAGAGGATGTTTTAAACATATTGCCGGAAGGGCCGTATTTTAAGGTCATTTCCGAAAGTGGAACAGAACTTCTATGCACATCGCTGATTGTGGCGACAGGGACAACGCGCAACAAACTCGGCGTTTCCGGAGAAAAGGAATTTCTGGGCAGCGGGGTCAGTTACTGTGTCGAGTGTGACGCCAATTTCTTTAAAGACGAAGATGTCGCAGTTGTCGGTGGTGCCAGCGCGGCCGTCGGCGGCGCGCTTACTTTGTTGGACTATGCCAAAAGTGTTCGTCTGGTCTGTGAAAAATTGGATGTCACTGATATGCTGGCTGCCGAACTCAAAAAAAGCAATGTGATCATCCATGAAAATGAGAAAGTTAAAGAAATTTACGGGGATACACGTGTAAAGGAGGTTGTCCTGACCGATAATTCCAGAATACCGGTGACAGGCGTTTTTATCGAGTTGGGTGCGCGGGGCGTTATGGAATTGGCCGCCCATCTCGGGATCCAATTTGATGATGAAATGAAATATATTGATACCAATAAAAAAATGGAAACCAATGTGCCGGGAGTTTATGCGGCCGGTGACATCTGCGGGCCTCCCTGGCAGATGGCCAAAGCTGTGGGTGAGGGCTGCATCGCCGGTCTCGCTGCCGCGGGCTATGTCAAAAGGTTAAAACGCTCTAAATAGATATTTTGCGGCGGGTTGCCGATGTCATCTGGCTACTGGCTCCTTGTAACTGGCATCTGGCTGATAGTCTGAATTCATTGATCGTCTGCTATCGGTTTTAGTTCGCAGCCAGCGGCCAGCAACCAGCCTACGACGAGCCGTTCGGCTCAACCGAGTTTAAGCAAGAAGCCAGCAGCGAGAAGCCAGAAGCGATTCGCCTGAACCCAGCAGCTAAAAACCGGTAATCAACTATAAGGATTAGGGTGTTGAAGAGGGGTTGACTTGCTGCTGACGGGCGTAGCGCAGCTGAATGCTTTGCATTGCTTTGCGGGCGGCCTCAGCCTGCGCAGTTTTCGAGCCGGCCAGTTTCTTCAGGAAAGCGACAGAATGCGGGGTGCCGATTTTGCCCAGCGCGGCAATGGCAGTCGATAAAATGGCGGTTTGGGGGGTTGAGGAGGATTTTTTTAGCCGTTGCAGCAGCCCTTTTTTTTGTCCGTTGATTACCTGGGCGATGCCGAGGATAGCGGCTTCGATGGCCTGAATGTTGTTGATCGTGACCACGGCCCCTAAGGATCTGATGATATTGCACACTTTTCGGGAATGGATGGCCGCCGCTTCATTTTCCTCGGGAATCTCGGCTTGAATCATCTGAATGATTCGGGCAACAGAAGCTTCTGAAAGCGGAACCAGCCCATCCAGTGCGTTTGTTGCACGCCATTGAACCTTGTCATCGGGATCTTCCAAGGCATCGACGACGATTTGCTCGGCATCGGGAGCCTCGAAAGTAAGCAGGGTATTTAAAGCCTCGTCCCGCACCCGGGGATGGGCGTGTGATATAAATTGACGCGCGCGCTCGATTCCTTTATGGCCTTTGCCGACAAACCTGAGAATCATCAACGCATTTCGCACCAGATACCAGGGTTGATTTTCAGCATTACCTAGCGCTTTTACGACCCACTGTTGTGCCAATTCACCCTGTCGAATCAAGGCATCGGTGGCGAATTTGCGGGCCTGGCGATCATCACAATCGCTGAGTACCTTGCTTAAGATCTCAATTCCCTGAGATCCCAACAAACCGGCCATTTCATCAATAATTTTGCGTTCAGATTCACCCACTTTTTCGTATGCCGCCACCAGGTCATCTGTTAAATTCTTAAAGATAAATCTTTGCGGACTTGGTGATAGGCTGCTTTCATTTGTAAAGGACTCATTTTCTTTGCCGGCTCGATCCAATGCCCGGGTTAGCAAAAGAGCAATTTTCCAGTCGTTATCTTGTAAAAGCGCCGGTAAGATCCTTCGGCAAAATTTGACCAGAACCATTGCATCATCGGTTGTTTCAGCATTCAGGAGTCTGCTAACATAGGCCGGTACATGGGCTTGTGCATCTCTGGTCATTACGATGGTATTAACCAGATATTGCACATCTGGCGGCAATTCATCGAAAGTGAGGATTTCATTTAAATAGAGCTCTTCAAGGAAACCCTGCGCCCCGCCGACATCCTCCATTACCAAACGACGGACGACCCATTTAAGAATTCGTTTGACGCCTTCAACTCGCCTGACCAGGTTCGGGTTGTCCAAATCTTGCGAATGCTTTTCCCGCAGGGTATTGAGCTCTTTAAAAATGAATTGAGAAGTGGGCAATAGGGTGTTTAAAGGAAAAGCTTCGATAATCACCTGCTCGATGTCTTCCTTCTCGATACCTTCCACATGTGAGGCGATGATGTAACAATTAATGATCAGATCTTTTAGAAATTCGGGGTGTCTGAGGGGACGGATGATATCCTGGATAATTTGAAGTTTTAAGTTCCGAATATGTTCATCGGAACCCCCCTGAAACATGGGCAGCATTTTAAGATCTTTGGCCAAGCGCTGAATAGCCATTTCGACCCGCCAAGGAAGGTTTAATTCCAGCATGATCAGGTCGTCCATAAAAACCGTGGATATTTCGGTAATCCCGTGTTCCACTAAGGCCGATGACAGAACTTGGCCAATTTTAGAGCCTTTACCGCTGTCGGCCTTGGGATCGCTCATGATATCCACAAAACTTTCAAAATGTTCCAGGCTGATCTCATTTTTTATGGCAAAGCTCACCAGGGCTTTGCGCTTGAAATATTCAGTCAGTTTGGGAACGAATAATTCAGCCATACCCATACCGACGAGCGTGCGGACGCTAACCGGTTCCTCCAGGATTCCGGTAATCAGGATATCAATTTTTTCGCGGGTTTCCTGCTTGGTGATCTCAATCTGCCTGGATTCGCCCAGGCAGTTTAGAAATTTATCATATAAGCCCTGTTTGGCGCCCTCTGATCCGGGATGATCTGCAGAATAGTAGCCACTGCGCAGCATGGCTTTGGTTAGGTCCATGAGAAACTCACCGGAAGGCTTAACCTTTTTTCGTTCCTCCAGGGTTAGATCCTTTTTTTCAGCAGTCGGCGCAACTGTGATTTCAGGTGGCGGCACATTTTCTCTGACAACCTCTTCCTGTGCGACTGCCTTGCGGAGCCAATCCAGGGATAGCTTGGGCTTGCCGTCGTCTTGGGGCGCGGCTTCATGTGAGTCGTGTAATTTGCTATTGGCCTGCCGTGAAGCCGGTTGCGTATTGATAGCGGGCCCGCCGGATGTGCTAAGTGCCAGCGTACTTTCTATGGAAAGCTGCTCATCAGCGGCTTCTTGATTCGGGGAAGGTGGCGCTGACTGCGCCGGTGGTGCCAATCCCAGCATACTTTGATAGTTCTCATGGGTGCTTAACTCGGCACTGAGTTTTTCAAGGATCGATTCCGCACCGTCCTTTACCGCAAGCAGCATTCCAACGGGTGTATTGTTTTGAGCGGCGGTTTCTTCATCGAGGGCCTTAATAACGATCCCTTCGATTGTAAACTCGCTATCGACGCCCGGGACGGTGAAATCGATCATTAGGGCGGTTTTTAAAGGAAGGAGGGCCTTAGACGGCAGAAATATCTTCCCTTTTTTTAGCAGGGCGAAGTCTTTCGCAAATCGCTCGGCAGAGCGATATTTCAATTTTAAGGCTTTTTGTACCAATTTTTTTTATGTTGGGTGTTACAGCAATAAATTTCTGTATTTACTAATAATTATATTTAATTTGCCTTATAATGTCAAAAATTTCATCCCTTACCCATTCAATCCGGTTTCCAACATGCTTAAATTACACGCAAAGTTTTCCCCTTGCAATTACTGTGGAAAAAGGGGCGATATGGATCGGGAGGCGCACACAGAAATCGGATTCTATCGGTTCTGGCGCATATCTTAAGCCATGGTTTGCATTTCACCATTTGATTTTTTTATGGGTAGTGTTATTCTTTGCAATGCAGTCGGCAGTTGAAAGCTCGATCTTTGTGCGACGAAAGGAATTCTGAAATGGAGCGACAGACCATACCGCAGCGAAAAGACATACCGGATGATCACAAATGGGACCTGACGTCTTTATTTGTTTCAGATGAAAATTGGGAAAAACAGGTGACCGAAGTTGAAGCTCAAATCGATTGTTATGCCGATTACAAGGGCCGCTTGAAAGATTCGGTTGATATTTTAAAGTCCGCTCTTGATTTTCACTTGTCCTTGCGGCGCAGACTGGAACGAATTTACACCTATGCCCATCTGAAAAGCGATGAAGACAAATCAAATCAATTTTACATGGGGCTTCATCAGCGTGCCGTCAGTTTACATGTCCGTGCTTCGGAATCCGCCAGTTTTATGACCCCTGAGATCCAGGCGATACCGGACGATCAAATGCGTTCCTTTTTGAACGACAAATCCCTGGCGGAATATGCATTCTATCTTGAAAAGATCCTGCGGTATAAACCGCATACCCGTAGTGAAACGGTTGAGCACATTCTGGCCATGAGCCAGGAGATGGCCCAGACACCGTCTCAGGTATTCGGGCAACTGGACAATGTTGATTTGAATTTCGGCAGCCTGGTAGATCAGGACGGAAAAAAAATCGAGCTCAGCCATGGCAACTTCAGCACCTTTTTGATCAGCCCCGAGAGGGATCTTCGTAAGAAGGCCTTTTTCCAATATTATCAGGCCTACCAGGAGCATCGGCACACGCTGGCAGCGACGTTATTGCATGCCATTAAAAAAGACCTGTTTTATTCCAGAGTCCGTCATTTTGACAATTGCAGAGCATCGGCTTTGTTTGCCGACCGCATCCCGGAAAGTGTTTACGACAACCTCATCGAAACGGTGAAAAGTAATTTGGCACCGCTTTTTAAATATCTGAATTTTCGTAAACAGGCCCTTGCTTTATCGGACCTTCACTTTTATGATACTTATGTGCCGATCGTCAGGGACGTCACTTTTGACATTCCCTACGAAGAAGCGGTCGATATGGGCATCCAGGCCATGCGCCCGCTGGGAGATGAATATGTAAAGGTATTAAAGGAAGGTCTGCTGGGCGGATGGGTGGACCGCTATGAAAATCGGGGAAAAAGAAGTGGTGCCTATTCTGCAGGGAGCTACGATTCGCCGCCTTATATTCTGTTGAATTATGAAGCACGCAATCTCAACAGTGTTTATACGCTGCTGCATGAAGGCGGTCATTCGATGCACTCATTTTATTCCAATCAGCATCAGCCCTATGTGTATCATGATTACACGATTTTTGTGGCTGAGGTGGCCTCTACCTTCAATGAGAACCTGCTGAGCCGGTATCTTCTGGATCATTACAAAAATAATCCGGCCAAAACGGCAACCATTCTAAACCGCGAAATCGACAATTTGCGCGCTACGCTTTTCAGGCAAACCATGTTCGCTGAATTTGAAAAGATTACCCACTCTATCGTTGAAGACAATACACCGCTAACCCTTGATGTCATCACCGGCACATACCGGGAGCTGCTGGAAACCTACTTTGGTGATACATTGGTCCTGGACCCGGCGCTGACTCTGGAATGTTTAAGAATTCCGCATTTTTATTCAGCATTTTACGTCTATAAATATGCCACCGGGATCTCAGCGGCCATTGCGCTGGCCGATACAGTTGTGAATGAAGGCGCGTCCGCCCGGGCGGCCTATTTAAATTTTTTAAAACTGGGCGGCAGCAAATTTCCACTGGATGAACTATTTGATGCCGGCGTCGATATGCAGTCGCCGGAACCCATTCAACGTGCTATACAGTATTTTTCTGATCTGGTGGACCGGCTCATGGATGCTTGCCAGGCGCTCTAACGTGTCAGTCATCTGATTCAAAGGTTTGGGGCTTTGCGCTCTGCGCTACGACCCCACAAGCAAGGTTCAAAAATTCAGAGGTTAGAGGGAATGGTTAAATAGTTGAATAGTTGAATGGTCAATTCGTCCAAGGATTCAATCATTTTAAACCATTTGACAATTCGACCAATTAACGAATCAACTATACTAGAGGGCCAGTGGTCAGATGTGAAACTTCAAAACCTGAACCTGAAACCTAATTTGAAACCTAATTGATTTAATTGGGGAGGAACTCATGGACTATAAAGTCATCATTGTCGGGGCAGGTCCCGCCGGGATTTTTTCGGCCTTGACCCTGGCCGATAAGGGCATTAAGCCGGTTCTTTTGCTTGAACTTGGCAAAGATCTCAGTGAGCGTAAACGCCGCAATTCAAATGATATGCTTTGCGGTTGGGGGGGCGCCGGCGCTTACAGTGACGGCAAATTGACATTATCTTCCGAGGTCGGGGGGTTGTTGGGGGAATATCTTGAGCCGGATTCGCTCAATCAGATCCTGCAAACATCAGATGAAATCTGGGTCGATCACGGTGCACCTGAAGAGATATTTGGCGAGGCATCACCCAAACTGGAAGATCTGGCCGATCGGGCCCGTCTGGCTAATTTGACCTTAATACCGTCGCGCATCCGTCATATCGGAACAGAGAACTGCAAGGTGGTTTTAGATCGCTTGCGCCAATCGATGGTGGATCGTGTCGAAACCCGCACCAGTAGCCCGGTTGAGAGTCTGCTGGCTGAAAACGGCCGCATCCAGGGTGTCAAATTGGAAAACGGCGAGGCCCTTACCAGCCAATTTGTTGTTGCCGCGCCGGGTCGCTCGGGCGCCAGTTGGATGAAAAAGGAAGCCGAATCCCTGGGGCTCAAAACTCAAGCCAGTCCGGTGGACATCGGCGTCCGGGTGGAACTGCCGGCCGCCGTCCTAAAGGAAATTACAGATATTATCTACGAATCAAAGCTGATTTATTACTCTAAAACGTTCGACGAAAAAGTGCGCACATTCTGCATGAATCCTTACGGTGAGGTGGTCATCGAGAAAACCAAACAGGTGGTTACAGTCAACGGCCACAGCCACACCTATAAAAGCAGCGACAATACCAACTTTGCCATTTTGGTCAGCAGTGCGTTCACGGAGCCCTTCGACGATCCGATTGGATACGGGTTGTACATTGCCAGGCTGGCAAACCTTTTGGGCAATGGGCCCATTGTCCAGCGACTGGGTGATCTGCGGGCCGGACGGCGCAGCACACCGGAACGCATCAATCGCTGTCTGACGCGGCCAACACTTCCTGAGGCCACCCCCGGTGATTTAAGTTTTGTTTTTCCCTACCGGCACCTTCAAAGTATTATTGAAATGCTGCGGGCCCTCGAAAAATTAGCACCGGGTGTGTATTCACGTCATACACTTCTGTATGGGGTTGAAGTAAAATTTTATTCAAACCGGATTGAGCTGTCTCCGGAGTTGGAAACCAATGTGAGTAA
>JAAUXY010010669.1_pt1 | contig 10512 bp, 9 predicted proteins | sample 7278121 | NCBI WGS metagenome assembly JAAUXY01 (sample SAMN14350117, study PRJNA611818) | marine sediment metagenome | isolation source: surface marine sediment (1.8m) | place: French Polynesia: Moorea | collected 2018-08
GACCTCGTACTCTTCGACCCGGAGACGGTGATCGACAGCGCGACCTTCGACGAGCCGAAGCGGCCGGCCGCCGGGATCGAGCTGGTCATGGTCAACGGCCGCACGGTCTGGCGGGACGGCGCCCACAGCGGCGACCGGCCGGGCCGCGCCCTGCGCCGCCAGGGCCAGGACCCGCCGCGGGCGGCGGCGGAATAGGGCCGCGCCGCCGCAAGCTCCGCTCTCGCCGGGCCAGAATGGCGGTCGAGGGCGAATCCGACTCTCACCCGGCAAGCTGCCAGGAAGGCAACATAGCGGCCGCGTCGCAGGGCTTTTGCAAGGGTCTCAGCCAACACGTTTCGTAAGGCGTCGTGCCAAGAAGGCACGACGTTCTCTTGCGGCACGGGCGTCGCCCCTTGGCGAAACCTATTGATCACGCTCAAGTCGGCGACAGGTTCGTTTTGGCCCCGGCTTGGATCCCCCGGGCTCGAGCGGACCGCTCTGCCCCAGACTCCGGACATGCAGGGTAGCAGTCGGTGACAGGGAAGCGTGTCCCGATCCGGAGGAAACCGATGCAGGTTGATGGAGCAACGTCTGCTACTGTGCCAAGCTCTGACCGGGCACGGCTGCCCGCTGGTATTATCTATGCTGTGGCCCAACCGGCGCGTTTCACAGAAATTGCATAGCCATCGGCCTGCCCTATCTCGAGGGCGTCCGATGGGGCAGTGAATGCAGGTCTTGGCCACCCAGGCGGGCAAGACGACACCTGCGCCAATGATCGGTCCGAAGATGTTATTCGGAGTCTCTTGCACACCTTAACATTAATACTGGTGGCAAGAAGGTCACCCGGGCGAGCTGACTAAGCCATCGCGCATTCGCTTAGGGCCTGATCGAATATCGCCACGGCCCGGTCGATCTCGTCTCGGGTCACCGTCAACGGCGGCGCCAGTCGGAACACACCGGCCATGGAGCGTCGGCCGATGTTGAGGCAGGCCCCGAGTTCGAGGCAGCGCTGGCTCACGGCCACCCCGACCTCCGGCGTCGGCGTCTTGGTTTGGCGATCGGCCACCAGTTCGACACCAAGCAGCAGGCCGCGCCCTCGGATATCGCCGATGATCGGGTGTCGTTGCTGCAGGTCGTGAAGCTGGGAACTCAGGTATACGCCGAGATCGCGAGCGCGGTCTGCCAATCGGTCACGCATGACGATCTCCACCACCTTGCGTCCGACCGCCGCCGGCAGCGGATCGGCAGCGTGAGTCGTGTAGAAGAGGAAGCCCTTATCATGGCAGTCCTGCTCGATCGCCGTCGAGGTAATCGTTGCCGAGAGGGCCAAACCGGCGCCCAGGGTCTTCGAGAGGGTGAGGATATCTGGAACGACGCCTTCGCGTTCGAAGGCGAAACTGTTGCCGGTCCGCCCCATGCCGGTTTGGGCTTCGTCAAGGATCAACAGCATCCCCCGCTCGCGTGCTTTTTCTTGCAGCGCGGTCAAGTAGCCGTCCGGGAGTTCGATGATGCCGCCCGCACTCAGGATCGGCTCGACGATAATCGCCGCCAACTGGCCGGTGCTCTGGCGGTCGATCATGTCCCAGCCGAATTCGAACTCCGTGCGCCAGTCGTAGTCGCCATCGCGATTGAAAGGCGAGCGGTATGCGTGGGGTGTCGGCAGGGTCAAAACCCCCGGAAGGGTTGGGCCATGGCCGCGGCGGCCACCGGAATAGGTCGTGGCTGCCGCACCACCCGTGACGCCGTGCCACGAACGGTCGAAGGCGACGATCTCGAAGCCACCGGTGTAGGTCTTGGCAATCCGGAGCGCCGCCTCGTTGGACTCACCGCCCGTCGAAAGCGGAAGCACCCGGTCGAGCCCTTCGGGAAGCATCTCAGCGAGCGCATCGGCAAACTCGACCACCGGATCGGACAGAAAGCCGCTGTGAAGGTGATCGAGGTTGGCGACCATGTCCTGCACGACGGCGACGATCTCGGGATGGCCATGACCGAGAATTCCGCTCATCTGGCCCGAGGTGAAATCGAGGATCTCGTGGCCATCGCGATCGTAGATGTAGGAGCCCTTGGCCCGCACAATGCACTGATCAGCAAAGTCACCGCCGTACCGGAAGACCCGGCTACGCTCGCTGTTGCTCATCGCACGTTGTCCGTCTTGATCAATCCGCGCCTAGCACTCTCCAGCCGATATTGTCTGGATATCTCCTGGTGCCTGCCACGATGATAGGTGAATGACCAAGACCGGCAACCCATTCGGCCCGGCTCTTGGCATCCAGACGGTCCTTCAGTGCTGATGGACCACGATAACCGGCGCCACCACATCCCGGTGCAAGACAACTAGGGTATCGTCCCCCAGCTTCTTCCGTAGATCAGCCTTTCACCAGGTTTTCCTGAAGGGCCGCTTGTGGCTACACCTTGCCCTCGAAGCTTAGTCCGTGGCAGGTCCGGCTTATCTCCAACTTCAGACAACAGATCCGGGGAGCACCGCATTGGCGCTGATTCCAGATGTTCGTGACCGGACGCAGCGACGAGGAAGTCTATCCATTCGCGATATCCGGAGCTGCTGGACAACCGGGCTGGGCCGTTTGAAAGATATGGGCGATCCCATCCTCGTCGAGTTCGCAAGCGTAATGGATGCGGCTCGGTCCGCCTCAAAAAGCCCAGGATGGAGTGAGATGCCACAACAAGCATGCCCTAGAAGCTCTGCGCATCGTCTATCGCGTCGGAGTCAATCTAGGCGACACCATCATCGAGGGCTAAGGCGTGAACATCGCAACGTCAGCCGGCATAAAAAGGTGCCCAAGAAACGATGCCCAAAGCCATACATTTCTGTCACCTGCACGAGCCACCGTCTTTGCTGCACGTCTTGTCTAGTCGGCGTCCAAAGTCGCAGAGCGCGTCGCATGTCTTGCAGATCGCGCGTTTCGTCTGAAAGTCCAGATAGTTACCGGCAGACTGCGTCCTGGAATTTCGGTCGCGTCGGGCTGACGTTCAAAGCCCATCAAGTGTCCTTGAGCTTCAGGACTCGATGCTCGGGCCGCCTTGATAAGGTTGTCACTGATGGCGACAACGGCATCGAGCTCCCTCGTCAATCGCTCCAAACGGCTCGCAACGTTCACGGTGTCGCCGATCACCGTGTATTCGAGACGCCGTTCGTCGCCAATATTGCCGACGACGACCTCGCCGTAGTGCACCCCGATCCCTATCTCGATTGGACCGTCGCCGCGACTCTGGCGCTTTTCGTTCCAGCGATCGATCTGCGCCACCATCTCAAGCGCGCAAGCGATCGCTCGGCTTGCGTCCGAATCGTCAGCGTGTGGCGTTCCGAACGTGGCCATGACGCTGTCGCCGGAATACTTGTCGATTGTGCCGTTATGGGCGAAGACCGCATTCGCCATGCGCCGATGGAACCCTCGAAGAAACTTAACGACACGCATTGGTGTCAGACCTTCCGAAAGCGTCGTGAACCCTACGATGTCGGCGAACAAGACGGCCACCTTCTGCTGGCGGACGGAGTCGAGATCGAGGCCCCGATTCGATGCCACGATTTCGTCAACCAGGTTAGGTGAGAAATAGCGTGCCAGGTTGGTTCGCGCACGCTCGGCCGTCGCCTGGATCGCGACCAGCTGACGTGACCGCCACACGGCCGCCGCCAGCACAATCGCGACCAGCACCAAGACGACGACCTGCTGCTCCCACTTGTTCACATCGATAAAGGCAGGGTCCAATATTGCCTCCAGACGGGCCGAAACGTCGAAATCGGGCCCGGCTGTGAGCGGGGCGAAGGGCCGTGTGCCGGGCAAAGAGACAAGAAACCAAACGCCAAGGCTCCAGGCGGCTGCGCCGGAGATGCCGCTCAGCAGCACGAGCGACGGTGAATAGCTCAGAGCATAAAATGCCAGAAGGACGAAAAAATAGACGAACCAATCGAAGCGAAGATAGATCGCCAGAGGAAAGTGTTCCTGCACCAGCGGGTTTGGCACAAACAACGCGAGTGCCAGGAAGGCCGAATCCAGGAACACCAGCGCATGGGGCAACCAGGCCCGTTCGAAGCCGGCGCGGCGCAGCAAGAGCGGCAGGAGCCCAAGGAGAATCAGCAGGACCGTCAGGACTAGGGGATAGAGGATTTCGACACTTGGCGCGAACAAGGCAAGCCACAGGGCCAACAGGGACAAGGCCGAGGTTCGAACCTTGAGCGCAAGGAGTTGGCCTTCTCGCTCGGCAGCCTTGATCGCGGTTTGGATTGCCGGGTCGGTCGATCCAGGACGCAACGGCGAATACTTGGATTGCATCCCTTTGAGGACCGAGGCAATCGAGCGCATCGCGACCACTCCCGAATTGTAAGACTTTCACGGATTTGGAGCAGCTATGAGCTACCCGGCGGGCTCGAACCGCGAAGCCTTAGAGGTCTAACGTCCTAGTCGACCATACCTCCTGCTGTCTAGTGCACACTGGACAGTTCGAGCCGGCACAGCTGGCCTGATAGCCCTGACGCCTAGCCATCCGACGTGGCAGCTCGTCTTGTGCGGGTCCAGAAGGGACTGGCGTTCGAGGTTCGATGGCAGCCGGCCCGACCGTGCCGTCCATTCGGATGCTTCGGTCGTAACGGCAGACATCAGGGCCTTGGAGGGCCGCTCTGCCTCGTTTCCGGAAGTCTGTGCTAGCAGTCGGTGCCGGGGGACCGTGCTCAGCGCCCGGGGAGCGCCACCGCTCATCGAACTGTTGACACGAATCCGGGCGGGTCGCTAGGGACGTTGCGTTGCTGGACGCGAAGAATCCTGCCTGACGGGTTGGCCCGGTGCTTTGACGGCGGAAACGCCCAGTGCCGGGCCATACCGCCACCGCAGGACCACAGCTCGATCTTTACCTCCCACAATAAAAGAGACGCCAGTTGCTTGGACGCGAATCCTTGCTCCTGACGTCTCCCGGATCAATCGGCCCGAAGGCTCCTCGATCCACAAATAGTCTAGTGAATCGTTGGCTCAGATCACAAGAATTGACTGCCATGAATCTGCAATATCTTGGGGACAAAATACGGACTTATCCACCGAATCTGGGTGATATCCACAACCTCAGGAAAGGCACGCTCATAAGTCCGCCTGTAGTTGAACAACGACATCCTGCCGAGATCCGCAGCGCAACCGCCATGCCGCCAAAGAACGGACTTCAGAGCGCGGCTGTCCGGAAATCTCTTCGCCTGTCGGGTCTGCTTCCGGGGTCGGATGTGACCTTGGCCGCCGCTTGGTTCAGCCTTAAGGACCGGGGCCTGCTGCGCGCGGGCGCCTTCGCCGACCTGGTGCTCTTCGATCCCGAGACGGTGATCGACAGCGCGACCTTCTAGGAGCCGAAGCGGCCGGCCGCCGGGATCGAGCTGGTGATGGTCAACGGCCGGACGGTCTGGGACGGCAGCGCCCACAGCGGCGTGCGCCCGGGCCGCGCCCTGCGCCGGCAGGACCAGGACCCGCCGCGGGCGGCGGCGGAACAGGACCTCGCCCGCGCGCGATCCGCTCTCGCCGGGCCATGATGGCGGTCGAGGGCGATCCCGGCTCTGACCCAGCGAGGTGCCAAGATAGCGACAGAGCGGCCGCATCGCAGGGCTTTCGCAGCGGTCTCGGTCAAGGCGTCGCGTTGGGCGTGCTGCCAACAAGGCATAAGGCTCTGCTGCAACACGGGTGCCGCCTCTCGACGAAACCTATCGATCACGGTCCTTTCCGCGGCAGGTTCGGCTGACCCCCAGCTCCAGACATCAGAGACAGGGAGGACCGCTCAGCACCCGTTTTCGGACGTGCGCGGCGACAGTCCCTGACGGGAACAAGTGAGCCAAACCAATCCTCGGCATATCAACACAGCTTTGCAGCGAGACACCGAAGAAAGCTCACTTGGCCCCGAGAGTGTCAGCTGCAGTCGCTCTCAAGAATGGCACGAATCCTCGCAAGAAGCTCGCCGCGCCGATAGGGCTTCCTCACCAGATTCACCTCGGTCTGCAACTGCCCTTCATGGACAACCGGGTTCTCGGCGTAGCCCGTGGTATAGAGAACTCGAATGCCTGGCTGTATTCGTTTGGCCTTTTCCGAGATTTCCACACCGTTCATGCCCCCAGGTAGCACAACGTCAGTGAATAAGAGAGCAAAACCTTTGCCATTCCGAAGTCGTCTTATCGCTTCGGTACCGTTTCTTGCCTCCACAACTTCGTAACCGTGACTACGGAGGATGTCTGCTGAAATTCGTCGGACGCTTGGATTGTCTTCGACAACTAGAATACGTTCTGATCCACGTGCAAGCTCCACCGTATCGCGGTCAGCGCTTCCCTGAGTGGCGGCTTCATACGAGCGAGGCAGGTAGAGCCTTACCGTAGTGCCGCGACCAACTCTGCTTTCGATCGTTATATGCCCTCCTGACTGCTTTAGGAGGCCGTAGACAACGCTTAGACCAAGACCGTTGCCTCTTCCCACTTCCTTTGTCGTGAAAAAGGGCTCAAATGCCTTTTCCAGAGTCTCACTCGGTATACCTGTGCCAGTGTCACTCACCACGATCTCCACGTAGTCCCCAGGGGTCACCTCTTCGTGTTTATCAGCATAGGAGTCATCGAGAGTGACGTTGGTGGACTCGATCATCAGCGTCCCGCCATTCGGCATGGCGTCCCGTGCATTCACCGCCAAATTGATGAGAGCGTTTTCCAGCTGGCGCGGATCGATCATCGCCGGCCACAGGTCTGAAGCGCAGGCTATTCTCAGCTCTACGGTCTCGCCAAGCGTACGGCGCAGGATATCACTTAGACTACCGACGAGCCCGGTTACGTCCGTCGACGCCGGTTCCAGCGGCTGTTGGCGCGAGAACGCCAACAGCCGGTTGGTGAGGGACGAGCCCCGGTCTATCGCCCACTTGATCTCTTCTATGTGATACTTCGCTTCCTGGTCCCAGCCGACCTTATCTTCCAGGGCCTCTGCGTTTCCGATCATGACAGCGAGGAGATTGTTGAAGTCATGGGAAACGCCCCCTGTCATTTGCCCGATCGCCTGCATTCGCTGAGAGCGCAGAAGCTGTTCTTCCAGAGATCTGCGTTGGGTAATGTTTTGATGCTGTACGACGAACTTGCGAGGGCCATCCATCTCAAGTGGCTTGATCCACATCATGAACCATCGCTTTTCTTGGGGACTGTGGCAGGGGTATTCGAAATGGAATAGGGGCCGCCGTTTCTCTATAACGTCCCGGATACCAGCATAGGCTTCTTGAGCTTCCGTCTCGCCACTCTCGGCAGACTGACGACAAACTTGCAAGTAATTGACGCCCGGACAGGTCTTCTCCAGTGCGCCGCCATTTTCCTTCGAGAAGGCGATCCAGGCTTCGTTGACCCACTCTATCTTGCCGCCTTCGTCGATAACGGCGATCTGTTCTGTCAAGGAGTCGAGAACGGACCTCAGGAAACTGGAGGAGGTCCCGAGATCATCATTGCCTTTGAAACACATCCTCTATGGCCTTCACCCTCAGCATGCCGTGTACTCGCTTCGCTCCGACTCAGGATCACCCGCCGTCCTCGGCACCTCATCCATCGGTCCAGCAAAATCCACGTCGCCATTGGAAGCTGGAGAACCTCGCTCGCGGCTATCCTCTTCGTTGCCAGCGATTGGCGCCGTCAATTTGCAAAGTCGCTCAAGAAACGAGTTCGAGCAGAGCCCGACAGCTGGTGCAGGAAAGAGACCCCTGCGGGGCCGGCTTTCGACACCCAAAACAAATCCGAATCGGACGTTCAACCTTCAACGTCCGGCTATTGCGTGACCTAGCGCACTCAAGTCGGCTTCGCTGAGCCACCGACGGGCAAGGGGCAAGACGCTGCGGTTTTCCCAGAAGAGGTGACGTCTCCATCTCTCGACGAGCATGAGAGCGTTGATAGCGAAGTCGTTTGGCAGACCCAGTGGCACCTCTGCGCAGATGGCCCCCAGGTCGTCGACGAGCGTTTCCACAAGCCTTCTGTCCTGGTCATGTTCTCGTCGGAGCCGCGACAGGACCAAACCGATTTCGTCGTCCCGGCAGCGCGATTGCAGCAGGGGAAGCAGAACCCTCTCTTCGTCTGTTTCGTGGTCAGGAAGATCTTCCAACAGGTACGCCTTTATGGCTGCTGCCTCTCCGGAGGCGTCGGGCTTCGTGAGGTCGTCCACGAGCTTCTCCAGCCGGGCGCAAATCTCTTCCTGCTCTCGGTGTTCCAAGAGGATAAAGCCCAGAGGATCGGCAATCACCTCGGCTGCGGTAGCGCATTGGCTGAAGGTCGGTGGTTGCAGAAACACTGGTGCGGTCGCAAGCAGGCTTATCGTTGATTTTCAGTTTCGATTAATGCCGAATTCGCGGATGAGACTTTGATCCACATCAAGCTTGCCGATGTCGAGCCAAGCCTGCCCGATGGCAAACGCCGCGTTTGACTGGAACGGAATTATGTCAGCTTGTGGCTTGACGACGACATCCTGCCGAGATCCGCAGGGCGCCCGCTATCCCGCCAAGAACGGACATCAGCGCGCGGCCGGCCGGAATTCCTTCCCCTGTCGGGTCCGCTCCCGGAGTCGGATGTGACGGTGGCCGCCGCTCAGGTCAGCCTCAGGGACCGGGGCCTGCTGCTGATCCTCGATTGACCGCGGTGGCCGGTCAGGCCTCGGCGGCGGTCTCCAAGGTCCAGGCCACGACGTCCTGCATGACGTCGCCCAGGCTCGTATCGAAGCCGGTTACGATGTTGTCGAGGGTGATGTTCTCGATCTCGTAGGCGGAATCGAAGGAGGCGGTGGCCAGGGGGTCCCGGCGGGGCGGCTTCATCAGGCTGGTGTCCAGGCGCACGCGCACGGTGCCCCGCTGCGCAGTCGCTGCCGTCGTCTCGATATGGAACTGGATGAGCTGCAGGTTCAGGACGAAGTCCGGGCGGATCCGACCGCGCCGGTCGACCACCTTCGAGATCCTGTTGGAATTACCGAAGGACTTGACCAGCAGCTCCATGACCATCTCGGGCGCGCGGCTCGCCCACTGGCCGCCGGAGACGTACTTGATGTCGTCCCGCGTGCCGATCGCGATCCGCGCCGTGTTCAGCGACAAGGTGGCGGTCGGCTCGTTGACCTGCAGCGTCCAGGCTGCGGTCCGAGGGCCCGGCGGAAAGTCCTCCAGGGGCGCCAGCCGGATCCGGCGCGGGGCTGCGCCGCTTCCGGGAAGCTGGCATCCGACCAGCCCGAGGCCGGCCAGGCAACTCGCGGAGAGAACGAACCTTCGACGCGGCAGGCGATCGCTTTCGGGCCTGCTGGCGCGGGTCATCGGATTCGCCACCTCGGTCGTTTCAAGACGCCGACCCTGGATCCTCTCGCGTCTCCGCGCTGAACCTTCCGGTCGCGGCGCCCGGCGCCCAGGACGACGTCGCGGCAAGCCTAGCCTCTGAGGCGCGGTCGGGGAAGTCCTCCTGGCGCCGCCGCGCCCCGGCGGCCAAGCCCGGGCGACAGGCTCGATCCTGCGGCTCGTCGGCTTCCGGCCGGAGATGGAAACTCCGGAAAATCCTTGGCGGATCCACCGGCTAGCCCGGCGTATGGCGAAAGCGGTGCCACCGGCCGAGGTCCGGATGGAACGGGCGGCTTGGGTCCGAGGGGCGGGTCTTTCCCTAGGTCATCGTCTTCGTCGGGTTCGAGGCGGTCTCCTCGAGCTCGGCACCCATTTCCCGCCCGAGGCGACGAACTTCTGGGACGGCCTCCTGTCCGTGCTGAGCGTCCTGATCGCGGTCGCAGGCACGGTCTACGCCTATCGCGCGAACCGCGGCGGCGAAGGGCAGGACTTCGCCGCGAAGTACTTCGGCATCGGCTTCGTCGTCGCGGTGCGGTTCCTGGTCTTCGGCATCCCGATCCTGGTGGCCTTGATCCTGTATTGGTCCTACGCCTTCGGCGACCTCGAGACCATGCCGACGACGCCCCTCGAGGTGACGGTGATCGCCGCCTGGTCCGCGGCGATATACCTGCGCGTGGCGAAGCACATGCGGGACACGGCCGAGGCCCAGAGAGCCGCGGCCTGAAGCTCTTCGGCGAAGATCCCGATCGCGGACGGGCGTTACGGCATCAGCTGGCCGCCGTTGACCTCGACGACCTGGCCGGTGACGTAGCCCGACATCGCGTCCGAGGCGAGGTAGAGGTAGGTGCCGACGCAGTCCTCAGGCGTGCCCAGGCGCTTCATCGGGATCGTCGACTTGATCGCCTCCAAGACCTCCGGCGGGGTGTGCACCTGGTGGAACAGGGTGTAGATGGTGCCCGGGGCGACCGCGTTGAAGCGCACGCCCTGCTCGCCGAACTCCCGCGCATAGTTGCGCACCATGTTCTCGACCGCCGCCTTGGCGCCGGCATAGAGGCTGGCGCCGGCGCCGCCGCCCATGCGCGCCGCCAGCGAGCCGGTGACGATGACGTTGCCCTTGGCCGCGATCAAGTGCGGGATGGCGGCGGAACAGCACTCCATCACCGAGCGCACGTTCAGGGTCATGACCTCGTCGTAGAACTCGGTGGTCAGCTCCTGAAGGTTCACGCGGCCGAC
>JAAUXY010002213.1_pt1 | contig 10511 bp, 5 predicted proteins | sample 7278121 | NCBI WGS metagenome assembly JAAUXY01 (sample SAMN14350117, study PRJNA611818) | marine sediment metagenome | isolation source: surface marine sediment (1.8m) | place: French Polynesia: Moorea | collected 2018-08
CGTCGGGCTGGTGGGAGGACATGATCGGATCTGGGCTGCCGCTCGACACGGACCAGTACTTTGTCATCTGCGTCAACTCACTCGGCAGCTGCTTCGGATCGACGGGGGCTGCCTCGGTCAACCCGGAGACGGGCACGGTATACCGTCTGGATTTCCCGGTCCTCACGCTCGAAGACGTTGCCGATGGCGCGCACGAAGTGGTGAAGCATCTCGGCATCGAGAGACTGCACACCGTTGTCGGTTGCTCGATGGGCGGTATGAGCGGACTCGCTTACTGCGTACGACACCCCGACAGCGTGACGCGCTTCGTATCGATCTCGTCGGCAACGCGATCGGAGCCATTCGGCATCGCGGTGCGCTCGTTGCAACGAGAAATGATTCGCTGCGACCCGAAATGGAACAACGGGATGTACGATCCCGAAGACGGACCCGCCCAGGGCCAGCGGCTTGCACGCAAGCTCGGCATGATCACGTACCGTTCGCCCAAGGAATGGGTTCAGCGTTTCGGGCGCGAACGCGCGACGAGCGACGTTCACCCCGGCAACCCGTTCGGAATCGACTTCTCAGTGGAGTCTTACCTCGAAGCCCACGGCAGGAAGTTCACCGGCGATTTCGACCCGAATTGCTACCTCTATTTGTCGCGCGCGTCCGACCTGTTCGACCTCGCGGAACACGGTGGTTCGATCGGCGCTGCGATGCGTCGACTCAAGCTGAACAAGGCGCTGGTCATTGGTGTGACGACCGACATACTGTTTCCGTTACACCAGCAGCGCGAGCTGGCCGACGGCTTGTCGAAGGTCTGCCTGGATACGCGTTTCGTGCCGCTCGACTGCATCCGCGGCCACGACTCGTTCCTCGTGGACATGGACGCGTTCAGGCCCGTGATCTGCGAGTTTTTCGAGAGCTGCTGCGACTGACGTCGCTTATCTGAAGAGCTGCATCTCCTCCATCATCGTTTCCACCTGCCGGCGTTGTTCCTCGGTCAGGTCAAGTTGCTCAACGAGCTGCTGCGCTCCGATCGGGTCTGCCTGAATCAACGAGTAAATCCGGTTCATGTTCGCCTGGCTACGAATCGCCGGATCCTCGATGCTGTTGATTAGCGCCTGTTGTTCAGGACGAATGTCCGACCACCGGCTCGTCATGGACGCGATCGCAGTGTCTCGTACTCTGCCCGACGGCATGGCATCGACGTGCCGCATGGCAGCACTTGCGTCGCGCGCTGCCCACTCCCGGATCAGCATCTGCGTCACCTGGTTTCGCCGGGTTTCGGACGAAATGCTGTTGATCCAGCGCGCAGCCTCGGCAGGGTCGCTGTAGGCGTGGTGTTGAATGATGTTCGCGTACGCAAGATCGCGAGCTTCGGTGTCGGACAGCTGGTCCGCCAGCTGTTTCGCGGCGACAGGGTTCCTGGCGGCCATTCCGGAGATGACCGCCGCCCGCATTTCGTCGTAGCCTTCCTTGCCTTCGTGCTGGCGGATCAGGCTCATGGCTTCCGACTGTGCGCCGGATTCTGCCAGGCGTTTCGCAATATCGATTGTGTAGTGGCGCGCCTGCTCGTCTGGCAACGTCGGTAGCAGGCGCATCGCTGCGTGCACGTCGGTCGCCACGAGCAACATCATGCTCTCGGTCAGAAGGCGTCGCGACACGGCTTCCTCCTGCGCGAGCACCCAGGTTATCGCCGCGTCGGGATCTGATCGTATCAAGCTATTGACCGCAGATTGCGCGACAAAGCGTCGTACCTGTTCGTCAGGCAGCCGGTCCAGGTAAGAAAGCGCCAGCTGCGGATCATCCCTGGCTACTGTTTGCACCAGAGTCTGCAGCATGTATCTCTGGCTGCGCTCGTCCGGCTCCGCCAGGATCGTCTCGAGCGCAAGCGAAGGATCCAGCTTCGTCACCTCCCGAATGACGGCCATCAGGGTAGACGGATACGGACCGGATTGTTGTTCGCGCGCCCAGGCGACGGCTCTGCTGAGGTCTTCGCGCGCGAGCCGACGGGCCAGCTGGGCAGCCAATCCGTCGCGCAGCTCGCCCGGATCGAGTCGTTCGTAGTATCCGAGAGCCAGATCGACGTCGGTGTTCACGACGCTCTTGAACGCGGCGAAGATCTGTCCGCTGTCCAGACCGTCGGCTCCGGTGGCGACCAGTTGGTCGAGTACTCTCGTCGGATCCTCTGTTGCCTGTGCCACCAATACGATGGTGCGGTAGGTGCTCTGCAGCTGCTTGTCCCGAATCAGATCGGCGTAGGACAGGGCGCCGTCCGGATCCTGTCGCAACGCCGCTTGTGCGAGCGTATTGACGAGCGCGCGCCGGTCGGAAGATGATTCCCGGCCATTGACGAACTCGATTGCGTCGGTGATCGACCGTGCCGCAAGAGTCTCGACGTACCTCGCTCGCACGGTGGCATCCGGCTCGATACCAAGCTCCGCTGCAATCCGGTCGGTGATGTCATTCCCCATGTAGCCATGGGCGGCGAACAGTACCTGGGCGGCGCGCTTCTGGCGCGCGCGCGTGGTCTGAGCGAGTGCCAGCGAAATAGCTTCGTCGAGATCGAGGCGTGCCAGCGTATGCCAGACCCATTGTTCGATCCGCTTGTCGTTTCTGAAAGAATCTGTACGTGCGAGTGCAAGCGCCGATTGTCCGTCGAGTTCCGTCAATCTTGAGAACAGCACACCGAGCATGCGCTGCCGATCGTGGTGGTCAGCGATCCGGCTCGCTTCGAAGATGAGCCCCTGAATCGAGGCCGAGTCGCTGCGCCCGGCAAGCACGTGCAGCGCTTCGGCCTGGGAGAATTGAGACGGCAGCGCGAGAACATCGGTGACCGATCTGATGCTCTCGTAGCGATCCTCTCGATGCTGCTCGGCTTCGGCGACCGTGACTTTTGTTACGGATTCGATGTCGCGAACGGCCTGACCTTGTGCATCGACCGTCGTGTCCTTCATCAGCGCCATCGTCGCAACAACGCCTGCAACGAGGCCTGCGATCGCGGCGAAGATCAAATTTCGAAGCTTCAAGTCCATAGGCTGTCCGGTCACCGTATCGTCCGGTGTCTACGACTCAGGCCGGGTCAGCGCGTAAACCGCGAACGATCCCAGCCAGTGCGAGCCTTCGTAGTGCTCGCTCGTTACGTGAGGCAGCGTAGCGTCCAGGTGCTCGTCGGCAGCGTTGCGCAAGGACGTCGCCAGGTTTTCGTCGTCGACAGTGTTTGCAATCACCTGGAGATTCCAGGCGCGACTCAGATTCAGACCGTCAAGGTGAACGATCTTCGGATCCGACCGGTCGCTGACGTTTGCGGGCGTTAGCCAGCCGGGTGCGCCAAGATTCGGCAGAAAAGCGCGCAACCATTTACGGAACTTGGCCGGCGACAGCACGCGCGCCATGAGTGCTGCTTCCTCGAGACAGGGCGACAGAAAATCTTCACCGCTGGGTTCCCAGTCGATCGGGCAATTTGTATCGTCGGCGTAATAACGTTCTGCTGCGTCGACGATTGCGTCCATGAGTACGTCGTCTCCAGCGGCGTATGCGTAGTCGTAGGCAAATGACAACCCGAAAGCGGTGTTGGGATGCACGCCGGTTCGAACCGGGTATTCCTGCCGTGGCAGGAATTCGATGTACTTGTCGCGCATTGCCTGAGTGAGCGGTGCGAGGTTTGACGAGAGCTCTTGCCCCAGCGGGTCGTCCCAGGTATGGAGTTCCGAAGCCAGCTGCAGCAACCATGCCCAGCCATACGTTCGTTCCCAACTTCCGGACTCGTCGGCGAGGTAGGCGACTTCCCCGGCGATATTGTCCGGGCTCATCGACGTATAGACGCCTGCGGCTATCTCGTCGCGGCGTGGCAGGTCGGCGTAGTCCTTCAGCAGTTTCACGAGCATCCAGTGCCCGTGCACCGACGAATGCCAGTCGAAACAGCCATAAAAGGCCGGGTGCAGCTCTCGCGGAGATTTCAGGAACGAACCGTCTTTCAGAACCTGGTTGAGCTTGTTGGGGTATTCGCGATCGATGCAGGCGAAAGCGAGATCGGCGAACCGTGAGGCATCGTCGGCGGTCAGGCGTCGTGCCTCGCCTGCTTTGTCACTACCGCAAGCCATGAGCAGCACCAGAATCGTAGCGCACAAAATGCCTGGCCTTATCGACATTGCAATTCCTTAACCCGCAGAGCCCTGAACCGGTTAGCATAGTCGGATATCTTCGCCTCGGGAACTTGCCTCCAAAGCAGAGGTCGGATTCCGGCTAGGATTGAATCTCAGAATACTAGAGGTCGTATCGTGCTTCGAGTCCGAATATCAGCCGTCGTAGCGCTGTCATTGCTTGCATTTGCTCCGTACGCCACCGGCGAGGAGCTGTCGACGCGTGTCGACATCGCGTACGAGATGTTCGAGCTGGATAACGGGCTCACCGTACTCGTGCATTCCGACCATTCCACGCCGACCGTATTTGTCGGAATGTGGTACGGCGTAGGGTCAAAGGACGAGCCCGAAGGTAAGACCGGTTTCGCGCATTTGTTCGAGCACCTGATGTTCCAGGGGACGGCAAACCGCGAAGGGGAATACTTCTCCCCGTTCACGGATGCAGGCGCTACTGGCATGAACGGCACGACGTCGGAGGACCGCACGAACTATTTCGCAACGGTCCCGTCGGGCGCACTCGACATGGCGCTGTGGATGGAAAGCGACCGGATGACATACCTTCTCGGCGCGGTCACACAGGACGCGCTGGATGAGCAGCGCGGGGTCGTCCAGAACGAAAAGCGCCAGCGCGAAACGCGCCCGTACGCGAAGATGTACGACAGGATTCGCGCGGGCATCTATCCGCCGGATCACCCGTATCGCCACTCGGTCATCGGTTCGATGGAAGACCTCGATGCCGCGACTGTCGACGACGTCCACGAGTGGTTCAAAACCTACTACGGCGCGTCAAACGTCGTACTCGTGCTTGCGGGTGATGTCACACTCGAAGCGGCCAAGGCGAAGGTGCAACACTTCTTCGGCGAAGCGCCGGCAGGCGAACCGCTGGCGCATCCCAGGGAGTGGATCCCGCACCTGCCCGAGACACGCAGGGAAGAGATGTACGACCGCGTGGGTCAGACGAGGATTTCGCGTACCTGGGCCATGCCGGGTCTGAACCACAAGGACATGTCGTTGGCGTACCTTCTCAGCGAGTCGCTCGCCGGAAACAAGAATTCGCCGCTACGCAAGAAACTGGTCGACGAATTGAAGCTCGCAACCAGCGTACGAGCACGAGGCTACGGGCGAGTAATGAGCGGCGAGTTCAATATCGAAATCGACCTGCGTCCAGGGGTCTCGCCTGAGCAGGTCCTGTCGGTTCTTGATGAAGTGCTCGCCGACTACATCAGCGACGGGCCCGACCCGCAGCTGCTCGAAAACGCCAAGCTCGCGGTCAACATGTACGTGCTCGGATCGCTCGAAACGGGAGCGGCAATTGGGCGCGTACTGGCCGAGGGCCATCTCTATTCCGATGATCCGTTGTACATCAACACTGAACTCGAGTGGTTTAATGCTGCGACGTCCGAGGATATTCGCCAGATTGCCGATCGCTGGCTGACGCAGAATTACTACGAGCTGACGGTTCATCCGTTTCCCGAGTACGTGAGCGCCCCGGCGACTGTGGACCGCTCGTCGATCCCGGCGGTGACCGCGAAGTCCGACATCATTTTTCCCGAGATCCAGACTGCGACGCTGGACAATGGCATGGAACTCGTTCTGGCCCGACGCGGGTCGATCCCGCTGGTCGACGTATCTATCGGCATCGACACTGGCGCGATGGCGGCGCCTGCCGAAGCGCCGGGGATCGCCACGTTCGTCTTCAACATGCTCGACAAGGGCACGAAGAGATACGACGCCAATGAACTGGCGGCTGCGAAAGACAAGATCGGCATGAGCGCGCGCGCCTCGGATGGCCTCGAACGCAGCTCGTTCAGCTACAGAATCCTCAACAGCAATCTCGAGGAGTCCCTGACACTTGCTGCCGAGATCCTGCGCAATCCGACATTTCCGGATGAGGAACTCGAGAAACTCAAGGCCCGCATCTACGCCTGGCTTGCCAATCTGGAGAACGCGCCGGGACAGGCCGCACAGAGCTACTTCAACCGCGCCGTCTACGGGCATGACAACCCGATGGGCGGTCTCTGGACCAGAGACCTGGTCGCTGCGGTCGATCGCGACATGATTGCGGCGTTTCACAAGGCCGAAATCACGCCAGACAACATGACGGTGTACCTGATTGGCAACATTGGAATCAACGAAGCCCGAGATGCCGTGAACAAGGCGTTCGGCAGGTGGAAAGTGACTGGCGCTTCTGCGCGCGAGCCCATTGGCCGCGCCAAAGAAGCACAGGCGCGAGTAATACTCGTCGACTATCCCGGTGCCGAATCGAGCACAATTGTTGCCGGCCAGGCCATTGCGCCGTTCAATCCGGAGACGTCCACCGAGCTTTCCATAATGAATGCATCGTTCGGCGGCAGTTTCGAGTCTCGACTGAATATGAATTTGCGCGAAGACAAAGGGTGGTCCTATGGTTACCGCTCGCGCATCAACCAGAACTCGAGCGGAGACCAGGCTATCGTTGCGAGCGGCCAGGTCCAGACCGACAAGACTGCTGCGGCGATGCAGGAGATTCTCGGTGAGTTCGAGGCTGTCGTGAGTGATCGTCCGCTGACCGAAACGGAGATAGAGCGAATCAAGCTCAACCGGACCCGATCACTGCCGGGTTCGTTTTCGACAAATGCCGGGTTTTTGCGAAGCATCATCCAGTCGGATGGCTACGGCCTGCCGTACGATTACGCCGAGGGCATCGCCCGTCGGGTTGCGGCTGTAACCACGGGTGGCGCCAATGCGCGCGCGAAAGCCACCATCGCCCCTGCGAAGCTGACGTGGGTGGTTGTCGGCGACCTGGAGAAGATCGAAACAGAAGTCCGGGCGCTCGATTTCGGGCCGGTAGAGATCTGGGACGCATTCGGCGCGCGGATTCGATAGTCGTCGGGGTGGCTCGCCACCGATTCGCCATCACAAGCGACTGATTATTAGGTGGTTCCTGGTGCCCCGCTGATGCGGGAAGCGCCGCGCACAGCGGTCCGCTGCAACCCGTCCTGGCGCCCTGAAACAGCTCAAGAAACAGTGTATTTCGCCGATAACCGGGCATGGAGTCCCGGTTTCGATGAGCAATACCTTGTTTTCAACGGACGCATTCTTCGCCTGGCACGAATTCGCGGGAGTACTCGCGTACGGTCTGCTCGGCGGGCTGCTGCTGTTCGTCCTCGTGCAATGGGCCATTGCGCGTCCGGGCGCGTCGAAACGCTGGCAGAAGGGCGGCAGCCTGCGTGTGGCCCTGACCGTGGGCTTCACGCTGATCGGTGTGATCCCGCCGCTTGCACTCGGAATACTCATGGCCGAGCGGTCTGCACAGTCGCGCCAGCTCAATATGGAAGACCAGATTGAAGACACGGCCACATCGATCGCGTTCGCGATCAACGGCATGGTCGATATGCACCAGGCCGGCGTTGCGACCGCTGGCAGCAGCATTTCTGCGATCGCGCGCTTCGACACGGCGTCCCTGAACGATTCCCTGATGCGGTACCACAGTGAATATCCGAACTTCCTGAACATGCTGGTCACGGACTCGAATGGCGACATCGTTGCCTCCACGTCGAAGACGTCGGGCGTTCTGGCACCGGTCGAGAGTACAGGAGGCATGAACGTCTCCGATCGCAAGTACTTCCAGGAACCGATGACAAACGGATATCCCTTTGTGTCACATGCCTTCGAGGGGCGCGCTCCGGGCCGCGAACCCATCATCGCGCTGAGCGCGATCGTCCAGGACCGTGCCGGAAATCGTGCAGGTGTCGTTGTAGGCTCGCTGAACGTCGACACGTTTTCCTACATCGATAAACAGCGTCCCAATATCGGCGGCGCGTTTGTTGTACTCATCGACGGTGCCAGCCGCGTCATATTCGCGAGCAAGGAAGCCGGTCTCGAGTTTGGTGACTCACTCGTCGCGGATCCGATGGTCGTCGGCGCACACGCGGCGCGACAGCGCAACAGCTTCTCATTCGATGCCGAGCTGGACGGAAGAAACGTCCGCCACATGTCCGCATTCGCGGAAACACGGACCGGATGGAAGGTCTTCGTTCGCGTCCCGTCCTATCCAATCGCGCAACAGATGCTGGGCGACTACAGGGTAGGCGCGGTTCTGCTCCTGGTCAGTTGCCTGCTATCCCTGTTGCTTGCAAGCGCTGTCATCCGTCGCCTGACGCGGTCCGTGATTGAAATGAACAAGGCGATCGAGAACTTCAGTCTCGATGGTTCGGGCGAGGAGGTCGTCGTGCCGTCAAATACGCTGACCGAGTTCCGCCCGATCTTCCGCGCCATGCGCCGCCGGTCGCGTCAACTCGAGCGGGCCTACAAGAAACTGAGTCATGCGGAGCAGGCCAACCGACGCCTGAGCGGCCAGAACAAACGTGATCCGCTTACGAAGATCGCCAATAGACGAGAGTTTTCGGCGTTCGAGCAGCGTATTTGCGAACTGGCCGCTCGCGATCAGACCTCGGTCGCCGTGATCATGATGGACATCGACCTGTTCAAGGTCTTCAACGACACGCTCGGTCACCAGGCCGGTGACGATTGCCTGCGTCGAGTGGCGCAAGCGCTGGAGGCCTGCGCGACGCGGCCTCTCGACCTGGTTGCGCGATACGGGGGGGAGGAGTTCGTCGCGGTACTCGGTGGCGCCACCGTGACCGATGCCCTGACGGTTGCCGAACGCATGCGCAAGGCAGTGCTGGACCTCGAGATCGAACACCCCGGCTCGCCGCACGAGACCGTATCCATCAGTGCCGGCACGGCCGCTATGGTTCCGACGTGCGGGCAGGGAGCCGACGATCTGATCAAGCAGGCGGACGAGGCGCTTTACTATGCCAAGGCCGCCGGTCGCAACTGCGTGGTGTACCGCGAGGACGGTGAGTACGTGACGAACGAGAACCCTGAAAAGAGCATCGAGACGACCAACGTCATCGCGATCATATCGGGGAATCGGAGCGCCTAGTCGGCAAGGAATATCGCCGGGTCGACGGCGGTTCCGTTGAGATACGTGCCGAAATGCAGATGCGGCCCGGTGACCCGACCCGTGGCGCCGACGGCGCCGATCCTTTCGCCGGCTTTGATCGTATCGCCGTACTCGACGACAATCTCGCTCAGGTGACAATACATCGTCACGAATCCTTGCCCATGGTCGAGGATTACCGTGTTCCCGTTGAAAAAGAAATCGCCCGTAGTAGTGACGACACCGTCTTTCGGTGCCACGATCGGCTCGCCGCTGGGGGCAGCGATGTCCATGCCTTTGTGAGGTGACCGGGGCTGGTCGTTGAAAAAGCGGCGCAGTCCGAAACTCGAACTCCGGCGACCGGCGACGGGTGCGTCCAGTGATACCGAGCTGAGCTCCCAATCCCGCCAGTTCGTGAGTGCATTGTCGATGATCACGCGTTCCTTGCCGATTCGATCCAGCTCCGCCTGGTCCGGCGTGACGTAGTTCTTGTTCACTATCGTCAGGCGTTGCTCACGGTACGCATGCTCTTTTACGTCGATATTGAACGTTGTGCCGTCGGAACGTGTAACCGCAATCGGGCCAACTTCCGTGTCGAGCGGGATGCCGACGACGGCCCGCCACTGATCGCCGTTGCGCATGACGAGGACGCGCGCATCGTTGAACTCGACCTCCGGTGCGGATTCGCTTGCGGACCCGACTTCGATAATCGCGACACCGCCTGGCCGCGGCGAGCTTTCGGTCGCCCAGGCAATGTTGACGACCAGCAAAAGCGGCAAACTAATCCTCATCTCTGACCTCTTTGACGACGCTCCGCAACCGACCTTTTGCAAGCCTTGCCTCGATTTCATCGCCGGCATTTACGCCGCTCGCATCGAGCAGCACTTTACCCTGCGCATCCTGAACGATCGCATAACCCCGACCAAGTGTGGCCAGCGGGCTCACCGAATCGAGAGCCCGTCCGGCCAGCGCAAGCCGATGGCGCGCATTCCCGACTATGCCCTGGCCCGCCGTCGTGAGCCGTTGTCGCAAGAGCGCCAGGCGTGGTTTTCTCACCAGGAGCTCACGCTGCAAGCCAGACGACAGCCGGGCTTTAAGCTCTCTCAGGCGATCACCCTGTCTCGCAAGCGTTGCCCCAGGGCTGCTCGCCGCGAGCCGCCGGCTTAGCCAGTCCAGCGCCTGCGACCGGTCGTCAATGGCGCGCTGGCCGGCGCGCGCGAGCCGCGACGCGAAGCTCGTGACTGCTTTCAGCCAGTTTTCCCGGTCGGGGACTACGAGTTCGGCGGCGCCCGAGGGCGTTGGCGCGCGCACGTCAGCAACGAAATCGGCGATCGTGAAGTCAATCTCGTGGCCGACGGCGCTGACCACGGGGATCGGGCAGTCGGCGATCGCTCGGGCAAGCGCCTCGTCATTAAAAGCCCAGAGGTCCTCGATCGAGCCGCCGCCGCGCCCGATGATCAATA
>JAAUXY010010000.1_pt1 | contig 10501 bp, 12 predicted proteins | sample 7278121 | NCBI WGS metagenome assembly JAAUXY01 (sample SAMN14350117, study PRJNA611818) | marine sediment metagenome | isolation source: surface marine sediment (1.8m) | place: French Polynesia: Moorea | collected 2018-08
GTGGTTTTCACTAGCCGGGATGAAAACGAGGAAGTTGAGGAATGGAAAGTCGGTTTCGCGTACTTTTTCTGATAGCCGCGATGATTGGCCTGTCAGGCTGCGCAGCAACCAAGAACCTGTTCGGTTTTGGCAAGGAGGAGGCGCCCCCGCCATCGTCCGAGCCACCGGGGCAGGTCGTTGACCCGCAGGTTGAACGACGCGAGATCAAGGAACCGAAGATCGACCGGGAGGACTGGGAGGTCACGGCATTCGGTGGCATCTTCAGCGCCGAGGACTGGCAGACAAACGTATCGTACGGCGTGCGTCTGGCCTATCACCTGACCGAGGGCTTCTTCGTCGAGGGTGCCGCGGGCCAGACCGAGACCGACCTGACGAGTTTCGAAATCCTGTCGGGCGGTGCGACGCTGCTGGCCGACAACGAGCGTACCCTGACGTACTACAACGTGAGCCTCGGCTACAACATCCTGCCGGGCGAAGGGTTCATCGGCGAGGGCAGGGCGTACAACACCAATCTGTACCTGGTTGCCGGCCTCGGATCGACCCGCTTCGCCGGCGATGATCGCTTCACGGTCAACTTCGGCGCCGGTTACCGCTTCCTCATGACCGACTCCGTCGCATTGCACATCGATTTCCGGGATCACCTGTTCGATATCGACATCCTCGGTGAGGAAAAGACCGCTCACAACCTCGAGGCAACGCTCGGAATCTCGGTGTTCTTCTGAGGACAGCGTCACATCAGGGCTTATGACAAAAGGCTAAAGTGGAGGTTATGTCTATGAAAATCAGTGCAATAGGTCGAATCTTGCTGGCCGTTGCCGCGCTCGTGGCGGTCTCCGGCTGCAGCAACATCGAGCCCTGGGTGAAGCCCTACGAACGCGATCGGCTCGCAGACCCGATCATGTCGCTGGATTCCGATCCGGTGTCGTCTTCTTACGTCAAGCACGTCTACGAAGCCCGCGAGGGCGCTCGCGGTGGCGAAGGCGCCGTCGGCGGCGGCTGCGGCTGTAACTAGGCAGATCGGTCATGCGTATCGCACGCCACATTGCACTGCCGTTACTCGCTCTCCTCGTGGGGCCCGGGGTGGCGGTCGCGAGCGTGCTGCCCGACGATCGGGCTGATGCGCTTTACCACCTTTACACCGGCGGCGGCGTCGACATTAGCGGTCCGTCGATTCTCGTTCGCAAGAAGGTGGGCAAGAGCACGTCGCTCGTCACGAACTATTACGTCGACATGATCAGTTCGGCATCGATCGATGTCGTGACCACGGCAAGCCCGTACGACGAGGAGCGAACGCAGTGGTCGGTCGGCGTCGATTACCTGCGCGGCAACACGACCCTGCGCGCCGGCTACACGAGCAGTGTGGAGTCCGATTACGACGCGAAGACCTACAGCTTCTCGGCGAGCCAGGACATGTTCGGCCAGCTGACGACATTGACCCTCAGTTACGCCTATGGCGACGACATGGTCGGCAAGTCTACGGACCCGACCTTCGAGCGCTTCGTCGAGCGGCAGGTTTACGGAGTGGGGCTCTCGCAGATCCTGACGAAGAACATGATTGCCTCGCTCAACTTCGAGACCGTTACCGACGAGGGCTACCTCAATAACCCGTACCGCACCGTACGCTACCTGAATCCCGCCTTGGAACTCGGCTACAGCTTCGAGGAAGAGGTGTATCCGAACACGCGTACGAGTAATGCGGTCGGCACGCGCGTGCGATACTTCCTGCCGTATCGTGCGGCCATCGAAGGCGAGTACCGTTTCTTCACCGATACCTGGGACATCGTCGGCCATACCGCATCGTTGACCTACGTGCAGCCGTGGAAGGACTTCAAGTTCGAAGGCAAGATTCGCTATCACGACCAGACGGGCGCACACTTCTTCAACGACTTGTTCCCGCGAGTGGAAGCGACCAACTTTCGCGGCCGCGACAAGGAGCTCAGTCCGTTGACGAGCATCACCTACCGCGCCAAGGCGAGCTACGAGTTCCTTAACGATGCCGACGGCTGGGGGTTTCTCAAGAAGGGCTCCGTCACGGCGTCGCTGGACTATCTCGTCGTGGACTATGACGAGTTCCGCGACATTCGCACGCGTGGCCCGGTCGGCGCCGAACCGTTCTACCGGCTCGAGGCTGCCGTCATCCAGGTCTTCTTTTCTTTCTGGTACTGACCGCCTGCTCCCAGCAGGAGCGGTCGTAAGACCGCGATACCAGCAATGCAACATCCCGCCAACGACGAGCAGCAACGCGACGCCAGGATCCAGACGGCCCTTTTCGCGGTGTTCTTCTGCTTGCTGACCTGGACAGCCGGCGTACTCGGCGGCAGCGTCGCCGCTTTCTTCGTGTATTCGATTACACCCGACGGACCGGCCCGCGACTGGCCGGCCGTTCTGGCGTTCGTGGGTGTGGCACTCGCCTTTGGCGCCTTCGGTGTGCTGCGCTCCCTGAAGATGTATCGCAGCCGGATTGCGGAAACTACAGACGCCTGAAGCCGTTTTACCCGATATCCTCTGGTGCCCAAGAACCATTTGTACGAAAACGTCTTATAATCGACGTTTTGTGTTCTTCATGGGACCATAAATGGCAAGCTACGGGCAGTTCGATGCATGAAGTCACGCACCTCGAGGGGACGGGCATCATCTCGTGTCGTCACTGGGGAGAGATGACCGAGAAAGACGTCCGCGCCGCCCGCGACAAGGTTCAATCACTGATCGACCGGACGGGCATCCGCGACGTGCTCGTCGATATGTGCGCTGCGACACCTGCAATGGATACAGTCGAGATATTCGAGTTTGCGTCCGATTTCAAAATGACGATGCGCGTGGCGATGCTCATCGAAGAAGACCATCCGATGCGTGAGGACCTCGAGTTTCTCGAAACAGTCGCGATCAATCGGGGCAACGACTTCTGCCTGCACACCTGCCGCGACGAGGCGTTGCGCTGGCTGCAACCGCCCGCTTCAACTACTGGTGATACGATTACGGCCTCCTGAATCCCGAGCGCCGTCGATGGTCAAAACTCTCGTCACGATCCTGGTCCTGATCGCCGTCGCCGGCGTCGTTTTCTACAACCGCCTGATTCGTTCGCGCAATCGCGTGGATACTGCCTGGAGCGACATCGACGTACAGCTACAGCGCCGCCACGACCTCATTCCGCAGCTCGTCAAAGCGGTGGACCAGTATGCGAAGTACGAACGCGCTACGCTCGAGGCCGTAACCGAGCTCAGGAGCGAGGCGATGCAGATCGTCGAAATCAGTGCGCGCGGCAAGGCCGAGGAGAAACTGAGCAAAGAGGTCGCGCGGTTGCTGGCCGTCGCGGAGAATTACCCGGATCTCAAGGCAAACGAGAATTTCCTGAACCTCCAGAATGAACTCGTGGAGACCGAGGACTACCTGCAGTTTGCGCGCCGCTATTACAACGGGTCGGTACGCGACTACAACACGATGACGGCGACGGTGCCCAGCAATATCGTTGCCGGCATGTTCGATTTCACCGAGCGCGAATTCTTCCAGAAAACCTCGGACGACGCCGCCAACGTGCCGCTGGTAAGGATAGGCTCCGTCGAATGAAACGCACATTACTGCTGCTGTTGCTGCTGCCGCTGTCAGCCGGCGCCGACGAGCGGATATTGAGTTTTCACAGCGACATCCTCGTGCGACCGGACAGCACGATCGTCGTGACCGAGACGATCCAGGTGCGCGCCGAGGGCAACCGCATCCGGCGCGGCATATTTCGCGATTTGCCCACGCACTACCGGGACAAGTTACGTAACGCGTACGAGGTGAGTATCAAGCCGCTCGCCGTGCTGCGCAACGACCAGCCCGAGCCGTATCACCAGAAAGTCCTTCGTGACGGCATTCGCGTGTATTTCGGCAGCGCCGACGCTTTTCTCGATAACGGGATTCACACCTACACGTTTCGCTACGAAGCCACGCGCATGCTCGGTTTCTTCGAAGAGCACGACGAGCTGTACTGGAACGTCACGGGCTTCGACTGGGCGTTCCCCATCGACGCGGCCAGTGCCAGCGTGCGTTTCGAGTTCGACGTGGCACCAGCCGAGCTGCGGCACGAGGCCTACACGGGGCCTTTCGGTGCACAGGGGCGCGACTACACGTCTGACGTCGATGCAGACGGCGTCGTGAACTTCAATGCGAATTCGCCGCTGTCCGCCGTCAACGGCATCACAATCGTCGTCGGCTGGCCCAAGGGACGCGTTGCAGAGCCGACAGACATGCAACGGCTCGGCTGGCTCCTCAAGGACAATCGCAACCTGCTGGTCGCTGCGGCCGGCCTGATCGCATTGCTGTGTTACTACATTCCGGTCTGGCTGCATTTCGGCAAGGATCCGGACGAGGGCGTGCTCGTTACCCGCTACGAGCCGCCGCAAGGCTTCTCGCCGGCCTCTTTGCGCTACATCCGGCAGATGTACTACGACGACAAGGCGATGACGGCCGCCGTGGTCAACCTTGCCGTCAAGGGCTACCTGACGATTCGCGAGGACGGCGACGACCACACGCTGACGCGTGCCGATCCCGGGGCTGGCGCGCCGATGCTGGCTACCGGCGAGAAAGAGCTTCGCGACGCGCTGTTCGCCGATGGCGACACGGTCACGCTCGACAACAAGTACGACAAGCGCATGGGCAAAGCGCGGCAAGCCCACAAGAAGTCTCTGCAAGGCGACTACAAGCGCAAGTACTTCCAGACGAACGGTCACCTCAACATCCCGGCAATTGCCATCGTATTGATCGCGACGGTCGTCGCCCTGAACGTCGGGGCAGGACCGACGCCGCTCGTTATCGCGACTATCGTCACGATGATCGTGATCATGGCGTTTTTCGCAATCATCATGAAGCGGCCGACGTTGCGCGGCCGGCAGTTGCTCGACGAGATAATGGGCTTCGAAGACTACCTCGACGTTGCAGAGAAGCACGAAATGAACCTGCGCAATCCGCCGGAAAAGACGCCGCAGCTGTTCGAAAAATACCTGCCGTTCGCGCTGGCGCTCGGCGTCGACCAGAGCTGGGCGGAGAAGTTCGTCGGGATACTCGCGAGGACGCGCTCCCCCGACGGCGGCAACTATCGGCCGAACTGGTACGCAGGCACCTGGGACTCCCGCGACGTTGCGGGCAACGTCAACCAGCTCAGCGGCGGCCTGAACTCGGCACTCGCCACATCCGTGTCGCCGCCGGGCTCTTCCTCGGGCAGCAGCAGCGGTGGAGGCGGCGGGTTCTCAGGTGGCGGTGGAGGTGGCGGCGGCGGCGGGGGCTGGTAGTATCCCGCATTCCATGCAGGGCAGATCCTACAACAGCGTCATTCCGAACGGTGTGTTCGTGCTGCTGATCGCGAACGGCTTGATGTTCGCGACACAGATCCAGGTGCCGATCGTCAACGCGATACTCCCGCTGTTCCCGCTTCAGAGCGGCAACTTCATGCCGTGGCAGCTCGTAACCTACGGCTTCCTGCACGCGAACCCGACGCACATCCTGTTCAACATGTTCGGCCTGTGGATGTTCGGCAGCGACGTCGAGCGCCTGATGGGGACGAAGCGCTTCCTGACCTATTTCATGGTCTGCGTCGCGGGTGCCGGTGCCGTGCAGCTCGTCGTCGGAGCCATGGCGGGTGGCAACTATCCGGTGACGGTCGGCGCCTCTGGCGGCGTATTCGGCATTCTCCTCGCCTACGGGCTCGCGTTCCCGAATCGTACGGTTATGCTGCTTTTCCCGCCGATCCCGATGAAAGCCCGCACGTTCGTGATCGTTTTCGGCATTTTCGAGCTTTTCATGGGAGTCAGTGGCCGCCAGCCCGGGGTCGCGAATTTCGCACATCTCGGCGGCATGGTGTTCGGCTACCTGCTTATTCGATATTGGTCGAAGACCCGGCGGCGCTGACGATGCAACTTTATTGCAGCCTCGTGCATCAAAACTGAACTGGGACAGCTAGACTAAGAACTATTCACCTGACGGGGGTAGACATGACGATAAAACGCAGAGAGTTCCTCGGCACGATGGCGGCCGGCGGGGCAATACTCACCGTGCCCGGCTTCCTGGCGGGCTGCGGCGTGCAGCAGGCATCAATGGTCGGCGCTACGACGCCCGACAATCCTTTCATGACGTGGTTCGGCGTGGACGAGGGAACGGTCTCCCGGGTCATGTCAGAACTGACCGCGAACGGCGCCGATGCTGCCGATCTCTATTTCCAGCACACGCGGAGCAATCGCCTGACGCTGGAAGACGGCATCGTTTCGAGCGCCAGCTCCGGCATACAGCAGGGCGTCGGCCTGCGCGTCGTGATCGGCGAGCAGACGGGCTACGCGTTTACCGAGGACCTGACGCTGCCGTCGATGCTGGCGGCCGCGAGGACGGCCTCGGCCATTGCGGCGGGTAGCAAGGTGGCTGCGCCGCAGTCGTTCAGCCCGGCGGAAGCCGGCAATCTCTACACGACCACGGGGCCGTGGTCGGATGTCGGCATCGATCAGAAGCTGCCGCTCCTGAAGCTCATCGAGTCGAAGGCGCGCGGCATGGATCCTGCCGTGCAGAAGGTCTCGGTCTACTGGAGCGACGTCGATGAGCGCGTCATGATCGCGACGCTCGACGGACGCCTCGTTACGGATCACCGACCGATGACGCGTGCGACTATCGCTGTCACCGCAAAGAAAGGCGAAGAGGTGCAGTCCGGTTACTCCAACATCGCAGCACGCGAGGAGTTCTCGTGGTACACCGAGGAGCGACTCGAGACGATGGTGCGCGAAGCCGTCGACCGCACGATGATCCTGTTCGATGCGCGGCGTCCGCCGGCCGGCGAGATGCCGGTCATCCTGGCGTCCGGCGCCAGCGGCATCCTGCTGCACGAGGCGATCGGCCACGGTATGGAGGCCGACTTCAACCGCAAGGGCACCAGCATCTACTCCGACATGATCGGCAAACAGGTCGCCGAGCCGTTCATCACGATTGTCGACCAGGCAACGATCCCGCGGGAGCGCGGTGCACTCAATTACGACGACGAGGGCAATCTCGCCGGTCGCACCGAGCTCGTCAAGGACGGCATTCTGCAGTCCTACCTCCACGACGAGATCAGCGCGAAGCAGTACGGGCTGACGCCGACGGGTTCCGGCAGGCGCCAGTCGTATAAGCATGCACCGATGCCGCGCATGACCTGTACGTTCATGGAGGACGGTCCGCACACGAAGGAAGAAATCATCGAAGCCGTCGATCACGGCATCATTTGCGAGACGTACACGAACGGCCAGGTGCAGATCGGCGCAGGCGACTACACGTTCTACGTGAAAAACGGCTGGCTCGTCGAGGGCGGCAAGGTAACGGCCCCGATCAAGGACGTGAATATCATCGGTAACGGACCGGAGTCCCTGAAGCGCATAACGATGGTTGCCAATGATGCACGTCTCGATACGGGCGGCTGGACCTGCGGCAAGAACGGGCAGTACGTGCCGGTGTCGCAGGGCATCCCGACCGTACTCGTCTCCAACATGACCGTAGGAGGCGAAAATGCAGGCTAAGAATATCAAGGACATGGCCATCCAGGCCGTGGAGATCGCAAAAAAAGCCGGTGCGGACGATGCCTGGGTGTCTACGTCACAGAGCCGCGACGTCGAATTCGAGTATCGCGATGGCGCGCTCGAAAAGGTCAAGGACACGACGTCGAGAAGCCTCGACGTGCAGGTCTACGCAAACGGTCGCTACTCGACGCACAGCACGACGGACCTGAAGCAGGATCGCCTGAAGAGCTTCATTAGTGAAGCCGTCGCGATTACCCGTGCGCTGGAGCCGGACGACTATCGCGCGATAACGCCGGAGGCGTTGTTTGCCAACCGGCCAGGCAACGACCTCGACCTCGTCGACGGCTCGGTCGCCGAGCTCGATCGCGACCAGCGCGTCGAGTGGTGCAAGGCACTGGATGCCGCGTCACACGCGCACGATCGAGTCATCTCGGCAACGGCGGGCGTTTACGACGGCACGGCGATCTCGGCCGCGGCCAGCAGCAATGGATTCCTCGGCACCCAGCAGCAGACGTACTGCTGGTTCGGGTCCGAGGTGACGCTGCGCGACCAGGGCGACAAACGCGCCGAGGACTACAACTACGTCGGCGCGGCGCACGTTGCGGACCTGCCGGACGCGGAAACCGTGGGCAGGGAAGCGCTGCAGCGGACGCTCGCGCGCCTCGATTCAGAGAAAGGCCCAACGATGAAAGGCATCATGGTCGTCGACTCGCGCGCAGCGGCGTCGCTGATCGGTCGCCTGTTGCGGCCGGCGACGGCGCGGGACGTGCAGCAGGATCGCTCGTTCTACGCGTCTCTGATTGGCGAGAAGGCATTCAGCGACAAGCTGACGATCATCGACGACCCGCTCATCGAACGTGGCCTGTCGTCGCGTCACTACGATCGCGAAGGCATTTCCGCGCGGGCGATACCGATCATCGAAGACGGTGCCGTCAGCAACCTCTACGTCGATACCTACTACGGCCGCAAGAGCAACATGACGCCGACGACCGGCTCCGCTTCCAACCGCCGCATCGCGACCGGCGAGCATTCGCTCGAGCAATTGCTGCGCGAAGCGGGCGAGGGCGTCTACGTCACGTCGTGGCTGGGCGGCAACGCGGACGGCACGACGGGTGACTTCTCGCTCGGTCTGCGCGGTCACCTGATCGAAAACGGAGAAATCGGTCGACCGGTCGGCGAGATGAACGTCACCGGCAACCTGCGCGACCTGTTCGGCAAGCTGGAGATGGTCGGCAACGACGTGTACCCGTACTCGTCGACCCTGTCGCCGTCACTGGTCTTCTCGGGCGTCGATTTCTCCGGCGCGTAGTCCTGCCGAAGAAGGATTGTAGGAGCGATCGTAAGATCGCGATCAGTGGTGAGCCCTCTCGAAAACTTAGGCTGGCGCCCCTTCTTCCAGTCCCAGCTCACGGCCGGCCGCGACGACGCGTTGCGGCCGGCTCGCGTACTCGCCGTGCACCGCGGTCGAATCGAGATCGGTGGCAATCAAGTTCCGGACGAACTGGCACTCAGTGGCAACGCTGCAGAGCTCGATGTCACCGTCGGCGACTGGGTGCTCGTCGATCCGGACGGGCCGCGGCTCGAGCGCGTTCTCGACCGGATCGGTGTGTTCAAACGTCGCGCCGCCGGGACTGGCGCCAGGACCCAGCTGATTGCCGCGAACGTCGATGTCCTCTTCATCGTTACGTCGGCAAATCGTGATTTCAACGTGGCGCGGCTCGAGCGCTATCTCGCGATCGCCCAGGAAGCGGGTTCGTTCCCGGTAATCGTCGTAACCAAGGCGGATAAGGTGGACTCGGTCGACGCACATGTCGAGGCGGCGTCGAAACTGGCCCCGGGCTTGCTCGTCGAGGCGCTCGATGCGCGTGATCCGGACGCCGTAAAGGTGCTGCACACGTGGTGCGAAGCGGGTCAGACCGTCGCGCTGCTCGGCTCGTCAGGCGTCGGCAAATCGACCTTGATCAACTCGCTGGCCGGCACGCATCAGCAGACGAAAGCCGTACGTGCCGACGACCAGCGTGGCAGGCACACGACGACAGGCCGATCGATGCACCCACTGCCGTCCGGCGGCTGGCTCATCGATACGCCGGGGATGCGTGAGCTCCAGCTCGTCGACGTTGCCGATGCCCTCGACGACGTATTCGCGGAAATTGCCGATCTCGCGGCCCGGTGCAAATTTGCGGACTGCTCTCACGCGGCGGAGCCGGGCTGCGCTGTAAGCGCAGCGATCGAGGCTGGCGAGCTCGATGCCGACCGCCTGCGTCGCTACCGCAAATTGCTGGCCGAGGATCGACGCAATACGGAGACGCTTGCCGAGCGCCGCTCGCGCGATCGCTCACTCGGCAGGTTCTACAAATCCGTACTGGCAAGCAAGCAAAAGAGAGACCTGTAGGAGCGGTCGTAAGACCGCGATTGTGGGAGCGGCGTCCCGCCGCGACTCAGCGCTACAACATCAACTGCCAATATCCCACGTCCACCCATCGTTTCTGCTTGAATCCAACCTCGCGGAAATGCCCGATCTTTTCAAAGCCGAGCTTCTCGTGCAGCCGGATGCTGGCGTCGTTCGGCAGTGCGATGCCGCCAATCATCGCGTGCATCTTCAATTCCGTGGTCTCTTCGATCAGCGCTTCATAGAGCCGGGTGCCCGCGCCGTTGCCCGTCTTGTCCGGATCAAGGTAGATCGTGGATTCGACCGCGTAACGATACGCGCAACGCCCTTTCCACTTCGACGCATACGCATAGCCGAGGAATTCGTCGTCGTTTTCGGCGACCAGCCAGGGCAGGGGAATCGACAGCGTCTCGGTGACGCGTTCGGCCATGTCAGCCGCGCTCACCTCGTCAGTCTCGAAGGTGATGACCGAGTGCGCGACGTAGTGGTTGTAGATGCGTGCAATGTTCGGCGCATCGTTCGCTGCAGCAGATCGAACCCTGACGATCGAACTCATGTGCTACCCCGGTAGAAATGGTGGGCCCGCCAGGACTCGAACCTGGGA
>JAAUXY010111826.1_pt1 | contig 10495 bp, 2 predicted proteins | sample 7278121 | NCBI WGS metagenome assembly JAAUXY01 (sample SAMN14350117, study PRJNA611818) | marine sediment metagenome | isolation source: surface marine sediment (1.8m) | place: French Polynesia: Moorea | collected 2018-08
CCTGCTCGAGAGCCTGGCACGACCGCTGCAGATCCAGGACCGGCATATCAACCTCTCCGCTCGCGTCGGCATCGCCGACGCCTCTCACCACGATGAGGTCGCCGAGGAAGTTCTGGTGCAGCGGGCCGAGATCGCGATGCGTTACTGCAAGCAACAGGGCGGCAAGACCAGCGCGTTCTTCGAAAGCTTCATGGACGAACTGGTGCAGAAGCGACTCCAGGTCAAAGTGGAGCTGCGTCGGGCGCTCGAGAAGTCGGAGCTATTTCTCTGCTACCAGCTGCTGGTCGACAGTCAGACGGCGATACCGACCGGCGTCGAAGGGCTCGTCCGCTGGCAGCACCCGACCCGAGGACTGGTGCCCCCCAACGAGTTCCTGCCGGTGGCGGAAGAGTCCGAGCTGATCGTCGAGGTCGATCGCTGGGTTTTGCAGGAAGGCTGCCGCCAGGGCAAGAAATGGCTCGACGACGGATATCCCGAGCTCAAGATCTCGCTCAACGTCTCGATGCGCTTTCTCGAGCAGGACGACTTCGCCCGGCAGGTGCTTCAGATCGTCGAGCAGTCCGGGTTGCCGCCGGCGGCCTTGCAACTCGAGCTCAGCGAACGAGGCACGCTGCCGGACCCGGGGCGAATCATGGCCCAGTTCGAAATGCTGGTGTCGGCGGGAGTGCATCTGGCCCTCGACGACTTCGGTACCGGACAGACGTCGCTCTCCTATCTGCGCACCCTCCCGATCAGTTGCGTCAAGATCGATCAATCCTTCGTCCGCCGAATCCCCGAAGATTCAGCTTCCGAAGCGATCGTGACCGCGATCGCCGCCATGTCCCATCACCTGGGGCTGAAAGTGGTTGCCGAAGGCGTCGAAACCGAAGAGCAGTGGCGATTTCTGGCCGAGAAGGAGTGCAATCAGCTGCAGGGCTACCTCTTCTCGAAGCCTGAGACGGTGATCAGCCTGGAGTCGAGCCTGCTCAGACATCAGGATTCGGCCTACTTTCCAGCAGCGCATCCGTGGGCGCTCCAGGAGCAGCCTTCGCCAGCCAGCAGCGAAACGCCAGGCGATTCGGCAGACGCGACACCGCCCAGCGAGGCGACGGCGACTCGCTCCGCGCGAATACAGCCTGTCCAAAAGCTGGAGCTTCGACCGGCGTCGCGCCAATCGGCAACGGCCGCGAGCTCTCAGCCCCTGACCGATGGCGATACCGCCCCGAAGACCGCTGGACAGTCGACCGACTCCGGCACCGCTTTGGCACCCACGGAGCCGGTACCGGCAAAGCCCACCCAGTCGACCCCCGATCCTCCCTCGGACCCGGCGGGGCACCGCAACGATTCGGACGGCTATCTCCTGCAGCTCGCGCGTAAGGACTTCCTGACCAAGCTCTACAACCGCTTCTCTTTTGACGAACGGCTCGAGCACGCGCTGGCTCATGCGGATCGCTTCAAGCACAAAGTCGCCCTGCTGCTGATCGATCTCGACGACTTCAAGTACGTCAACGACACTCACGGTCACGCGGTTGGCGACGGCCTGCTGGTGGCGTTGGCCGATCGGCTGAATCGATTGGTCCGCAAGGTCGATACCCTGGCACGCCTCGGCGGTGACGAATTCGCCGTCATTCTCTCTGAGTACCACGATCTAAAGGCCGTGACCGAGTTCGCCCGCCGGCTGCTGGCGGTCCTGTCTCAACCGGTCGAAGTCGAAGGCAGAGAGCTGCGGGTCACCGGCAGTCTCGGGGTGACGGTTTATCCGTCGGGTGATACCCAGGCCAAAGATCTGCTCCGGCAGGCTGACCTGGCGCTATACAAAGCCAAGAGCCATGGCGGCAATAGCGCCCGCTTCTTTGCCCGGGAAATGGACCGAGAAGTGCAGCGGCGCCTGGCTCTGGCCCGGGATCTATCCGGCGCCGTCGAGCGCGGCGAGCTCTTCCTCGAGTATCAGCTGCAGGTCGCGCTCGACAGCGGCAAAGTTCTCGGAGTGGAGGCGCTGCTGCGTTGGGACCATCCGTCGCGGGGATTGATCGGGCCTGAACGGTTCATCCCGGTGGCGGAAAGCACCGGCGAAATCCGGTCGATCGGCCGCTGGGTGATCTCCTCAGCCTGCGCCCTGGCCAAAAAGTGGCGTGACGCTTCCGGACGAGGCCTTCCAGTCTCGGTGAATCTATCCCCGGTCCAGTGCCGAGACCGCGGCTTCGTGGACATGGTCCTGGCCGAGCTCAAGCAGCACGACCTACCGCCGGAGCTGTTGAATCTCGAGCTCAACGAAAAGCTGCTCACGCAGCTGCCCAGGAACTTCGAGGATTCCTTGAGGCGACTCGGCGAGCTCGGCGTTTCTCTGACACTCGACAATTTCGGTAGCGGCTCCTCGCCCCTCGTGTACTTCCAGCGATTCAAATTCGATCGACTAAAAATCCACCAGAGCCTCGTACGCAAGATCGGCGGCCAATCGGTTTCCGCTTCTGTATTGAGCGGCATTGTTGCGATGGCCCGCAAAATGGGTGTCCAGATCATTGCTGAGGGGGTCGAGAAATCCGAGCAACGCGAGCGACTCCTCGCCGAGGGCTGTGAGGTCGGGCAGGGATTTTTATTCGGTCGACCGATGTCCGAAGACTCACTGACCGAGCTCATGATGTCCGGCAGCATCGAGGCGTCGAGCGGTGGTGTCCGGTCAAGCCCGGTCGAGAGCGAGTCGCCTGACGGTCACGACACGGCCGCCGAGGATTCATTGTCAGAGCTCTCGAGCCTGGAATCGAGCCGGGAAGCCACCGACGATAGCCACGAGGCCCCGGCGCCAAAAGAGCTGTTGCCGGCGATTCCACCCGAGCTAGCCCTCGACGAGCCATCCTCCCCGGCATTTCCCACCCCGGTCGAACCTTCTGATGAGTCCAAAGAGTTGGCGGCGGTAGCAGCCCTTTCGGCCGAGGTGCCAGCCGAAGCGCCCGGGACCCGGCAGCCCATCGCGCGGCTCTCCTCCACGCCGCGCTCCGACGCTGTCGAGGACTCTGTTTCACGGGGTCTCGACCGCTATGCTGCTGCAGCCGCCACGCCGAGCAGGCGCGCCGGCCAGTGGCGAATCCATGGCGTGCTCGCGGTGGCCGCGCTCGTCATCTGGGGCTTCAATCTCTGGCCAGAAGCTGCGATCTCCCCCCGTTTACCAGAGGTTGAGGCACCGATCACGACCCCAGAGACCGCCACCGACGTCGAGCTCCAGCAGGCGGCGCCGATTGCCGATCCGCGAGCTGAATCGATCCGTCCGGAGTCGTCGCTACCGCCCACCGCCGCGCCGACGGCCTCGTCGGAACAGCTCGTCCAGGTAGCCCGGGCCTGGGCTCGGGCCTGGTCAGATCAGCGTGTCGATGCTTACCTCGAGCTCTATGCCCGGGATTTCGACCCACCCGGTCAGCTGAGCCGCGACGAGTGGGCAGCACAACGCCGGGTCCGGATCTCACAGCCCAGCCGGATCGAGGTTCAGCTGAGCGCAATCGAGACCGAATGGATCCACGGGGAGAAGGCCCGGGTCAACTTCGATCAGAGCTACACGTCCGACAACTACAGCGACAAAGTGCGCAAGACCCTGGAGTTGATCCTGGAAGACGGTACCTGGAAAATCCGCGCGGAGCGCGCCGCGGGCTGAGGGCTCCATCCCGGGGAGGGCTGAAGGCTCCGTTCCGGGGAGAATTTCCCCGGTAGTGAAGAACTCACCGCCGGACGTCACCCTCTTTCAGAGGTCCAGGGCCCGCGGCCCTCGGTCTCTGCGGACGCCTCAGGTTGACCCCCGCCATGCGAGCCTCATCGCAGAGGCGAAAACACAGACCAGCTCTGGAGCTCTTCTCAAAGCCCCAAATAGCTGATGGCAAAGGGCTTGCCACGGTAGGCGTAGTCTCTTTGCAGGGCATCTCAACGTTGATGTGTTTCGAAGAGCGTGGTCTCGGGCCACGCTCAACATATAGATATGTTGCGATGGCAGGCGGTTTGCTTCAGGTCTCTTTCAAGAGATTAATATCGTCGCCCCAGAGACCATCATGAGCCATCTTTCCTTGATCCGCCATGTCGACCCAGCCGGCGTCTTGCCGGCCGGCAGCCAGCAGGCCTCGACTTCCTCCGAAACCGAGACGCCGGCCGTCGACCGCAGCTCGGTGGTACTCCTGGCCACCCGGCAGCTGCAGGTGCGGGCCGTCGGGACGACCGTGTTGCGCAAGGCCGGATTCCGAGTCGAAACCGCACCCAACGGCGAAGCTGTGCTCGCCGAGGTCGAGAAACTTCGCCCGGACCTGATCCTGATCGAAACGACGCTTGACGATATGAGCGCGGCACTCCTGTGCTCGCGGCTCCGGGCGCAGGCCACCAGCAGAACGATTCCGGTCCTGGTGATTTCAGACCTCTCGGATCCACGAGACATTCAACAGATCCTGGCCCAGGATCTGACCGACGTCATCTCCGCCCCGGTCAACTGGAAGATTTTGACTTTCCGCATCCACCGCTGGATCGCCATGGCGAAACGGTTCCAGCTTCTGGATGACCAGGACATGGACTTCGAAGAAGTGCGAGAGAGCGCGCTCAAGGCATCGACTGAGCTGCTGCAGCTGCGCAACTACGACTCTCTGACCGGTCTGCCCAACCGAGAGATGTTCGTCAATTCCCTCGAGCTGGTCGTGGACCAGTGTCAGCGTTCCGCCGGTTACTGCGCCGTGCTCTATCTCGACATCGATGATTTCCAGGAGGTCAACGACCTGATCGGCCGATCCCTGGGCGACGAGTTGCTGCGCCTCATCGCCGGCCGTCTACAGAGCTGCCTGCGCGAGGACGATCTGGTCACCCAGATGGGTGATGGCGGCTCGCTGGCATCGTTCGCCCGGGTCACCGCCGACCAGTTCGCGATTCTGCTGTCCAGTGTCCCCGACCAGACCGCGGCAGAGGCGGTGGCCGAGCGACTGTTAAAGAGTCTGGCAGAGCCCCTGGTGATCCGCGAGCGGGAGTTTCGCCTGAGCGCCAGGATCGGTATCGCCGACTCGGCGACTCTCTACGACGGATCCGAAGAAGAGCTGCTGAAGCGCGCCGAGATCGCGATGCGCTATTGCAAGCAGCACGAGGGCCAATCAAGCGCCGTCTTCGAGAGCTTCATGAACGATCTGGTGGTCAAGAGGCTCGAGCTCAAGGCCGAGCTTCAAAAGGCACTGGAACGCGAGGAGCTGTTTCTGTGCTATCAGCTGCTGGTCAACGCTCGCACCGGTGCCCCCGAGGGCGTCGAGGGCCTGGTGCGCTGGAATCACCCGGAGCGAGGCCTGGTCGCCCCCAACGAGTTTCTGCCGGTCGCCGAAGAGTCGGACTTGATCGTCGAAGTCGATCGCTGGGTGCTGCGTGAAGGTTGCCGTCAAGGCCGGGAGTGGCTGGACAAGGGCTACCCGCCGCTCTTGATGTCGCTCAACGTCTCGATGCGATTCCTCTCGGAGACCGACTTCGCGCGCCAGGTCCTGGCGATTGTCGACGAAACCGGGCTGCCCCCAGCGGCTCTGCAACTCGAGCTCTCCGAACGCGGCAATCTGCCCGACGCCGGCCGCATCATGGGTCAGTTCGAAACGCTGGTCGATCGGGGCATCCACCTGGCGCTCGACGACTTCGGCACCGGCCAGACCTCGTTGTCCTACCTGCGTACCCTGCCGATCAACTGCGTCAAGGTCGACCAGTCCTTCGTGCGCCGAGTCCCCGAAGACTCCGCCTCGGTGGCGATCGTCACCGCGATCGGCGCGATGTCCCATCACCTGGGACTCAACGTCGTGGCCGAAGGCGTCGAGACGACAGAACACTGGCGATTTCTCTCCGCCAACGGTTACGACAAGCTTCAGGGTTACCTCTTCTCGAAACCCGAGCGGGTCGAGGAGTTGGAAACCGGTCTGCGCCATCTCGCCGGCTGGCGCCAGATGATGGCCGCCGCCAATCCCGACGCCAATCCCGACGCCAAGACCGGAACGGGGGCGGCAGACTCAGCTCCGAAGGCGAGTGCCGGAGGCGACGGTTCGGCCGGGTCGGCCGAGGTACGTTCCACCCCGATCGCCACGCCCCGGGGCGATGAGCGCCAGCCAGAGGCCGGAACCCGCGGTGAAGCCAGCGGTTGGCAGGGGTCGGAAGCAGATCTTCTTGAGCTCGCCCGCAACGACTTTCTCACCAAGCTGTACAACCGCTTCTCCTTCGACGAGCGCTTGGACCACGCGGTGGCCCATGCCGATCGCTTCGGGCACAAGGTCGCTTTGCTGCTCATCGACCTGGACGACTTCAAGTACATCAACGATACCCATGGACATGCCGTCGGCGACGAGCTTCTGATTCAGCTTGCCGGGCGACTCAAGCGGCTGGTCCGCAAGGTCGACACCCTGGCCAGGATCGGCGGCGATGAGTTCGCGGTAATTTTCTCGGAGCTGCAGGACGTCAAGCACGTCGCCGATCTCGGCAACCGGCTGCTCGAGACGCTGGCCCGAACGGTGGTGGTCGAAGGCCAGGAGCTTCGAGTGACCGCCAGCCTCGGCATCTCGGTCTACCCTGCCGGCGGTACGCAGGCCAAGGATCTTCTCAGGCAAGCCGACCTGGCTCTCTACAAGGCCAAGAAGAATGGCGGCAACGGCCTGCGTTTCTTCGCTCGGGAGATGGACTGGGAGGTCAAACGGCGCATGGCGCTGGCCCAGGATCTGAGCGGCGCCGTCGATCGAGGCGAGCTCTTCCTCGAGTACCAGATGCAGGTAGCGCTGGCGACCGGCGCCATCGTCGGTGCCGAAGCGCTGTTGCGCTGGGACCACCCGGCCAAGGGTCTGATCGGCCCGGGACGACTGATCCCGATCGCTGAGAGTACCGGCGAGATTCGTTCGATCGGCCGCTGGGTGATCGCCGCGGCCTGTGCCCAGGCCAGGGAGTGGCGAGACACTCTCGGCCGGGACATCCCGATCTCGGTCAACCTGTCGCCGGCACAGTGCCGCGACAGCGAGTTCGTCGACAGTGTGCTGGAGGCGCTCAAGGAGCATCAGCTCTCGCCCCGACTCCTGCACCTGGAGTTGAATGAGAGATTGCTCACCCAATTGCCAGAAGTGCTTGAGCCACCCCTCAGGCGACTCGGCGAGCTCGGGGTCTCCCTGACCCTGGACAACTTCGGCAGCGGTGCCTCGGCTCTCGAGCACTTCCGGCGTTTTCGGTTCAATCGACTGAAGATCCACCACAGTCTGGTGAAGACCATCGGACAACGCTCGACCTCCTCCACGGTCTTGAACGGCATCTTCGCTCTCGCCCGCCGGATGGACGTCCAGATCGTCGCCGAGGGTGTCGAAAAACCTGAAGAGGTCGAAGCCTTGCTGGCCGAGGGCTGCGAGGTCGGCCAGGGCTTCCTGTTCAGCAAACCCCTGTCGGCCACCGCGATCACCGAACGGCTGCGCCAAGGCGGGGAGCCTGCAGCGGTCGCCGAGACCGCCACCGGTGCGATACCGAACCCGGCGGACGCCGAGCCGGCGGTGTCTGCAACCTCGGATCACGAGGCCTCGGATCTCGACGCTGACAACTCGGCCCCGGCAGCGACCGAGCCTTCGAAGCCCGACACTGAGCCCGATCTGCTCGCGGCTCTCCGGCACGATCCGCCGCTCACCGACAGCGCGACCGTCGAGCTGCGCAAGCTCGACAGTTATACCGCGACCGCCGCGTCGCCGGCTCGCGACCCCTGGCGTTGGCGCCTCTGGATCGCGGCGATGCTGGCAGTAGCGGCACTGGCAGGCTTCTATATCCGGCCGTTGAAGTTCACCGACCTGGGGAGCTTAGCCTCGACGCCCATCGCGCATTCCTCTGCCACCGGCGTGCCGACGTCGCCGGACACGACCGAGCTCGGCCCTGCCGCGGCAGGTGGGCCCACGATTGGCGACCCACCCGCGGCGTCGGCGCCGATCACCTCTCAGGCACCGCCCGCCGCGCGCGACGATCGCCCGCAGACCGCTGGCGCTACGCCGGATGCCTCCGCGCAGGCGCTGGTCGAATTCGCTCGTGGCTGGGCACGCTCCTGGGCCGAGCAGCGGGTCGATGACTACCTGCAACTCTACTCCCGGGACTTTGATCCCCCCGGCAACCTGACACGGGATGCGTGGGCCCAGCAGCGACGTGTGAGGATTCGAAAACCTCGACGCATCGAGATTCAACTGAGCGCCGTGAAGGCCGAAACCCTCGGCGAAGGTCGCGCCCGCGTCAGCTTTGATCAGACCTACCGTTCCGATACCTATAGCGACCAGGTCTACAAGATCCTCGAGCTGATCCGCGAAGACGACGACTGGAAGATCGTGGCGGAGCGGCAAGAGGGATGAACCCCGCTCAGTCCTGTTGATGGGCTGGTTTGCAGGGGTGTTCTGCGAGAGGTGATTCGGCGCCCGAACTATTGCTAAAGAGCTATAAGCAGATATAATCAGCGCCAAGCTTCGCCCAACTGCCGGCCTCTGAGAGGGGATGGATGTGTCCGCGGTGACGACAAGGCACTCGAGACGGAAAGGATGGATCCCGGTAGCCTGCGCGATCGTCCTGACGTCGATCACCGGTCTGCCCGACCTGCTCTCCTGGCTCCCCTCCTCGCTGAACGCTCCGTGGAGTGGGTTGGCGGCCGAACCGCACGAAAGCCGCCGGATCGTGCTGGCGAAAGACGCCGGCCAACGCCGGGCGCTGGTGATCGGCAACGACGGCTATGCCCACCTCCCCCCACTGGCCAACGCCGTGCACGACGCGCGGGCAATGAAAGACGTCCTGGAAGAGCTCGGCTTCGAGGTTCAGCTGGTGACCGACGCTCGGGTCGTGGATTTCCATCACGCGGTGTCGGATTTCGCGCGCCGGCTGAGACCGCGCGATATCGGCTTGCTGTATTACTCGGGCCACGGCCTTCAGATCCGAGGCGAAAACTTCCTGATTCCGGTCGACTTCGACGCCGCCAACGAAATCGACGCCCGTTTCGCGTCATATCCCGCCGACCACGCCCTGCAGGTGCTCGAGGACTCGGGCGCCGAGCTCAACATCTTGATCCTCGACGCCTGCCGCGACAATCCCTTCGCGAACACCCGCTCCGGGCTTCAGGGGCTGGCGATCATGAGCGCCGGTCGCGGCACCCTGATCGCGTTCGCCACCGGTCCCGGAAAGACCGCCAGCGACGGACGCCAAGGGTACGGCGGTCTATTCACCCAGCACCTGATCGAAAAACTCCGGACGCCGGGGCTGAGCCTCGATCAGATCTTCAACCAGGTCGCCCTGGCGGTGGACACCGCATCCGGCGGTCGCCAGACGCCATGGGTGGTCAAGAGCCTGATGGGTGACGTCTACTTCCAGCCTCCGACGGCAAACGGCAACGGCCATGGCGGCAACCAACTCATCGAGCGCGCCTTCTGGGACAGCGTCAAGGACAGCGGCGACGCGGAGGAGCTCCGCGCCTACTTGGAAGAATATCCCCGAGGACGATTCGCCCACCTCGCGCGTATCCGCCTGCGCGAGTTCCCGGATCCCGCGGGCGACGAAACGGGCTCCGCTGAACCGCAATGTGTGCCAGCGGCCGAATGCACCCGTCTCGGTTACGCTCGGCAAATCCGCGGCGGCGCCGAGAATCTGGCCTCAGCGGCGATCTACTACCGGCAGGGCTGCGGCCAGGGCGACGCGCGCGCCTGCACCAACCTCGGCGTCATGTTCGAGAAGGGGCAGGGGGTCTACCGCGACGCCGTCAAGGCGGCGGAGCTCTATACCGAGGGCTGTCAAGGGGATGACACCCTCGGCTGCACCTACCTCGGCTTCATGTACCAGAGCGGGCGCGGAGTGTTCAGGAGCCCGGTCAAGGCCTTCGAGATGTTCGGCCGGGGCTGCGAAGACTCCTACGCCGCCGGCTGCACTCACCTCGGCATCCTCTACGAAGCGGGCGAAGGCGTCGCCATGAACCACCGCCGCGCCGGCCGTTTCTATGCCCAGGGCTGTGCCGGCCATCATGCACCGGGATGCCGTCGACTCGGCCTGCTCTATGAGCGGGGGCTGGGCGTCACCGCCGACCCGATGCAGGCCGCCGAGCTCTACCAGCTCGCCTGCGACGGTCAAGACGCCCCGGCCTGCACCTTTCTCGGCCTGCTCTACAGCCAGGGCGAGGGCGTGCAAAAGAACCGCGCCGTCGCCACCCGGCTCTATCGCCAGGGATGCGACGACGGCGACCCGAGCGGCTGCGAGAATCTCCGGGTTCTCTGCCGCCAGCGCAAGCACCCGTCCTGCAACTGAGAAGGCGACGCAGGCGCGCCAGCTCGGACAGGACCGTAGGGGCGAGGCCTGCCTCGCCCGGAATCTCGCTCGCGAGATCCCATCCACACAAGGCGACGCAGGCGTCGCCCCTACAAGGCGCGGCGTGCGCGCCAGCCAGGACCGTAGGGGCGAGGCCTGCCTCGCCCGGGATCTCGCTCGCGAGATCCCGTCCATACAAGGCGACGCAGGCGTCGCCCCTACAAGGCGACGCAGGCGTCGCCCCTACAACCAGAAG
>JAAUXY010017008.1_pt1 | contig 10492 bp, 11 predicted proteins | sample 7278121 | NCBI WGS metagenome assembly JAAUXY01 (sample SAMN14350117, study PRJNA611818) | marine sediment metagenome | isolation source: surface marine sediment (1.8m) | place: French Polynesia: Moorea | collected 2018-08
GTCACGAGCTTGGCCGAGTCGAAAGCCGTTGACTGCAAGCAGTCTAACTTCTTGCGCATGTTTTCTGAGCGTTATTATCTGGTTTTGTCTGACACCTGACACCCGCCTGCGCGGACGTAGCCGCTTCGGCGCGTCGAAGGCCCGAAACCTGACACCTTGAATAGAGGGAATTACGGTTACATTTTGATGATTTTTATTTGAAAAGGAATTGACTTTAATTAGGAGGAATCAATGGACTACAAGGTCATTATCGTCGGGGCAGGCCCCGCCGGGATCTTTTCAGCTTTAACGCTGGCCGATCAGGGGATTAAACCGATTCTTTTGCTCGAGCTCGGTAAAGATCTCAGTGAACGCAAACGTCGAAGTTCAAATGATATACTTTGCGGCTGGGGAGGGGCCGGCGCTTATAGCGACGGCAAATTGACATTATCGTCCGAGGTCGGGGGCTTGTTAGGGGAGTATCTGGAGCCGGATTCACTCAATCAGATCCTGCAAACATCCGATGAAATCTGGGTAGAGCACGGTGCACCTGATGAAGTCTTTGGCGAGGCATCACCCAAACTGGAAGATTTAGCCGACCGGGCCCGTCTGGCCAATTTGGTCTTAATTCCGTCACGCATCCGGCACATCGGAACAGAGAACTGTCAGGTCGTTTTAGATCGATTGCGACAATCGATGGTGGATCGCGTCGAAACCCGCACCAGCAGTCCGGTTGAAAGTCTTGTAGCTGAAAACGATCGGATCCAGGGCGTCAAGCTGGAAAACGGCCAAACCTTTACCAGCGAATACGTTGTGGCTGCGCCGGGACGATCCGGCGCGAGCTGGATGAAAAAGGAAGCGGAATCCCTGGGGCTTAAAACCCAGGCCAGCCCGGTGGACATCGGCGTTCGGGTGGAGTTGCCGGCGGCGGTTCTCAAGGATATTACGGATATTATTTATGAATCAAAGCTGATTTACTATTCGAAAACATTCGATGAGAAGGTGCGCACCTTCTGTATGAATCCTTACGGTGAGGTGGTTATCGAGAAAACCAAGGAGGTCGTTACAGTTAACGGTCACAGCCATACTTATAAAAGGAGCGAAAATACCAACTTTGCCATTCTGGTCAGCAGTGCATTTACGGAGCCCTTTGACGACCCCATTGGATACGGGCTGTACATTGCCAGGCTGGCGAACCTTTTGGGCAATGGGCCCATTGTTCAGCGGCTTGGAGATCTGCTGGCCGGACGGCGCAGCACTCCGGAGCGTATGAATCGATGTCTGACACGGCCGACGCTTCCGGAGGCCACCCCCGGTGATTTAAGCTTTGTGTTTCCCTACCGACACCTTCAAAGTATTATTGAGATGTTGAGGGCGCTCGAAAAAATAGCACCGGGTGTATATTCGCGCCATACACTTCTGTACGGGGTCGAGGTCAAATTTTATTCCAACCGCATTGAATTGTCTTCTGAATTGGAAACCGGCGTGAAAAATTTATTTGCCATTGGTGATGGTGCCGGCATTACACGGGGGTTGATCCAGGCCTCAGCCAGCGGCATCCTGGCCGCCCGCACGATTGCCCAACGGCTCAATGGAAGCAGCGGCTAGGTTATTTAGGATGGTTGATTTAATTCGAAAAGTCGCAAAAGATCATAATTATACAGCAGTTAGCGGAAGGAGGCTCTATGAGCGAATCAGTTGCCTACACATCTCGCGTTAAAATTGAACGGATTAAAGGCCCGCTGCGCCGCGCCTATTTGCCCCAGGAGAAGGAACCGGTACTGTTTGGCGTTCATTCTGAAATTGCAGAACATTATGGCGTGGACACGCAGGTTCACGATCCGCATGCCGCAACACTGGATTATATTGTTGCCGCGACAGCAGGCTGACTGACCGGCACTTTTGGCGGCGCGCTGGAGGCGCGTGACATTCCGGCCGGTGAGGGGAGACTCGTTTCAGAGGCAAAAGGAGGAATTGAGAAAGACGGCAAGGTGCTGGTCATCCGTCGTATTCATGTCGTCTATCAGTTAAAATTAAAGCCAGAGCATCAGGAAACGGCTCAGAAGGTGCATGGATTCCATGCGGATTTTTGCCCGGTTGCCCGCTCCATCAAAGGCAGCATTGACGTTAGCACAGAGCTAAACATGGATGATCTCTAGCCTGCTTCTTGCAGCTCACTACTGGCCGCTCTTAGCATTTTTTTGCTTAGTCGGAAAAAAGGATACAGCAAATGGTTTCAATACATTTGTATGGTAAACTTCGCCGCTTCGTCCACGAAGCCAAGTCGGGTCATGGCAATGTGATTGCGGTTGCACCAGAACCTGATGAAACGCTGGAGCAGCTTTTAAACCGTGTCGAGATACCGCTTGATGAAATTTATAGTATCTTTTTCAATTCCAAATTGCTGGCCACAAGAAGTGCCATGGCACACTGGATTGGATATCAGCAGGTACACGCAAACGCGCTTGAATGGAAACTGGACATTGCGGTTAGCCCCGGAGACCGGATCGGCATTTTTGGAAGAGATATGGCTGCTCTGGTTATATGATTGGGAGTTAGCCGGACACCCGCCCATTAACAATCCCTAGCTAAAGCCGTCAGCATGCAGAAAAAGATACACGCGATCGTCCTTTTTCAGATATTTGTGCTTGTGTTATCTATATTTTTCCGGCCGCAGCGCTATCGATTTTAAGAGAATAGAGAATTGAGAAAAAATCGTTATCTTCGACTTTTTATTGTTTTTGTCGGCATACTCCTATTGGGATGCACGGCCTTTTTAGATCCTGAAAAACAAAAGCTTCCCTTAACCCAAAGGAAGGAGTCGTCTTATACCTGGTCAAGCTTTTTTAATAATGATTGCGGCCCGGCAATGAAGCTTTCGCTAAATTCAGAAGGTACGGCCAATCTGGATTACCAGTGTTCAAACGAAAAAGAGATAAAACAGGATGCGAGGAAACATGAGCGCTTGGGTGAAGTCGAATTATGGGCGGCATCGGATTTGCCGGCTGAACAACGTTACCAATTATCGAACAGCAAATGTCGTGCGTCATTGATATATCTGGGGCCAACCCATGCCACCATTGAATTTCCCTGTGATCTCATTCGTATGACGGTAACCTGCAATATTATCAGCAAAGAAACGCTGGGGGCTGCGACTTTAATTCATCTGCAACCCACGAAGGCTTTGATCACCTATAGTGACGGTATCCAGGAATTTAGTATTGATGAAAAACGTTTTACTCCCCGGGGACCGTTTAAGCCCTTCAAAGCACCATCTCCTTCTTTTACGCGTAACCGTAAAGATAATCTTCCTTTTTTTGAGAGTGCTTTTAAATATTTTTGATCCAACTTAAGTATTTTTAATACATTCAGAATCAGAAGAACTTTACAACAGCCTAAAATAGCTGAATCATTCAGATGCAGGTTTATCATTTTTTAAAAGATTTCGAAAATTGTGAACTCTGTGAACATCGATGCAGGGTCAATCGGCTGGAGGGAGAAACCGGAGTTTGTAAGATGACCATGCCGGTGGTGGCCTCTGCGAATCTGCATCCAGCACCACCGGAGAGCTATACGATTTTCATGGCTGGCTGCAATTTCAAATGCCTGCATTGCCAGAACTGGACGATATCACAATATCCGGATAATAATTGCAAACAAAGCGGATACATTGAGCCGAAAGAACTGGCCGAAGAATGCATTCGGCAACTCGGCTCCATTTATGGCAGAGCCATGCGGGCCGACCGAATTTTTTTCTCCGGAGGTGAGCCCACGATCCACCTTCCCTACATCGAACAGGTGGTCGCAGATGCCCGCAAAATAAAAGCTGAAACTAAAGTGAATTTTGACACCAATGGCTACATGACCGAAAAAAGCTTGCAACGGATTTTAAATTTTACCACATCGATTACCTATGATTTAAAAGCCTTTCAAAATGAGATCCATCATGCGCTAACAGGCGCATATGCCACACCTATTTTGAGAAATGCCGAATTTATTGGGAGGCATGCCAAGAATCAACTGTGGGAGTATCGCATCGTCGTGATCCCAAAAATAAATGAAGGCGAAATTCGGTCCCTGACCGAATTTATTGCTTGTATCGATCCTGCTTTGCCGGTCTGCTTTTTGGCCTTCAGACCCAATTTTGTTTTCGAAAATCATCCCGGCGCAACGCTCAGATTGATGGACAGATGCGTTGAAATAGCGGAGCAATCCGGGCTCAAAAATGCTTACTGGTCCGGACACGCAGGTATTTCGGGTAAAATCCGAGAGATTGACTTTAAGGTCAAACAAAGTTATCGATCAAAAGAAGCGCAGCTGGCTGGATCATATGCACAAGATGCAGGTTGTCGGACTCACCCTCGAAACTGCAGCCGGTGTCCTTCAAATCTTGAATGCAAACTAAAAAGATATATTCCTCAAAAAACAACCTGAATCGAATATTTTAATCTGGAATCAACTAGAATGGAATCAAATTATAAAGAAATTGCTCCCTTAATGATGAAACTGAAGCCATGCGTGGCCCTAACCGGTGCCGGGATATCCGCCGAAAGCGGCATACCGACATTCCGTTCCAAAGGAGGACTGTGGGAAAAATATGATCCAATGGTGTATGCTTCCATCGAAACTTTCCAAGAGGATCCGGCCAAATATTGGACCATCCGGGGTGAATTCATCCGCGATTATGACACCTATCAACCCAACAAGGCGCATCTTGTCCTCGCCGAGATGGAAAGAATGAATTTGCTGCGACATGTGATCACCCAAAATATTGACGGTTTACATAAAAAAGCCGGCAACAAAAATGTTACCGAAATTCACGGCAGCCTCAGAGAGACCTATTGCCTGAAATGCAGCCAGGAATTTATAGCACCGCATGTGCCCGAGGGCCTTCCGCCATATTGCGATTGCGGCGGTGTGTTGAAGCCCAATACCGTCCTGTTCGGCGAGCAGTTGCCGCAAGGTGCCCTGGAGACCGCCTACCATGAATCCACAAGCTGCAAATTGATGCTGGTCATCGGCACCTCGGCGGTGGTCCAGCCGGCTGCGTCTCTGCCGGTATTGGCCCAGCAGAAAGGTGCCAAAATCGTGGAAGTAAACATCGAGCGCGCATTTCCCGGTGCGGATTTTATGGTCAAAGAAAAGGCGAGCATCGGCCTCTCAAAGATTTTAGAGCAGATCAAAAAGATTGTTGAATTGTAAAATTTTTACGGGTGTATTCGCATAGGGAGGAAAGATGTCTTTTTGGAATTTAAAGAATTTGGAATTGGAAGCATTTCGGCCCGGCATATTCAGCAAAGCCGAAATCGGCGAGAAACTGATAATGGCCTTTATGGAAATTGGTCCTAACAAGGAAGATTCCGGGCACGATCATCCTTTTGATCAATGCGGAATTATTGTGCAGGGTCAAATCGAAATGTTTATTGGTGATGAGCATAAAATAATGACACAAAATGAAACCTATTTTATCCCGGCCGGGGTAACGCACGGCTGGAAAACGTTCGACAATCCTGTAAAGATGCTGGATATATCTTCTAAAACGGACTGACCCTATCAGTTTTATTTTTAATCCAGAGGAGGACCAATGAGTAAGGTAATTATAGAGGAGCAGGGCGCAGTCGCTGTCTTAAGGTTTACTAACGGTGTCACCAATGCCATCAGCCCTGAATTGCTGGACGATTTGACGGAAGCGGTCAGGCGAATCAAAAGCGAATTTAAAGGCATGGTTTTAGCCGGTGGTGATAAATTTTTTTGCATTGGTCTGGATTTGCCGGCATTGCTACAATTAGAACGCCCGGATATGACGGATTTTTATATCCGCTTTAACCAGGCGGTTTTGGATCTTTATACCCTGCCGATGCCCACTGCCTGCGCCATTGCCGGTCATGCCACCGCCGGAGGGGCAATTTTTGCGCTGAGTACGGACTTTCGATTCGTATCATCGGGCCGGAGGCTTATCGGATTAAACGAAGTTAAAATTGGCTTGCCGGTTCCCTATCTGGGTGATTTGCTGCTGAGGCAAATCGTCGGGGATCGATGCGCAACTGAAATGCTGTTCGGCGGTGAATTTATGGAGCCTGAACAGGCTCATGGGGCCGGCCTGGTGGATGCCATTTGTTCAACTGAGGAGCTGGAAGCAAAAACCGTTGCTAAAATCTCAGAACTGGCGGCGATGCCTTTAGGTGGGATTGCGGCAATCAAAATTAACCGCGTTGATGCTTTAATATCAAGATATGAAGAAAAGCGCCTTTCCGATATCGATTCGTTTCAAAACTGCTGGTTCAAACCTGCGGTGCAGGAGGTTCTCAAGGAGGCAGCCAAAAAATTTTGATCGTTTCAAATTTTAAAAAGGTTCTTTTTATCCAATGCTGAATGAATTCTATCGTTTTATATTTTTCGTCGCTTGCCTCAATAATATTTAAATTGAGGAATTACGACATAAGCGGTTGTAGAAAAAAACGTTTGAATATAGAAACGTTTTTTTACAACCACTAAAAATTTGAAACCCTTCGGGATTGCCGATCTCACCGCATCTGCTGTGTCAAATGCCGTCCCGCATAGTCAACTATAGCGGAACGGCATTTTCCTTGCAGCTGCGGCAAACTCGACAATCGATCAAATTAGGTTTAAACAGGGTTTGTCAACTGTGGATATTTAGAACTTTGCGGTTGACCCGACGGGCCCGCTTAATATAACGTCTGCAGGAACAAAATTACCGGCCGGATCGATATAATCATATGGTGGAATTCGATAAAAGCAAGATTACTTTTATTTTTCTGGGTATCCTGGTCATGGTTGCCGTAGGGTTCGTTTTAAGAGCGGCCCAATCGGTCATCCTTCCGCTGATTATTGCCTGGTTGCTGTCATTTTTAATAGGTCCGGCAATTAATTTTATGACGGCCCGCAAAATACCAACGACCCTGGCCGTTATAATCATCCTAATTATTTTGGTGGGTGTTTTTTATCTATCCTTCACTTTTTTGTATGCTCGATTTGCCGCCTTTGCTGCTGCTTATCCGAAATATCATGCACGATTCACCGAATTGATTGCATTGATAACCGGCAAATGGAATCTGGAGTTTGATCCCCTGGCAGGTATTAACTGGGGTCAGAATATCGGACGCTTTCTGGCGACGCTGTCTCGATCTATTTTTGTGTTTATCTCCCAGCTGGTTCTGGTGGTGATATTCCTTTTCTTTATCCTGATGGGCAAACCCTTTTTTCGATACAAAATTCTTAAATCCTTTTCGGCCGAAGATGCCGATCAGATTGCCGGTATTACCTTTTCGATTACGGGCCAGATCCGGCGTTATCTGTCGCTGCAATTTTTAATCAGTTTTACCACCGGCGTTCTGGTTTGGCTTGCGTTGGAAATTATCGGAGTTGATTTTGCGGTTACCTGGGGAGCGCTGGCATTTTTCTTGAATTTTATTCCCACGGTCGGCTCCATTGTGGCTTCCATCCCGCCCATATTACTTGCCTTGATACAATTCTATCCATCCCTGTGGCCCGGCGGTGTTACCCTGATATCGCTCTTGACCATCCAGCTGGGTATGGGAAACGCCCTTGCTCCCAAATTGATGGGGGACCAGTTAAATTTAAGCCCGGTGGTGGTTCTGCTCTCGCTGTTATTCTGGGGCTGGTTGTGGGGGATTGTCGGTGCGCTGCTTTCGATACCCATTGCGGCGGCGATTAAAATCGTCTGCGAAAATATCGAAACATTGCACCCCATTAGTGTGATGATGGGATCCGGCAAAACGTTCAAGCGCGAATTTAAAGAGAAATAACGCCGTCAACAAAAGATAAATTGCATCAAACCTTCCCAAATCCTACTTCCCAAATTGTATTAATCATATTTATAAGCCTAAATTGCCTTAAAATAGAGCCACACTGAAAAGGTCATCCTGTGGGTTTTAGGAGCAAAATTATAAATTTAATCCCAAATGATCAGATTTTGTCTGATGGCAAGGCGCGATTCGCTTCAAACACGGAGCGTACACGCTAGTACGCGAGTATTTTGAAGTGGATCGGAACACAGCCATCGGGCAAAAGATGGGCATTTGGAATTAAATTTTTTTACCAGCCAGCTTCTTTCTTGAGCGACCTCAGCGTCCTCACCAGACATTCTTTCAGCGTAATATTCACATTTTTTCCGGTAACGGCGCTGGCGGGAAAGGAAGGTACCTTGAGTTGGTGATTGTAGGCTTTTTCCATCTCTTCAACCGGCATTAACGGAACCCCTTCTGAAGCCAGATCGCGCTTATTGTACTGCAGGACAAGGGGTATCTCCCTGATGTTTAAGCCGTAACTCTGTAAATTTAAGGCAAGGTCTTTGAGGGATAGGATGTTTTTTTCATGGCGGACTTTAAGGGAGTCTGCGACAAATACCAGGCCGTCGACACCTTTTAAAACCAGTTTGCGAGTGGAACTGTATTTAACCTGACCCGGTACGGTGTAAAGCTGAACTCTGACATCGCAGCCTTTAATTTTACCGACACCCATGGGTACAAAATCAAAAAAAAGTGTCAGGTCTCCTTTGGTTTTTATGGAGACCATTTCATCGGTCATTAGTTTTCTACTATTTGAGAATATATACTGCAGGTTTGATGTCTTGCCGCCTCTACCAGGGCCATAGTAGACGATTTTGCATTCAACCTCCCGTTTTTTTAAATTAATAACTGCCATTTATTATCTGTTTATTTTGATTTACAGCTTGGATGCATTAATAAATAGAAATCCCATCGAACCTGCAACAGGTAACGTGCGCTTCGCAGTATGCTAAAAATCACCATCATAAAATTCGCCATTTATTAAATAATTATAGAGAGATGTAAAGAAAGTGTCAATCTGAAAGAAGTATTCATTAATAATTTCAGATTATTATAAAGCCCATGTTTGTTCGCTGCGAATTGGAGCTATATCGATGTCGCCCCTGAGATTAGCTGTATTCGCCGGCTTACCGGGTGGCGGTGTCTCAAAAAGAAATCTTAAGGACCAATATGCGGCCGATAGAGCCCATCATATTATTATTGGCATTTTGGTGGTAAATCTTGAATTTGAAATGAAATTAAGGGTCTGTAACAGGCACACTTGATTATAAGGGTAGCAGCAGCGGGAATGAGTGGCAAATTGCCGCTAAAATTAGATTCGTTCCAAAATAAACAAGCCGGAAGATCAACCTGCCGGCTTGTTTATTTATTTTATGACACGAATGCGGCTGAAACAGCCATTTATTCAAAGCAATTTTCTATGAATAATCAGAACTTCTGGAAACCGCAACATCAGTTTCGATGGCCTCCTTGTCGCCGACCTGCAGCGATTTATCGAGAATGTCTATAGCTTCATCGATTTGATCTTCGGTGATAATCAGTGGCGGTGCAATGACCAGCGTGTCATACCAGGGGGCCATGTACAGGCCATTTTGCATCGCGTCGCCGGCGATTTTGCCCGTCATTAATGCTTTGCCGCTGATTTTGTCACCTTTGGTGTCAAACGGCTCTTTTGTTTCACGGTTTTTCACGATTTCAAGCGCCCAGAAATGCCCGATTCCGCGGACATCGCCGACACAGATGTGCTTCTCACCCAGTTCATATAGTTTTTTCTCAAGGTGCTGGCTGACTTTTTGCGGCAGGCCGGATTTGAATAATTTATCATATTCCGCCACTGCTGCCGGGATGGCGGAAGCTGCCAGCGCGTGATAGGCATAGGTGTGGCCGTGACAGAAAAACTCATCTTCGAAATGGTTTTTGACTTTTTCGGTTGTCATGGTGATCGCCACCGGGGTGTATGCATTGCTGGCACCTTTGGCGGTTGTCATGATGTCTGGAGCAACGTTCCAGTTCTGCATGGCAAAAGCCGTACCGGTTCGAAACCAGCCGGACATCACTTCATCTGCAATCAGCAGCACATCGTTTTCATCGCATATCTGGCGTACGATCGGAAAATACTCCGGCGGCGGGACGATGCGGCCGTTTGTTCCTACAACCGGCTCAACAATAAATGCGGCCACATTGCCCTCTTCCTTGAAAAGATAATCCAGGTAGCGGGCACACTGAATGTCGCATTCCGGATAGCTCATTTTGAACGGGCACCGATAGCAATAATTATCCGGTGCAAACCGAACGCCCTGCACTGTATAGCGTGCCTGCTCGGCCGGCCAGCGTCGTGGGTCGCCGGTAAATGACAGCCCGCCGGAGGTGGCCCCGTGGTAGGAGTGATAGCGGGATACGATTTTATAGGCCGGTGCCTTGCTCTGACGCGTCATTATCAGGGCGCCGTCGTTGGCTTCTGTACCGCTGGTTGAGAAAAAGAACTGGTTCAGCGGCTCCGGTACCACCGTTTTTAGCGCGTCCACCGCTGCGATGGAAGCTTCGGTGACAAATCCCGGCGCGGCATAGGGCAGTTTTTCAGCCTGCTTGACAATCGCCTCGATAATGGCCTTGTTCTTGTGCCCCAGGTTCGAGCACATCAATTGTGAAGAAAAATCGATGAACGGCTTTCCATCCGCGTTGTA
>JAAUXY010082239.1_pt1 | contig 10492 bp, 10 predicted proteins | sample 7278121 | NCBI WGS metagenome assembly JAAUXY01 (sample SAMN14350117, study PRJNA611818) | marine sediment metagenome | isolation source: surface marine sediment (1.8m) | place: French Polynesia: Moorea | collected 2018-08
AGTATGCCTCAAAAGAAACTATTGGTAACCACTACCGGTGAGTATTTGCAGCCTGCTAGACTCTATTATGATCTTTTCAATAAAGAAAGACTCAAGAAAATCTTCTCCAACATGTCCTTCATGCAGTTTGATCCAAAGTATGATCGTTGGGTCTGGCTCTATACTGGAAAGGCTAAAAAATTAAAGTTCCAGATCCGTTATACGGATATCCGAAGATCTGCACATCCCATCGTGTTGGGTTCTTTCTTCAATAAGAAAGAAGGCGAGATGTTCTTAGAGGTACGCTCAATCGAACGAGCTATTAAAGGGATTAGCTTTTTCGATCAGAAGATTCCACGCAGCGTAGCTAAAGTGACGGATATTGTTATTGTCAATAAATTACTTGACGAATCTGAAAAGGAAATAACCACTCAACACCCTGTATTGGATCACCTTTTTCCTGCAGACAAAGAAACACTCGAAAACCCTGGAGAGAAATTTCTGGAATTAATAGGGGGTAAGAAACCTCAGAATGAGCAGGATAGACAAGCGTTGCAAGTTAAGGTATTCCAGCTCATGGATAAAGTGCTGAATTAACCGGTGCCTAACGTAGAGCGTTTGTCAACCAACTACTATGAAGATGGCATTGAATCTTTGGAGGGCGCGCTACGTATTCGGCAAGTCTGGGCCCGTAGAAAATGGCAAGATAATCAGGACCTTGTTAGGGCCGGATAGGTGTAGCGACCTGCAAACATAATCACCAGGAACCGCAAACATCGCCATTTTGGGCCCACATTAAATGAGAATAAGGGCTCCTCTCAGACCACATTAATTGAGAATGGGCCCACATTATTTGCAAACAGCCCGCAAACATCCGCCAGGAACCACATTAACTGAAAATGAAATAAAGAGTCTACAAAAGCCCGGTACTAGTGCTGATTGTGGGATTCAAGCAATACATTTCGCGCTTTTTCAAACAAATCCTGTAGCCATCTCACATCCTAAGTCGGAGTCAGCTACTCCGGTGGAATATCGGAAAGCTGAGCGACACTGGTAAGTACGATTTCCGGTTTTCCGTTGTACATCTTAGCTTGCCCGGCGACATACACATACTCGCGGCCGTGGTCGGCGTATCGTTTCTCGATGAGCCGCAGTATGGCCTGAGCTGTATCGCTCGTACGGTCTGGAATCCACAGATTGAACTTATGGGTGGGCGAGCCTGCAAATATCAGGGCACCATCTCCCGGCCAGAGATTAATGCCACCCTGTAGATCGCACAGCACCGTGATTTCATCCTCATTATCGGCGGCTGCTGTAATGTCGGCATAGTCCAGCCGCACCGAAAGCACGCCGGCTTGCAGGCCTCGGTCGCGATAATCCACTACGACATTATCACGTAAGTGCCACCAGGGGATGAGTACATCATACTCACGGCTAGCACCACCGGCATTGGTCTCTGGATTCCAGATCATGTGTTCGGCGCTTTGAGCAGCGGCCTCGGCAACCATAAACTCCTCATGATAGAGCCGGGAGCGTCCATATTTGACAAAGTAAGGCGACCAGCCCTCGCGTACAGTCTTAAGGTTATAATTTTCCCCATCCTTGTGAACATAACAGAGAAGTCGTCCGAAGTTGCCCCGGTGGCGTTCAAGACAAATGTGTTCAGGATCAGATGTGTCGAACTCGATGTCTACCCGGACATCATCTTGCGGCAGTCCCTGGTCGTCACAGTTGAAATAGAGTTTGGCGAGCCGTGATGTCTCCTTGCCGGCATTTGTTACCGGCTTGCTACTGCCGGCCCGGCTTTCCTCTGTATCGATACAGATAAGTCGCAGCGATTCCTGCTGGCCTTCGATCTCCACCTTGATGGTATCGCCGTCGACTACCTTGGTCAGCTTCAGCTCGTTAATGCGTGATCCCATAGCTCTTTCTCCTCGAGGTTTGTTCCAATCAGTGAAAATTATTTTCCCTTACCCAGCGCACCTCAACTGGTTGAGGGATAGTCGTGTATATTGAGTAGCTGTCGCGGCCTGCAGACATAATCGCCAGCGGCTGCAAACAGGAAACTAAAGCGGTAATCCAATCGCCAACAGCTCATTTTGCAGTTCCTGGGTTCGTGCTGGCGCGAGGTTTCCATGCAGGAATGAGCGGATTTCAGCAGGTCTCGTATCTAACAGCTCCGCCAGCGCCTTGACGTTATAACCGTGACGCATCAACGTAGGCTCTAAGGCGTTGATATCCTTTGCCAAGATCGCATTGATGATCTCCGCGGTCACAGGTTTCTGGCCAATCCGATAACCTTCCTCAAAAGCCAGGGTTAGATGCTGTGCAATTTGCAGCGGCGTGATCAATCTTTCAACCAACAGCGCCATGGCGTCATCTGCAAATATATCTTTTCGGGCTACGTCTTTTTTCACGCACTTCTCGATCAACCAGTCTATATATTGTTCTTGTTGTCCCTGTATCCCTTCGAGTACGAAAACAGAAGCGCGAGAGCCGATCTCCTCCATCGCTGGACGCCGCAGATCGTTTTTTAGTTTTGGATGACCCACCAGTACGACAGAAAACGTTCCATCACCTGACTGCACAACTTCAATGAGACGTTTGAGTCCAACCAGGGTTTTGCTGTGCAGATCATGTGCTTCGTCGATGAACAAGGCGATGGGCATTCGTCGCTTCTTTACGAGCGCCTGCAAAGCCCGTTCTCGTTTTTCCGGTTGGCTCGGTATCTTCAAGTCCTTATCGGTCGACAAGTCGTAAAACAGCGCCAACATCAGTGTGCTCAGCTTGACCCGTTCTTTTTCCACAGTCAGCGACTGTGATACCAAGACCTCCTTTTCCTTGATTAGCCCGTTTCGAATAGCCTTCAACGTTGTTGTCTTACCGCAACCCACAATGCCGGTTAGGGCGACAAGCATGCCCTGTTTGATGGCGGCGTTGAGCTCTTTGAAGATTTGTTTGTGGTGGTCGGTCTCGAAATAACCCACACGTCGAAAGTCGCGTGTTAGCCCATAGAAGTCCATCACGTCACTTAGCATTTTGGTTCTCGTTCTCAGAGGGTTTGAAGAAGGCGCGCACGCGTTCAAGCACCGCTGATTTTGTCAGGGTTTCAGCCAACAGGGCATCGATATAGTCGAGTTTTTCAGGCGTGAGCTTCGCCAGCGGAATGCCTAACTCATCCGCGATCGCGCGCTTCGCCGCTACGCGATTTGGAAACGTAAATTCCTGAAACGGATCTGGATCTGTAAATGATTCCTTCTGCAGCACTACGCGATCATCAAACAATGTCGTGGGGGCATTGTGATCCAACGCTGTGCGAGGTAATGCGATCTTCTTAGCCAGCGCATCAATCCTGTCCGCTCGTTTTTGTTGTTTGGTCTTTTTAAATGAGCGATACCGATGCAACGGAATCGGGCCATCTATGGAGCGATAAGGTCCATACCTTTCTTCTCCATGCTCAACATAGAGTTCGTTATCGAAAACACCCCACCACAAGACAACGCTCTCACCGGCGAGATCCGGATCGACTTCATATGCAATCCCCTCCATACTCACGCGGGCATCTGCACCCACTTTCCTGCGTTCCGGTTCACGGGCAAAGGTACAGAACCGATCCCAGGAGCACATCTCCCGGGTACCGCTCGGTGGCAGGTTCTTCAACCAGTCTTCCATGCGCGAATGCGATTCGGTCCGATGCTGCATGCCGTTATAGCGCACAAGATAATTTATGAGCCACGCATTTGCTTCATCCTCATTTTGAGGTTCGTGAAAGTGATACAGGGTTTCGTGCATCTCCTTGACCGTACGAAAAGGTCTTTCGACCTTCCCCTTGGCCCGAGCCGTTACCCGGTGCCCATCACTGCCTTTCGGCATGTGGGTGATCACATCGATTCCCAGATATTTCATGACCTGTTGAAATACCAAGCTTTTAGCGATCGGACCGTTATCCATGTACAACATGGCGGGTATGCCATTGAAGGGGAAATCCTCGTTTTCTTTTGGTGACATCGCGGCAAACAGGAATCGCAAAGCAGCCTCTACATCCTCCCCCATAACACAGTGATACTCTTGATAGGCAATACCGCTACGGTCATCCACCACGCTGTAGAGCATCAGGGTGGGCTTGCCTTTATCTTCATTGACCCAGAGTGGCGCCTTGACATGTTTAAGATCGGAGGGACTGAGGTCAAAATGCCAGCAGTCATTGCTATGCTTGGCCTGAAATCGAACGGCGGGGGGTTGTCGCATCAGTGACTGACGATCATAGCCCCATTGCTTCAGGTAACGATTGATGGTTGTCTTTTTGAGCAATCCTTTTTCAGCCTTGACAAAACCATTGGGAGTTTCGAGGCCGTGTTCTTCCAAAAGGCGAATAGATTCGGCTGTGGAAAGATGGCGCCCTTTTTTATTCGATGTCCGGATTTTCATAGCCGCAATGAGTTCGCAGTAAGACTCCATCGCTTCTGCCGGCAAGGCTCTCGGTATACCGGAGTCCGAGCGGCGTAATGCTTTGGGGCGGCTATGCGAACGCAAGGCACGATATAGCGTCGCCTCTGAAACACCGTAGAGTTCCGCAGTAGATTGCATGACCTCTCGCCGTTCATGGCTACGCGGCGGAAATGCACTGAGCCGCTTGCGTAAATCGATCAGTGCCTCTGAAGGTATCCGTTTGCGACCCATGGTTTCCGATCAGGCGCATTTCTTCGAGCTTTTATACGCGCCGATCTCAACGCCCCGGTGCCGCAAGTAGGAGTACAGCGTACTTTTCGATATCCCCAGCTTATCGGCGATTTGCTGAACACTCAGTTCGCCTGCCAGATAAAGGGTTTCAGCCGCACAGGCAGTGGGCTCGGCTTTTTTCGGCATTCCTTTCGGCCTGCCGCCACGCCGGCCACGCGCTCTGGCTGCCGATAATCCAGCCTGGGTGCGTTCGCGAATGAGATCTCGCTCAAATTCCGCCAGCGATGCAAACAGGTTAAAGCTCAACCTTCCTTGCGGTGTAGTGGTATCGATGGGATCTTTGATGCTTTTTAAACCGACGCCTCGCTCCATGAGTTCATTGACCACTGCAATCAGATGATTGAGTGATCGGCCCAACCGATCAAGTTTCCAAATTACCAACACATCGCCTGCGCGAAGGTTTTCGATCATATCGTTCAGCGCTGGTCGCTCTGAACGCGCACCGCTGGCGACATCCCGATAGATTTTTTTACACCCCGCTTTCTTCAAGGCTTCGACCTGGGAGTCGAAACTTTGATTATTTGTACTGATGCGTGCATAGCCGATTTTCATTCGCACCCTGGCTCAAAAAAGTTTGATTTTCTGGTTTAAAATGTAAATAATAGACTTTGTTTTATAAAACCACAATATCATACTGAAAATTCAGGCATTTTACATGATCCTGCGGGAACGAAGGGAGTTCGGAAAAACGATCGTTTTTTCGAACCGCGGCGTGGAGGGATTGAGCGTCCTGTTGAGCCGCGATCTGTGCAGGCCCGGTCGGTTTAGAGTGATCATACAGAGGTGACGTATCCCGAGCGCAACCCGCAAACGATAGGCGACGGAGTCCATGGGAAAGATTGGTCGCAATGCGCCCTGCCCCTGCGGTAGCGGCAAGAAGTATAAAAAGTGTTGTCTGGGAAAGGAGTCGCCCACGAGGGCGCTGTCGGATCATGCTGAACCCGCGCCGGCGCCCATCACATCATCGGCCCATCCACACCCGGTACCGTTTTCAGGCATGAGCGCCTATGTGACTGCGAAACTCTTCGAGGGCTCTGAACAGTTCACCCGGATGAAGCGTCTCGAGCCTGAGAAAGCACGCCTGTTCTGGACACCGCGGAAGGTGGCCATGCTGAGCACCGAGGACATCTTGGCCCAACTGCATGCGCTCGGCGTCGATGCTTCATGCGAGACCTACCTGGCCCTGGCTGAGGGTCAAACCTCGGCGTGGACGATCTCTGATCAATGGCGAGCAGACATCACAGAACCGCTGTTGCGCCATGCCCAGGATTTTTTGGGACTGGCAGCTTGCGAGCTTTGGAAGCGCTACTGCCCCGAGCGCCCCTCCATTGAGATGCTCGATGATCGGATGCAGGAGGGCTACCGGCTTGCAAGCGAAGGCCAGTGGAGGAAGGCCTGTGAGAGTTGGTGGGAGGTCTGGCAGACTATCTGCTCCCGGCTGCGTCCTGAGATGAATACGACCCGGCGTGCCGAGGCCGTTTTCAACGGTACTCAGTGTTTGTTTAATTGGGTGCAGGACTTCGAGCTCGAGTTGCTTAACGCTGCTCTAGAGGAACGCCGCTATGCGAGGATTGGCATACAGCTATGTAAAGAGGTGCTCGCGCACTTCCCCGGTGAGGATGAGCTATTTCGGATTAACTTCCGTGCCGACCTGGGTGGGTTTCACTTCCGTGCCGGAGAGAACGCGGAAGGTGAGCGTGTGCTTCTCGAGCTGATCCGCGACCATCCTGACCGTGCCGCTGGCTATGTTCGGCTGGCGAACTTCTTCCGCTATGGCCCCACACCCAACAGTGAGCCCATTGATAGAGAACGTGCCCTAGAGCTGCTCGAACGGGCGCTCGCCCGGCCGGTGACCGATGCAGCCGATTATGATCTCGAAATGCGGCTTGCGGAGTTACGAGAGCAGGCGCACGAACCACAAAACGGCTCTACTTCCACGTCCAGTTAGACTGGCTGGCGTCCGGGACAGTACGAGGGCTGGAAAAGAGGTTGAAAAAAGAAAGATGAAATTTGCTGGAACGTGGCATATCCAGGAGATGGACATGTGGGACGAAGACTATCTCAATATGGAAGTTCAGGCCCACATTCAGATCGAGCCAAACGGGCTCGGTACTTTTCGGTTCGGTTTGGTTTCGGGACAGCTCGACGGTGAAATATGTGAAATAAATGATCAAGAGATCTTTTATTTCAGCTGGGAAGGAAATGATGAAAGCGATCAAGCTTCCGGTGGCGGTTGGTGTCGGCTGAAAAACGATGACGCTCTTGAGGGTAGAATCAAGCTCCACCTGGGAGATAGTTCAGGATTTCGAGCTGTGCGAGCTTGACATCGGCATGCACGCGGAGCGCTTCCTTCGGTCGTGCCTGGTGATGCTAGCGTGTTATGAGTCTGCGTAGAAGTTTCATTGGCTCGGTCTGTTTAACGCCAGAAATTTCTCCGTTACTTTAACAACGACGCTAAACCCCTATATGGCCCATCGCTGTTATCACGAAAAGCTGTTTGCCTTCGACAAGGCCTTTTCCCTGATGGCAGGATGGCTGGAACGGCACCCGGACGACGTCTCCGTGCAGATGAATTTCGCGGAGGTACATTTCACCACGGGGCGATTCGCCAAGGCGGAATCGCGACTGACCGCCTTGCTCGCGAAGGCCGATCTTGAGCCCCAAGCTACGCTCGCCCTTCAAGCCTTTGAGATCGCGACCCTGTTAGCACTTGGGAAATCTGACTTGATTCCAAGTAAGCCTGGAAAAGCTGTATGACATGATTGCCACCCAATCCGAGGAGTTCTCCGGCAGCTGGACTTTTACCGGCACTAAGCACTTCATCAGCCAGCACAAACAATTAGTCTCTCACTGCTGGCTTTCCGATTTGCTCACTGTCATAGAGGGCCAAGACCGAAAAGCGATGCTGGCCGTTGTTGAAACCGCACGCTCTACCTCTCATACAGCAAAGACAACGAAATAGAAAACATTCGCTAATGTAAGAAGCTAAACTTTTGTTGTTATTTCAATAACCTGTCGGTGTATCTGACCGAGGGTGGCGATTGAGCGGCGGGGCTTGAGGCGAGGTTATCCCGAGGCCAGCTGCCGCTCGGTGGAGATCTGTGAGAACCTTACGAGCCGCCATTTTCTTGTTTGCAGTTAATGTGGGTCCTGGCGGATGTTTGCGGGCTGTTTGCAAATAATGTGGGCCCATTCTCAATTAATGTGGTCTGAGAGGAGCCCTTATTCTCATTTAATGTGGTCCTAAAATGGCGATGTTTGCGGTTCCTGTGGCTTATGTTTGCAGGCCGCTAGTGCGACACGAGGTCGCATGGGTTAAGTATCTGGGTTCGGAGGGAGCCGATGCCAGGTCGGGCCAGCACCGAGGGTCCGTCTCCAGACTGCCGGGGCGTAGTAGGTAACCGCTGGGTCTCAAGCAGGCAGTCAATGCAAAAAGAAAGTAGGCAGTCACTGCCAAAATCTATGCCAAGAGAAGTTGGAATCGAGTTGAACGTAAGTGAAGCCTTGGTTGAAGCGTCGTTATGCAAAAGGGGACGAAAGTGGCTGACACGTCCTTACTGGAGCAATGGCCAGCAGAGGTTAGCGGCTCTACTGGGAGGGTGCCCAGCTCCCGGCGTAGAGAGGCCAACTCGCCCAACGCCGCTTGTCTATGCGCAACGTGGCAACCTCGTTGCGGTCTGGCGCCAGCCAGTAACCCCATCGCAAGAGCGGGCTAATTCCGCAGCGGGCACAAGATGACTCAAGAAGCAAAGGCCGCCAGGTCGAAAGACCACGGGAAAGCCGTCGGGTATAACCGGGCGGATAGGGGTTCAAACTTTGCCCTACTCCGAAAGGAGGCTGACGTGAGTCGGGTGATTGACCCAAAGTATGTTGTGATGGGACTGAAATCAGGAGGAAAAGTTAGATGCAGTTAGCTGCAAATGTAACTCCCGGTGGCGATTTCGATTGGCACGCGATCGATTGGAAGGGTGTTTACCGAACCGTCAAGAACCTGAGACAGCGTATTTTTCGGGCTTCAAGAGAAGGCGATCTAAAGAAAGTTAGATCGCTGCAGCGGTTGATGCTGCGATGTCGGGCGAACACCTTGGAAAGCGTTCGCCGAGTCACCCAGGTGAACCAAGGAAAGTCGACTCCCGGCATCGATGATGTCGTGGTAACGACGTCGGAAGAACGGGCTGAATTGTGCCGGAAACTCACTCAGTTCGAACTTCATAAGGTTCATCCGGTACGTAGGGTTTACATTCCCAAGCGGAAAGGAAAACGGCCGTTAGGCATACCCACTATCGAGGATCGATGCGTCCAGACCATGGTGAAAAACGCCTTGGAACCGTTCTGGGAAGCACGGTTTGAGGGTGTTAGCTACGGCTTTCGCCCTGGCCGGAGTTGCCACGACGCGATTGAGAAAATCTTTCGTCTCGCACGGCCCAACACCACTCGCCCCTGGGTTTTAGATGCTGATATAGAAGGGGCCTTTAATAACATCGGGCATTGCGCTCTCCAAAAAGTCATTGGCAATTTCCCGGCCCGGGAGTTGATCAAACAATGGCTCAAAGCCGGCTATGTCGAAGAGGAAATATTTCATCCCACCGACGCCGGCGTACCCCAAGGCGGGACCATTAGCCCATTGTTGTTAAATGTTGCTCTTCACGGCATGGAGCAAGCACTGGGGAGTTATTCTACGCCTCAGGGCGCACTCCGCGGAAACGCCGCGTTAGTTCGCTATGCTGATGATCTCGCGGTGTTTTGCGCCACTCAGGAAGAGGCCACTAAGGCCAAAATCCTACTGGACGAATGGCTGGGGGCACGAGGATTGCGATTGTCACAGGAGAAAACTCACATTCGCCACCTGACTGAAGGATTCGATTTTTTGGGGTTTAACATTCGACTCTATCGGACTCCGAATAGCTCAAAAAGTGGCTACAAGTTGCTGATCAAGCCGAGCAACGAGTCGGTTCGACAGATACGGCAAAAACTCAAAGGGATTTGGCATAAACACCTGGGCTCGCCCACCGTGGCACTCATCAACGAATTGAACCCAGTGATCAGAGGTTGGAGCAACTATTTCCGTATCGCGGTCGCCAAGCGGGTATTCAGCGATCTGGATGACTTCATGTATTATCGCGCAAAGCGTTACATGAAACGTCGCCATCCCACAAAATCAGGTCACTGGCGAACGGACAAATACTGGGGTCGGCATGGTGGACCACGCCAAGACAGTTGGGTATTTATGGATAAAACACGTGGCGCTTTGCTGCGGAAATTCTCATGGGTGAAGATTAAACGCCATGTCATGATCACAAAGGACTATTCCCCAGACGACCCGACCTTACAAGACTACTGGCAACAACGACGGGCAAAAACCCTATCAACCGACGCACGATACCGTAAGCTATTCAAACAGCAAGAGGGTATCTGTCCAGTTTGCCACCAACATCTGGAAAACGGCGAGGAATTACATGCCCATCATGTGATTCCCAAGAAGCTTGGGGGAACGGATGCCCCTGATAATCTGCGACTGCTACATTCGTACTGTCATCGCCAGATCCACAGCAACAAGGCACCTCTTGGAGTACGTCAATTGCTTGAGCCATGGTGCGGGGCGACCCGCTCGCCTGGTTCTTAAGGGGCGGGGTGATGGTGACATCGCCTCGCTACCTGATCACTTAGTCAGCGCCACTCAGCCCAATGGATTTTAGAAGGTGATATCCGAAGCTGTTTTGACGAAATTTCCCATAAATGGCTGGTTACCCACATCCCAATGGACAAAGGCATG
>JAAUXY010123448.1_pt1 | contig 10490 bp, 12 predicted proteins | sample 7278121 | NCBI WGS metagenome assembly JAAUXY01 (sample SAMN14350117, study PRJNA611818) | marine sediment metagenome | isolation source: surface marine sediment (1.8m) | place: French Polynesia: Moorea | collected 2018-08
AGCAGGAGGGTGCCGGCGGGAGACGCGGGAGCGCCCTCCTCCCCGGCCGACGCCGGCGCCGCCAATTCGTGGGCGAAGCGGCAGCCGAAACAGCAGAACCACGGCAGGGCGCCGCTTCGGCGCCCGGCGGGAACCGGCAGCCCGCAGTGGTGACAGTCGGCGGTCTGCTCGATCATGGCTGCCCGTTGACCCAGGGTTGAAACCCTGGGCTACTATCTGCCGCCCTTCGGGCTCCGGAGCCCCAGTCGAGGCGAAACGCGACGGCCCAGGACTGAGCGTCCCCGGCAGTGAGCCCTGGACGGAGCCCGATCACCTTCAGTTCAGCAGAACGTAACGCACGAAGTAGATCATCCCGCAGACGAAGAAGGTGATCCACATCACGGTCGCGTACCAGGGAAAGGCATAGCCCTGGTAGGAGAGGTACTTGTGCCGGCGGAACCGGTTCTTGTCGTCGTTTGCGTCAGCCATGGCTCTCGGCCTCCCGCAGGGCTTCCTCGCGATCGAATTCCCGCTGCATCTCGAGCATTCTATGCTTGGGGCCTTCCAGGTCGCGAAACTGTCCCGAGAAATACGCCCACAGGAACAGGCAGAAGAAGCCGGCCGCCACCAGCAGGTAGTTGAGCACCGGGATCAGGAACGACGCCAGGGCGTCGCTGCCGGAACGGGTGGCGGTGGCGAAGAATTCGATCAGCTTGAGCACGAAGGCCGTGCCGGCGGTAAGCACCATCGCGATCGAAAACGCCCACAGGAAGCGCCGGGCCTTCGGCGAAGGCTCGGCGTAGGTATCCGGGACCGGGACGGCGCGCAGGTTTCGGGATCCTCCGGGATTCATGGCTTACTCCTCACCCCAGAAATCGTCTTCCGCAGGTTCCTCGGCCGCTTCTTCGGCCGCCGCGGCGTCGGGGTCGACCGGCAGCTGGATCCCGGCCGGCGGATAGCTGGCCTCGATGTTCGGGACCTCGTGAATGGTCTCGTCCAGGCTCGGCACCCAGCTGCCCAGCCACTGGACGTAGGCGATGATCGACAGGCCGGTCTTGTTGGGGGTCAGGCCGTCGTCTTCGTAGAACCAGGGGTAGCTCGGCATGACGCTCGCCGGGACCAGGTCCGGCGGATGGTAGAAGTGGGCGACGTGCCAGTCGTTGGACATCTTGCCGCCGCGCCGGATCAGGTCGGGGCCGATGCGGCGGGTGCCCCACAGCGGCGGCTTGTTGAGCTCGTTGTGGTACTCCTCGGGAAAGCTGCGGCGGCCGTAGCGCGCCTCGTCGCCGCCCCAGGGGCGCACCTGCTGGCTGTGGCAATGCCAGCAGGCCTCGGCGATGTAGGTCTTGTGCCCGGTGCGCAGGGCCTCGGCGAAGGCTTCTTCGTCGCTCATGCCGCCGAACGCCGCGGCGTAGGCTTCCGGGTAGTCGTCCTTGAGCTCGAGGAACTCGAGCGGCTGCACGCTCGCCAGCTGCTCCACCGTGCGCACCTCGAGGTGCTGGACCGGCAGCATCGGGATCCAGGCACTGACCGCGAACGCCAGGGCGAAGAAGCCCAGACCGGCGACCAGAAAGACGAAATTAAACCGCTCCAATGGCGACCTCCTCGTCGTCGACCTGCTCGAACGGCGCGTAGTCGGTGTCGACGTGGGCCACCCGGCCCGACCTCGCGGTCAGCATCATGTTGGTCACCAGGCAGCAGAAGCCGGCGAAGATCGCCAGGCCGGTGAACGTGCGCGTCAACCAGAACGGCCGCACGGTCTCGAGAATCGTCGACCGGGGCACCAGGTTGAGCGACATGAAACCTTCGGTCAGACCGCTGGCGGTGAGGGTCAGGAACATGCTGCCCAGGCCGAGGGACATCAGCCAGAAGCTCCAGCGCCTGAGCGACGACGAGTGCCACTCGTTGCCGGTCAGCTTCGGCCACAGGTGCTCGGTCATGCCGAAGATCCAGAAGCTGAAGACGCCGAACATCACCATGTGGGCGTGCCCGACCACCCAGTCGGTGAAGTGGATGATCTGCTGAAAGGTGAGGGTCACCTGGAAAGCGCACTGCAGGCAGGTGATGAAGTAGAACAGCGCCCCGACCCAGAACCAGCGCATCGGAATCGAGTGCTCGAGCGAGCCCTTGCTGGAGCGCCAGGTCATGAAGAAGTTGATGATCACCGTGGTGACCACGATCTCGACGGCGATGGTCGAAATCACCGCCGAGTACTGGGCGAACATCGGAATCGGCGAGCCCAGGAAGTGGTGGACGCCCTGCAGCGGGTAGAAGAAGGCCAGGCCCCAGAAACCGACCAGCGACAGGGCGTGGGACCAGATCGGCGTGCGCAGGATGATCGGCACGAAGAAGTACATCATGCCCCAGCCCATGGGGGTGACCCACAGCCCGACCAGGTCGTGGATGTAGAGCCCGAGCAGCGGCCCGGCGGCGTTGCCGGCGACCAGGTACTGGGGAAAGAAGTTGCCCATGATGTAGGTCAGGCCGAGCCAGATGAAGCCGGCGGTGAAGTACCAGAGGGTGACGTAGAGGGACTTCTCTCGGGTCTTGACGATCGGCGTGTACATCTGGATCCACACCAGGATGGCGCCGACCACCACCAGGGGGTCGATCCACACCGGCGTCTCGCCCCACTCGATGGCCTGGGCCTCGCCGAGGTGAAGGCCGAACCAGGTGCCGAGCACGATCAGGTTCCAGGCGCCGAAGATCACCCAGCCGAGGCCGCGCGAGGCCACGCGCTGACCGGTCAGCCGCGGCACCGTCCAGTAGAGCATCGCGAAGAAGGCGTTGGTCAGGAAGCCGAAGGCGATCAGGTTGGTGTGGATCATCCGGATCCGGCCCGGCGACAGCACCGCGATCTTGGGCAGCGGCCAGTGCTGCAACAGCTGCAGCGAATAGAAGACGCCGGCCAGCATGGCGACGCCGAGCGCCGACATAGCGGCGATCAGGTGCCACTTCACCAGCCCCTTGTGGACCAGGGGCGACGAGGGCAGAGTCGCAGCGGCAGCGCCCGAGCCGGATTCCATCTGGGCAGTCATAGAGGTTCTCCTGGGGGACACTAGGGGCCGAGCACCGCCGCGGCGGTCAACGTCGGTTGCCGCAGGGCCATGATGTAGGCGACCAGGTCCCAGCTGTTGCGGGCCGCCAGCTTGAGGCGTTCGCCGTCGCTCATGGTCGAGAAGACGGCGCTGCCGTCCGCCGGATAATCGCCGCGCACGGCCGCCATCTGTTCGGCCTCTCCCGGCTCCAGGTCCGCCGTCACCGCGTCGAAACCGTCGGCGGTGACCGCCGCCAGGGTGTCGCCGCCGAAGGCCGGCATGATGCTGCGCAGGCCGGTGTGAAAGGTGCGGTAGATGTCTTCGGGGGCGTTGCCGCCCTTGAGCGCGCCGCGGGTGAAATCGAACGGCTTCTGGGGGTTGCCCCAGGCGTCGACGTATTCGGTCTGGGTGGCGCCGGTGCCGCGGCCGTCGGTGCCGTGACAGCTGCCGCAGCCCATCTGCAGGTAGACCATCCGCCCGCGGGTGCGGCGCGCCGCGGAGTCCAGGTCCTCGGGCGGCCGCGGCACGGGCACGATCACGCGCCGGTCCTTCTCGTCCTCCCAGCGCGGGTAGAAGGCCTTGATGTACTCGATCACCGCCAGTTTCTCTGTCTCGGGCATCAGCGGGAAGGCGGGCATCGAGACCCGCGACAGGCCGCGGCTGATGGTGCGGTGGAGATCGGCTTCCAGCGGCAGGCTGCCGGAATCGGTGGAGCGGAACTTGTAGATACCGCTGGTGAAGTCGCGGGGCTGAGTGATCAGCCGGACGGCGGCAGCGCCCTTGCCGTCGCCGTACTCGCCGTGACAGCCCGCGCAGTACTCGAGGTAGACCAGGTGGCCGCGCTGGACCAGGTTGGCGCGCTGGTTGTAGTCGGCGTTCTCGTCCGGCGCCACGGTCTCCCACTTCGGATATTCGAGCGGATCGGTGGCGTCCGCGGCCAGGACCGGGTCGGCGGTCTGAGCGTCATCGGCGATCGGCTCGACGCTGCAGGCCGCAAGCGATGCCAGGGCCGGCGCCAGCAGCCACGGGAGAAGAAAGGTCTGTTTGTGCATGCGGGCTCTCACGACTGGCGTCCTCGGTAGGGCTCGAACCTGCCCCACCATTCGCTGCCCAGGGCGACCGTCCAGGCGAAGGCGAGATGGGTGAGGGCCGCGACCCAGGGCGGCACCAGGCTGACGATCCAGTTGCCGCCCAGGAGCATCGGCTGCAGCCAGCTCAGGATCAGGTAGAAATTGACGATCCACAGCCCGAGCCCGATGGCGCTCGCCACCAGGAAGCGCTTGCCTCGAGTCGCGTCTGCGAAATAGACGGTCAGCACCAGGTGGATGAGGATGCCGTAGAGGGCACCGGTCACCAGGTAGAGCACGCACCCGATGGTGAGCACCGATGCGTCGTCGAGGTCGAGCGCCCGGGCACCCATCGGGAACGTCAGGTAGACGCGGATGAGCTCCAACGCCCGCTTGCCGAACAGCGGCGCGGCCAGGCCGTTGGCGAGCAGGCTGACCGCCGCGCCGACGCCGCCGAGGGTCAGACCGACCACCACGTGCCACAGCAGGTAGAAGTCCTTGGGCGGCCACGACGGTGCAGCGCTGTCGTCCGCCGCGGCCTGCGCCTCGAGGCTCCGGATCGCCTCGAGATGGTGGTCGATCTTGCGTCTACGAGCTTCAGCGTCCATCGGCGGTCAGCCCCGGCGGTGTTGGCGGTCTAGCGGTTTTAATTGTCGAGACGCCGATTTTCTAACACCGCTGACGCCGAGCCGGCCCCGCCCGAGGGGGTGGGGCGACCCCGCCGCCGGGTGGGCTCGCCCTACCCCAGGGGGCAGGCGCCCGCCGCGACCGTCGAGCCCGTCCCGTGGCGCTCGATCCTCTCTTCCGGGGCGGTGCGGCCCGCCGGCGCCACTGGTACCGTTCGTCCCATGCGCAAGAAAAACATCCGCGCCAAGGTCCTGCGCGCGATCCGTCGAACCGGGCACCGCTACGACCTGCGGCGCACCCTGGGCATGACCGCGTCGCTCGGCATCCTCTTCCTGGTGCCGATCTCCGGCCTGGCAAGGGTCGACCTGTGGCGCGGCGACCATGCGCTGCTGTTCCGCTCGGTGCCGTTCAAGCACGGGCTGGCGGGGGTGATCGTCGGCATCGCCGCGATGTACGTCGTGACCTTCCTGGTCAACCTGGTCGGCGGCCGCCTGTTCTGCGGCTGGGGTTGTCCGGTGGGCCAGGTCAGCCGTTTCGGCGAAGAGGTCGGCACCCCGGGGTTGAAACCCCGCCAGCGATTCCAGGCTTCGGCCCGCGGCGCCCTCTTCTCCGGCGCCCTAGTGCTCTCCGTGCTCGCCTGGTGGGTCGACCTGCGGGTGTTGGTGCTGGGCTCGGCGCCGGCCCTGGCTACCGCTTGGGCAGTGTTGCTGATATGCGTGGCGGCGACCTGGGCCCACGGCCGCTGGTGGCGCTGGAACTTCTGCATGGGCTACTGTCCGATCGGCCTCTATTACTCCTTCGTATCGCCGTCCAAGCGATTCGGCGTCTATTTCCGCAACCAGGAGCAGTCGTGCATCGAGTGCGACGCCTGCGACAACGTCTGCCCGGTCGAGCTCGCGCCGCGCGACCTGATGGCGCTCTCCGGGGAGCGTCCGGGAATCTCGATCGCCGACGCCCCGGGCCGCAACCACTGCCTGGAATGCGGCGACTGCGTACGCGCCTGCGAATGGATGATCGAGCGTCGCGGCGACGGCCCGGTGCCGCTCCTGCTCGGCTTCTTTTCCGGGCCTCAGCGGATCGACAGGGTCACGAGCGAAGCGGACGACGCCTCCGCCGGGGGTTGAGCTCCTTCGCGTGGCGCGTCAACGAAGCCTGCCGAGATCCGTATAATGAGGTAAGGACCCCGTGTATCCTCACGATCCGATCCGAGACTGATTCGACCCGATGGGAGGACGACATGCCGCAACCACGCTTCGACGCCAGACTCATCCTCGCGATCGCCCTGCTCTGCCTGGCTTCGCTGGTCCCCGGGCCGGCGGCCGCCGACTGGCTGATCACCCTCGAAGGCCAGCTGATCGAGACCCGGGGCCCGTGGAAGATCGACGACGAGACCCTGATCTACACCGACACGGACGGCGTCGAGCGTCGCCTGGCGGTCGACGAAGTCGACCTCGAAGCCAGCGAAGAAACCACCGCGGCCCGGGCGGGCCACGACTGGGAGCCGAGCGAGAAGAACCGCCCCGCCCCCGCCTTCGAGCTGACCTCGCCAACCGCCGCCGCGCGGGAGGCCGCGGCGCCGGCGGTCGAAGAGCCGCCGATCATCCTCTACCAGACCAGCTGGTGCGGTTACTGCCGCAAGGCACGCAAGCTGCTGACCAAGCTCGACGCCGACTTCGTGGCCAAGGACGTCGAGAAGAGCCCCAAGGCGGCGAGCGAGTTTCGGCGCAAGAACGGCGGCCGCGGCGGCGTGCCCCTGATCGACTTCGACGGCGAGCTGGTCCGCGGCTACAACGAAAAGCGCATCCGCGAGCTGGCGGCCAAGCTCAAGGAGAAGTAGATCCGCAGGGCGAGCCTCCCGGCCGCGCTGTGGCTCGGATGGCTGGCGATCGCCTCGATTCCGATCCCGGCCGAGTCGCCCGAGCCGGTGACTCGGGACCTGGTCTTCGAGCTGCTGCAGGAGTACGCGGAGATTCCCAGGTCCGCCGACAGCTGGACGGGAATGCGGGTCAACGACTACGGCCGCTTCGCGATCCAGGACCGGCTCGAAGCCATGGGCGCCGAGGCGCAACCCTTCCTCATCGACGCGTTGCAGACGCCGGCTCACCAGGGGCTCGCGATCTACCTTCTCGGCAAGATCGGGGATCCCCGTTCCGTGCCGCATTTCAAGGCTCTGATGCCCGATGGTCCGAGACCCGCGCGTCTCGCCATCGCCGGCGCGCTCGGAGAGATCATGGACGTCTCGAGCGCGAGGCTGCTGCTCAACAGTCTCGCGGACGGTTTGAAGCCGGTCCGGGACCAGGCGGCGAGGTCACTCGAATGGCTGCTCCTGAAATCCCTGGTGGCACCGGAGCATCGAAGAGTCGCGGTGGTGATCCTGAGCAGACTCGATGGTCTCGAAGCGGCGCCCCAACTTAGAGTCTGCGGCCCGAGCGGTTCCAGGTCCAGGCATCTCGAAGCGGCGCGCGCGCTGGGATCGATCCTGACTGCGTCGAGCTTCCACCTGCTCCGCGATTGCCTCGCGAACGAGTCGTGGCGGGTTCGCGGCGCGGCGGCGCGCGCGCTAGAACAGCTCGAGACCGATCACCGCCTATCCCTGCACGAGATACTCTCGACCTCGGAGCTGACCGCCGTTCGATCTCACGCCGCCATGGCGTCGCCGGCCGTCGACTGATCGCTCTATGGATCGCTTTTGACGCGCGGCGTCTCCGGCGCGGCCGAGACTTCCCGGCTGATCGCCGAAGGCTCCAGCGAACCAGCGGCGGCATCGACCTGAGCGTTCAGGTCAGCGGCCCCTGGCTTCGTCCCTCATGGCTTCGCGCATGGTTCTTAATAGATCTTGGCAGTGATTCTTCTCTGGAGCAACGCAATTCGTGCGTGGCTGACAGAAGACTTCCTGGCCTGCGCTGTCCGTGCCACAGAGTGGCCCGCCACCATCTCGAAAGGCATGATAGAGCTTCCTGCTGTCGATACAGGTGTTCTTTTCTGGCGAGGTGCAATAAGACCGCGGCGGGCAGAAGACTTCCTGGCCCGCGCTGTCGGTGCCACATAAAGGCCCGCCGCCGTTCCGGAAGGCCTGGTATGAGTCGGAATCCCGTCCGCCGATTCTTATCCCTTTGTAGACTTCCGGCCCTTCGCCGCCGATTTTCGGTCTTTCGCCGCAGTTGAGAACCAAGAGCGACAAAAGAATCGCGAGGGAAGCGATCAGATATTTCCCCGACCTGCCGGCTGCATTCCAGATCATCTGCTTGCTCCGAGTCGTCCTCCATCGAAAGCAGTCCTCTCAGCCGCCGAGCCGATCGAGCCCGATCAGGCCGATCTCGACCACGATCCAGCCGATCCACAGGCCGACGACGCAGAACGCCGCGCGCGCCTTCGAGACCCCGGCCGCGACGCTGTAGCCGAGCGCCAGCAGGGCCAGCGACCACAGGGCGAAGAGGTCGAGGTGCGAAAGCACCGTGAACAGCTCCAGGCTGGTGCTCGGGCCGGCCAGGAACCCCAGGTTGCTCCAGCCGCTTTCCTGGTAGCCGACGATACGGTCGAGCCCGACGAGCCAGGGCAGGCTGAGCACGGCCGCGAGTGACAGGGGCACGACGCCGTGGGCGAACACGCTGAGGCTGGTCTCGAACGAGAGCGTGGAGCCCTTGCTCCGCAGCAGGCGGGCCAGGATCCACGCCGCCACCACGAAGATGAGCCAGGTGACCGCGACCCCGATCAACGCCATCACGACCGTCATCTCCGGCGTCGCGAGCCTCTCCGTCACGGTCGTGACGTATCCCTCCGGGACCTCTCGGCCCAGACGCGCGAACTTGGCGTGAACCGTCTGCTCCCAGTCCAGCTTCGGCAACAGGATCATGGCCGAGAAGAGACTCAGGGCGACGGGCACCAGGACGGCGAGGTGCCAGGTCGGGCGCTCGGCGATCGACCGAAAGGTCTTCGCGGGCGCGGTGAGGACGGAAACGATCCGACTCCATTGGGTGTGGTTCATGTCAAACCTCCCGTGGTCTTTTTTGACCACCACCTGAAATGGAGTACGTCCGAGCGCGACGCTCTATTTTCTTCGATCGATCTCGAAACCCACGGCACTATATCGCGTACGAAGGTATTAGCTCGAAGACGATATGAATCGCCCGAGGAGCCGAGCATGTCCCGACAGCCCGCAGCCGAAGACTTTCTGCCCCTGAGCCCGCCCATGTTTCACGTCCTGGTCGCCCTGGCCGGGGAAGACCTGCACGGCTGGGCGATCATGAAGGAGGTCTCGCGCGCCACCGGCGGCAAGATCCACTTGAGCCCCGGCACGCTCTACGGGCTGATCAAGCGACTGCTCCGGGACGGGCTGATCGCCGAGTCGAAGGACCGGCCACCGCGCCGCTGGGACGATCAGCGCCGGCGCTATTACACGCTCGAGCCGCTGGGCCGCCGGGTGGCCGAAGCCGAGGTCGAACGGATGCGCCGAGCGCTGGCGGTGGCGGGCCCGAATCTCGTCGGCGAAGAGACCTGAGGGCGGACGGATGCGGCAGCGACACCAGCGGATCTTCGGCTTCCTCCTGCGGCTTTTCCCCGCCGGCTTTCGCGAAGACTTCGGCGCCGAGATGCGGGAGGTCTTCGAGGCCGATCACCGCGACGCCGGCCAGCGGGGCCTGCGCGGCGGCAGGACCCGCTTCTGGCTGCGCACCGTCACCGGGGTGTTCCGGGTCGCGCCGCGGGAGCACCTCGACCGTCTCGGGGCGGATACGCGCTACGCCGCGCGCATGATGAAGAAACGCCCCCTGTTCACCGCCACCGCCGTCCTGTCGCTGGCGGTCGGGATCGGAGCCACGACCACCGTCGCCGCCATCTTTCACGCCACCTTCCTGCGGCCGGTGCCGGGGGTCGACGACGACCGCCCCCTGGTCAACGTCAAGGCCAAGTCGCGGTTCGAGGAGACCTTCGACTTCGTGTCCTACCCCAACTTCGACGACCTGCGGCAGGGCTCGGGAGTGCTCGCCGATCTCGCCGGCTTCCACGGTCAGAGTCTCAGCCTGGCCGTGGGCGCGGGCGCCGAGCCCGAGACCGCCACGGCGATGTTCGTCAGCTCCAACTACTTCGAGGTCCTGGGATTGAATCCCCGCGCCGGCCGCTTCTTCGACCCGGCCGAAGACCACGGAGACGGCGCCCATCCGGTGGCGGTGATCAGCTCCTGGCTGTTCCGGGAGCGGCTGGGCTCGGATCCGAAAGTGCTGGGCCGAGAGATCTGGCTCAACGGCACGCGCTTCACGGTGGTCGGCGTCGCACCCGAGGGCTTCCGCAGCCACTTCATCGGCTTCAGCTCCGATCTCTTCCTGCCCATCTCGATGCGCACGATCGCCGGCCTGCCGGACCTCGAGGACCGCAGCGGCCGCTGGTTGGAGCTCATCGGCCGCCTGCACGACGATGTCTCGCTGGAGCGGGCCGCGGCGGCTTTCGAGGTCGACGCCCGGCGTCTCGAGAAGGCGCATCCGGCGGTCAACCGGGCGCTCGAGATCCAGGTCGAGTGGACGACCGGGATCGACGCCGACCTGCGCGGCGGGCTCTTCTCCTTCCTGGCCGCGCTGCTGGCGGTGTCGGGATTCGTGCTGGGGATCGCCTGCGTCAACGTCGCCAACATGCTGACCACCCACGTGCTGGCGCGGCGCGGCGAGATGGCGCTGCGGCTGGCCCTGGGAGCCCCCCGGCGACGCCTGGTCCGCCAGCTGCTGACCGAGAGCACGCTGCTCGCCGGGATCGCCGGCGGCTTCGGCACCCTGATCGCCTTCTGGGCGAC
>JAAUXY010039211.1_pt1 | contig 10487 bp, 5 predicted proteins | sample 7278121 | NCBI WGS metagenome assembly JAAUXY01 (sample SAMN14350117, study PRJNA611818) | marine sediment metagenome | isolation source: surface marine sediment (1.8m) | place: French Polynesia: Moorea | collected 2018-08
CGGCTCGCCGGATTCCGGCGACTCGAGCGACAGCGGCGGCTCAGGCAACCACAGCGGCGGCTGGCTTTCGGAGTTGATCTGGAACGTCGCCAGTATCTGGTCGGACGGTTACTTGTGGACCGATGCCTACATATGGACCGACGCTTACCTCTGGACGGATGCTTATCTCTGGACCGACGCCTATCTCTGGACGGACGGCTATCTCTGGACCGATGCCTACCTCTGGACCGACGGTTATCTGTGGGCGGACGCCGTGACCGACTACGACCCGCTGTACGACACGTCCAGCCAGTCGATGCTGCTCAACGACGACGATTGATCGGCGCGCGCGACTGCGGCTCAGTCGATCCCGATCGCGCGTATTGCGGCGATCTCCCCACCTGCGGTGGCGTAGAAGATGACGTCTCCGTCGACGACGATGCCGCCGGTAATGCCGTCCATCTGTCGCAACAGGCGGTCGTACCAGTCGATGAAGTCTTCGGTCGTATTGACACCGGAGTAGTTGTTCGAGCCGTCCGGATGGAAGAACGTCGCACGTTTCGAGCGGCTGGCCTCGGTTTCGTAGTATCCCGCGGTGGCGCCGTTCTCGCGCCCGAAAACGGTGATTCGACCGTCCAGGCCGGCCACGGCCAGGTACGCCGAGCCGAGGGTCTCTGCGCCGGCGAACATGTTGAAGCTGGCCTTCGCTTCCCAGTTCAGGGTTCCGTCGCTGCGCTTGTAGGAGAACACGCCGGCGCCGTCAGAATTGACGACGATGAGCTCATCGTCGACGACGAGCGGGCGGCCCACGATCCAGCTGGGCGTTCTGTCGTTCCATGCGCCTGTTCCCGTGTCTTCCAGCAACGCGTAGATGTTGTAGTCGCGTCCGCCGAAATACACCAGCCCGTCGCGAACGAGCGCGGCACCAGGGATCTCGCCACTGCGGAAATACGCCGTGCCGACGGTCTTGAAAGTCCAGAGTACCCGGCCGGTTCCGCGATCGATCGCGTAGAGCTTGCCGTCGAAGCCGCCCACGATGACCTTTTCACCCGAGACGGCGGGTTCTCCATGCACAATATTGTCCGTTCGCACCTTCCAGCGCAGGTGCCCGGTGCGCTTGTCGACGGCATAGACGTAATGGTCGCCGGAACCGAAATAGACCTGCCGGTCGTCGACGGCTGGCGTGGACAGGTAGTAATCCCATGCGTCCCATTGCCGCTCTCCCTGCGTCGTGAAGGTCCAAAGCTGCCGGCCGTCTTTCTTGTCGAGCGCATGCACGACGCCGTCACGAGAATGGAAATAGATACGTTGGTCGTCGGCGACGACGGTTGACGCAACCGGCGCCTCGACGCCGATTCGCCACTCTTCGCGACCCGAGGATTTGTCGATCGCTCGCACCACGCCTCGTTCGTCTCCGATAAACAACAACGTGCCGTCGCTGTGGACCCCGCCGTAGATCGCAGCGCCAGCTCGTTTTTCCCAGAGCTTTTCGAACGTGATCGCTTTGCTTTGTGCCGACACTGCGAGAGGTACGGCGAGAAGCAGCATGGTGCCGGACAAAAGTAGTCGATTCATCGGTAGTCCTTCAGTCTCAGGCTCGCCCAGAGCGCGACGATTTTGGCGATCGCCAATGCATACGTTACTCTGGCCGAGTCACTTCCTCCGGTCAACGATTACGGCTCGCACATGATTCCTGTTGAGAGAATTGGACGCCGCCAGAGAGACGTCGGAAAGAAAGCGCGTTCGATCCAATGGCTCGCGAAGCACCAGTTCCGGACGCCGGCGAGCTGGGCGATCGATGCCGGGCAAGCCTCGCATTGGAGTTCGCTCGAGGCGTTGCCGGGAAACATACGCGATCGCTTCGAAGCATTGCTCGATTCCGGTTTCACCCTGGCCATCCGTTCGTCGGCCAATGTCGAGGACTCGCATTCCTCGTCCTATGCCGGACAGTTCGAGACGGTACTGGACGTCGCATCCATCGACGAGGTGTTGCCGGCGCTAAAGACGGTCGTTGGTTCCGCCTCGGCGCAAAATACACGGAGCTATCAGCAAACCCGGCAGGACCAACGCAGCATCGAGATGGGCGTTCTGGTCCAGGCGATGGTGCAGCCCCGCTACAGCGGCGTCGTCTTCTCCAGGAACCCGGTCACCGGGTTCGACGAGGTGATCATCGAAGCCGTAGAGGGAAGTGGCGCACAGCTGGTCCAGGACGGCATTACGCCGATGCGCTGGGTCAACAAGTGGGGAAAATGGCTCAGCGAAAGCGACGGTGGTTTGTCGGACGAGGTGCTGCAACGCGTGTTGTCGGATACGCGCCGCATGCACAAACTTTACGGCGAAGCAGTAGATGCCGAGTGGGTATTCGACGGCACCGATCTCTATTGGGTGCAGGTCAGGCCGATCACGTCGCTGAACGTCGAAGACCGGTATTCGAATCGCATCTCAAGAGAGGTTCTGCCGGGCGCGATCAAACCGTTGATCTGGTCGATCAACGTGCCGATGGTCAACCGGGCATGGATCGAGCTCTTTACCGAGCTCATCGGCGAGAACGACCTGTCCCCGGATCGCCTCTCGAAAGCGTTTTACTACCGGGCGTACTTCAATATGGGCTTGATCGGAGACGTGTTCACGGAACTCGGTTTCCCCGAGTCCTCGCTCGAGCTCATGATGGGCCTGCAGGGTGGTGACGAGAAGCCCGGTTTCCGCCCTGACAGCAGGTTTGTGCGCCACATTCCCAGGCTCATCAGGTTCGCGCGCCACAAGTGGGGTTTTGCGAAAGACATCGAACAGGAACTGCCGGTCGCAAAAAAGGACTTCCAACGGTTTGCCAGCGAAGACCTGGAATCGCTCAGCAACGACGAGCTGCTGGACAGCATCGACAAGCTGTTTGGCCGTGCGACGAAGTTCGCTTACTACAACATCGTCGGCCCGATTCTCGCACTGGCTTACGACGGCATCCTGAGAAAGCGATTGTCGAAGCTCGATATCGATAGTGCGCTACTCGATATGACCGCCGACGAACCTCGATTGCTCGACTACGATGCCAACGTTGCTATCGCTGCATTACAGAAAGAGTGGGCGGCGCTCGACGACGACGAGCAAGCGCAGTGGCGATCAATAGAGAGAATCGAACAGGCGTCTCGACAAGCAGACTCGCCTTTCCGGAACGCCCTGATGACGTTCCTCGTAGACTTTGGTCACAACAGTGAGTCGGGCAATGATTTCAGCAAGCCGCCCTGGCGGCACCAGCTTTCGCACATCTGGCAGCTGCTCGATGACTACACGGCACCCGAGTCGCAGACTCGAAAACACCGTTTCGAGAAACTGGAGCTGACCGCCAGGCAACGACGAAAACTCAGGCGCTGGTACCGACGCGCGACCCGATTTCGACTGCATCGAGAGCAGATCAGCGCACAATACACGTACGGCTACGGCCTGTTTCGGGATCGCTTCGAGTGCCTGGGCACACGGCTTGTTGACGCCGGCAAGCTCGCCCAGGCGAACGACATCTACTACCTGACCCGCGACGAGGTCTCGGCATTGACGCAAACCGCGCTGGCGGCTGACGATGCCGGTCAACGCATTGCCCGCCGACGCCAGGAGATGATCGACTACCGGGACATCGCGCTGCCGGACCTGATTCATGGCGATCAGCCGCCGCCACTGGAGCTCATATTCGACGAAGCCGCCCAGCAACAAACCGGTACAGCGTCATCTCCGGGCTACTATCGTGGTACGGCTCGAGTGGTCGCCTCGACCGAAGCTTTCGACAAGGTGCGTCCGGGTGACGTCATCGTCATTCCGTTCTCCGACGTCGGCTGGACACCGGTATTTTCCCGCGCCGGGGCTGTAATTGCCGAGTCGGGTGGCATGTTGTCCCACTCATCGATCGTTGCGCGGGAGTACGGTATCCCTGCCGTCGTGTCGGTCGATCACGCCTGTCAATGGATCCAGGATGGCGACGTGCTCGCGGTGGATGGATTCAAAGGGCTCGTGGTCAAAGTGAGCCAGTCGGGCGATGCCGAAGAGGCGACGACGTAGTGGACATCGGGGTCCTTGGCGCCTGCATCGTTTCCGGCTACTTCATCGGCTCGTTCTCGTTTGCGCGCCTGGTCGCAAGGTTCGTCGCGCCGGACGAAGACCTTTCCTACACCGATATCGAAATCGCCGGGTCCGACAAGAAACTTCGAGTCGAAACAGTCAGTGCGACCAGTATTTCGTCACGAAAAGGGGCGTTGCCAGGTTGTACCACGGCGATCCTGGACATGGCCAAGGCCGGGCTTCCGATGCTCCTGATCGACTACTGGTTTCCGAACGACCCGATTTACATGCTCGCTTACGCCCTGGCGGCAATCACAGGTCACAACTACCCCGTCTATTATCGATTCAAGGGCGGCCGCGGCCTGTCGCCGATGATCGGCAGCTTGCTCGTGATCCAGCCGCTCGCGATTCCGGTCACGATGATACTCAGCAACGTCATCGGTTTGTTCGTACTCAGGGACGTCATGGCCGCTTACGTGCTGTGGTTGTTCTTCCTGATTCCCTGGATGTGGTACTTCACCGACAACTGGCTGTACACGGCATACGCTGCCCTGCTGCCGGTGTTGTACTTCGTGGCCTCCATTCCCGAAATCAGGAACTACCTGGCGCTGCAGAAGACCGGCGAATTCGACAAGGCCGACAGTCTCTACGAATCGCTCGAGCACACGGACCTGGGGCGACCTTTGAAATACCTGCGCAAGTACGGATTGCTCAAAAAGCGACGGAACAAGCCAGACGATAGTTGAAGTCCGGAAAAAACAAACCCCGTCCAGGAGACGGGGTTTGCTGGTGGTTCGGTCCCGGCGTACGCCAGGACGAATCAGGTTACGGCGTCACGGTAGTGAACACACCGGCGCTGTCGTTACCGGAATTGTTGTCTATCGTGCCGCTGGTGACGGTCACCGAATGACTGGTGAGAATATCCCCGGTGAGCGGCGGATTGGTCTTGGCATTCAGCACGATCGTCACTGTAGGCGTCTCACCCACCGCCACTGTGCCAAGGGCGCAGGTGATGGTGCTGGTGCCGGAACAGCTGCCGACGGACGGCGTAATGGATACCGGGTTGAAGTTGCTGTCCACGGGGAACTCCGTCTCCACGGCTGTGGCCGCATCCGGTCCGCTCGCATTGGTCACTGTTATGACGTACGTGGCATTTTGGCCCTGGGCAACGCTACCTGCCGGACCCGTGAGCATGACGCCGACATCGGCCGTTGGCGGTGCAAGCTCGGTGATCGGAAACGTCTCGATCGTCTGCAGGCCATCCGGCGACGTCGTAGTGACAGTCAACAGTCCGCCGGCACCGGTAGTGCTGCCCGCGCCCTGTATCGTCACGCCGTAAGTCAACGCGCCGTTGCCGTTGGTGTTCGGCACATCGAACCTATTGCCGGTTATCAGCGTGAAGCCTGTGCTGACTTCGAGGTCAACCCGGGTGCCTAACGGCATCGGCTGGTTGTGCAGGTCGGACACCGTCAGCGTTGCCGAAGACTGTCCACCGTTAGGCACAACGATTGTCGCCGGACTCAATGCCATGTAACCGGCGCTGCCCGACATGACCAGCACCAGCGAGTCCCTGACGTGCAGCGTCTGGTTGACGCTGCAATCGTTCGACGTCGGACGGTTACACAGTATGCCGTTGAACTGGCCGTCGGCACTGTCGTAAATACCTGAGCTATTGAAGTCGAGGTAGGGCTCGTTGGCGTCGCGGTCGCCGTCCTCGTTGGAATCCACCCAGGCCTCGGGCAAATCGTTGTACAGGTCGCCTTCGTCGAAGACGCCGTTGCCGTTGACGTCGGTAAAGCTCTCTTCACCCACGGCTGAGGCCAGAATGGTTGCGCGGCCGCCATAGGGTTGCCCCAGCGGCGCAGCCCCCGTTTGCGGGTCTCCCGGGTTGGACATCATGCCAGGGTCGAGCACGCAGACATTGGGACCCGCCGTGGTGTCGATCATTACCTCGGGTTGTCCCAGGGTCTGGCCGCAGGGTCGCGGATCCTGGCTGGTCCAGAACACCGAACACTCGCCGTCGACGGTGTTGCAGAAGCTGTCGATTGAACCGCCTTCCGTGGTGAAAGTAATGGCCGTGCCATCCGGTACCGGGTTATTGAAGCGGTCTGCCAGGCGAGCCGTAACCGCGACTTGCACGCCGGAGATGTTCCAACCCTCCGGATTCAGTGTTTCAGCCACGATATCCATGCTGTCGTCGTCCGGGATACCCGTGGTGATGACGAGCTGGTCTGACTGCGACTCGAAGGTGCTGCCTGCAAAAGTCGCAGAGGCGGTAACGCGAACGGACGTGGCAATCGTACCTGCCTGTACCGTCGTCTGCACCAGGCCGTTGTTGTCGGACGTTGCCGATGCGGGATCGAGCGTAATGCCGCCCACCGTGGTGTTCAGCGAAAAGCTGACGTCCTGACCCTGCACCGGATCGCCCTGCACGTCGACGACGCGGAATACGACGACCGAGGTTTCTGAACGGCCGGCACCGCCGGTGCCTTGCAAGGTGATGCTTTCCGGCATGGCGGAAACGAATTCGATACTGCCGACCGATGCCGCCTGGACGGTCAGAGAGCCGGTAGCCGTGTAGGTGTTGGCGCCGATGGTTGCAGACGCCGTGATCGTGTCCGATCCCACGCAGCCCTGGGCGAGGTAGGTGCTCGAAGCAACGCCATTGACGGTCGTTACCGTGGCATCCATCGTGGCGTCACCCGTACCGACGCAGCCTGAAGTGAACGAAACGTCCACCGGGTTGGTGTAGAGATTGTCATTTTCGTCGACGATCAGGACCGTCGCGCTGGTCGTACCGCCCGCGGACAGCGTCGACAGGCCAATGTCCACGACGTTTTCGGTGAATCCCGTAACCATGGTGCCCGCGACCGTGCCGAAACCCATTCTCAGAACGGTCGGCACACCGGAGCCGCCACCCGTCGAAACCTGGAAGTTCACCGAGTCTTGAACCGTCGTTCCCTGGTAGGTCACGGAAGCCGTGGCCGTTCCTGCGCCGTCGACACCCCCTTCTTCGAGACCCACGGTGGCCAGGCCTGCGGTATTCGTCAGCGCCGTGCCCGAAGTGGGATTCAGAACGCCGAGCGTCGTCGAAATTGTGACGACCTGGTCGGCCAGCGCGGCGCCGTCAAGGGTGACCGTGGCACGCAGTTCGCCGGGGTTGGTGGACGAGACGCCCGACGCCGTGTTGCCGCTGGCCGCATCGACCAGCACCACGTCAATGGCGATTGTGCCGCCACCGCCGGTACCGCCGGTACCGCCGGTACCGCCGGTACCACCCGAGCCCTCATTAACGAGCGGGGGGCTGTCACCTCCGCAACCAGCCAGCAAAAGCACGGCAAAGGACGCGAAAAACGGTAGAAAGCCTGTCTTTCGTCCGAGGGTGCTGGAAACCATAGCAGTCATCCTTCTCAAATTGAGCAAGCAAGGCCGGTGCGGCCCAGTTAGCGGGTCTGGCAGAATATTACCTGTTTTAACAAAATATTAGGAGCTATATTTACACCAACTACTAAAGCCAGCGAAACGGCTCATATCCTGCCGCGACCCCGCAATAATAATGCCACGCGAATTCCGCAATATTGCCCATCGGAAGCTCACCCGGCGTCAGTCGTCGCAGGACATAATGGCAGCTTCGTTTTCGCCGCACCGTGACAGAGTTCATATATTGAATTGCCCGGAATTGGGCGGTATTTCGGGCTCCGGCCGCTAGCCCGGGGCTTCTCAAATTTGGCCACCGGCGCAAAGGGCGGACGGTCCACGTGGCGACCCGCGCCGCGTTCGACGTCGAGCTCGCCCTCCCTGTAGACGACCTTGCCGCCGCTGATCGGCACGCTCATGACCGTCTGCGGTTTGTTCGATCGGCACGCCCGGTGTTCCGCAAAGCTCTGCGCGATACAGCTTCGGCAAGTGCGTATGGCCCCGCGAAACGCATGAGTGTTCAATGAAATCAATCATTTGGAGGCGGAGTGTATGTCTGCGCTATTCCAGCCAATAGGCGCGGATCAGCTATTTGCGTGGGTGTTTCGTGAGCTCGATACCCGCGACTCCGTCTTTGGGATTCCGCGGCGTCATTTCTTCCTGCCTCGCGACGACGAGCGTTTCGCGACGACGGCATTCGGCCGTCGTATCGACACGCCGTTCGGCCCGGCCGCGGGCCCGCATACGCAAATGGCCCAGAACATCGTCGCGGCGTGGCTCTGCGGCGCTCGCTACATCGAGCTGAAAACCGTACAGACGCTGGACGAGCTCGACGTCTCGAAGCCCTGCATCGACATGGAGGATGAGGGCTACAACGTCGAGTGGTCGCAGGAGCTCAAGGTGCACGAGTCGCTGGAAGAATACGTGCGCGCCTGGGTGCTGATTCACGCGCTGCATCGCAAGCTCGGTTTCCCGGGCGCCGCGCCCGATGTCGTATTCAACCTGAGCGTCGGCTACAACCTCGAGGGTATCCAACAGCCGAACATGCAGTGGTTCCTCGACCAGGCCGAGGATGCCGGGGGTCACGTGGACGCCCTCCTGGAGTGCCTGGAACGCCACTACCCCGACGCCCGAAAGCTCGAGATCCCACAACGATTGTCGAACAACGTCACGCTCTCCACGATGCACGGCTGCCCGCCCGACGAAATCGAAAGTATCTCCGCCTACCTCATGAAAGAGCGTGGGCTGCACACGCTGGTCAAATGCAACCCGACACTGCTGGGCGCCGACCGGGTTCGCGGCATTCTCAACGACAGTCTCGGCTACGCCGACGTCGTCGTGCCCGATGAGGCTTTCGGACACGATCTCGAGTACCGGGACGCGGTCCCGATGCTCGAGAACCTCAGCACCGTCGCCGATTCGTGCGGTCTCGAGTTCGGCGTCAAGCTCTCGAACACGCTCGAAGTCGAAAACCTGCGAACGGTATTCGACCCGGCCGAGAAGATGATGTACCTGTCCGGGCGGCCGCTGCACGCGATCACGGTCAACCTGGCCAGCAAGCTCAACGACGAGTTCGGCGGCAGGCTGCTGATGTCGTTCTCCGCCGGTGCGAACTGCTTCAATGGGCCGGACCTGCTGGCCGGTGGCATGCAGACTGTGACGTCGTGCTCGGACCTTCTGAAGACTGGCGGTTATCTGCGGTTGCTGCAGTACATCGAGTGCCTCGACGACGCGATGACAAATGCCGGCGTGCAGACGCTCGCCGAATTCCGCAACGCATTCGCGCAAACGCTCGACGATTACGCGGGCCGCGTCGTCAACGATCCGACGTACAGGAAGTGGACGTTCGACACGGCCCACACGAAGACGCCAAGGAAGCTCGATTACTTCGATTGCATCGAGGCACCCTGTATCGACGAGTGCCCGATCAGCCAGAAGGTGCCGGAGTACATGCGTGCAGTGCACGACGGCAACGACACTGGCGCGGTCGAGATTGTCAGGAAGGACAACCCGCTGCCTTGCGTACTCGGCCGCGTCTGCGACCACCTCTGCGAGCAGACTTGCGTGCGCAATCACCTCGACGAGCCCGTTGCGATTCGCGACGTGAAACGCTACATCGCTGACCTTCCTGCACCAGCCGAGCGGCGCAGCGCGAACGCCGCCGGTTTGAAGGTAGCGATCGTCGGGGCAGGCCCCGGCGGCATGGCCGCGGCGAAGGAGCTCGCTGCAGCCGGCTGCCACGTAGAGATTTTCGAACAGCATGAACGCGCCGGCGGCATGGTCGGAGGCGCCGTTCCCGAGTATCGGCTGCCCTGGAGCGTCTTCGAGAAAGACCTGCAGCCGCTCGAAGCACTCGGTGTGAAACTGCACTACGGCAAATCCGCCGGACGTGACTTCACGCTCGCCGACCTCAGGAACGACGGGTTCGACAAGATACTGATCCTCGTCGGCGCGCAGCGCAGCAAGATGCTCGGGCTCGACAACGAGAACAGCGCCGGCGTCATCGATGCGCTCAAGTTCCTGCGGCAGGCCAGGGAAGAGCAGTCCGTCGAGGTCGGTTCACGCGTCGCCGTCATTGGCGCAGGCGACACGGCGATGGACTGCGCGCGCGTGGCGAAACGGCTGTCGAACGGCGCCGTCACACTTATATACAGACGAACGATTGACCAGATGCCGGCCGATCGCGAGGAGGTTCGGCACCTTATCGAGGAGGGCATCGAAGTCGTCGAGCTCTGCAAACCGGAGGCGCTGCGAGTCGAAAACGGAAGGTTGCGCGGTCTCGTGTGCCGTCGCATGGAATACCGTGGCGACAGAGATGCATCCGGCCGCAAAGTGCCGCACGAGATTCCGGATTCCGATTTCGAACGTCCGCTCGACACGCTGATCCTGGCAATCAGCCAGGGTGCGATACTGGATTTCCTCGGTGACGAGGCGATCGCGCTCAACGAGCGCGGCTATATCGTTGCAGATCCCGTTACGTTCGAGACCTCGTCGCCGGGGGTGTACGCCGGCGGCGATGTCGCCAACGATGGGCCGGCGTCGATCGTCAA
>JAAUXY010121127.1_pt1 | contig 10487 bp, 8 predicted proteins | sample 7278121 | NCBI WGS metagenome assembly JAAUXY01 (sample SAMN14350117, study PRJNA611818) | marine sediment metagenome | isolation source: surface marine sediment (1.8m) | place: French Polynesia: Moorea | collected 2018-08
GCGGGCGCCATGTGCCTGGGCACAATCCTCAATCACTACGAGCCCACGGCGATCCGCAAGATCCATAATCGACTGCATGTCGCAGGGCATTCCTGCCAGATGGACGCAGACAATTGCCCGTGTACTCGGCGTGAGCGCCGCTTCGATGGTTTCTGCCGTGATGTTTTGCGTGTCCGCATCGACGTCGGCGAAAACAGGCCGCGCGCCGACCGTGACCGTGCACGATGCGGAGGCGAAGAAAGACCTTGGCGTCACGATGACGTCGTCACCTGGGCCGATGCCCGCTGCCTTGAGCGCCAGCTCCAGGGCCAGCGTGCCATTCGCGAGTGCCACCGCGTGCGTCGTGCCACTCCAGTCGGCGAACTCGCGTTCAAACTTGCGGCACTCTTCGCCGGTCCAGTAGTTGACCCGGTTCGATGCGAGCACCCGGTCGACGGCCTCGCGCTCCTCGCGCGTAAACGAGGGCCACGGACTGAAAGCAGCGGCCACGATCAGCGAGCCTCGATCGGGCGTGCAGGGTTGCCGACGACCGTCGTGCCTGCCGCAACGCTCTTCGTGACAACGGCGCCCATGCCGATCGTTGCGCCTTCGCCGATGACCAGCGGATCCCCCGGCGTTCCCTGCCGGATCACGCAGCCGCTGCCGAGGTAGGCGAAATCCTCGATAACGACATTGCCGTTGCAGTGGGCCGCCGGCGCCAGGGTGACGAAGTCGCCGACGACGCAGTCGTGCTCGACGTAGGAATACAGATTGGCGTGGAAGTGCCGGCCAATGCGGATGTTCGAGGTGAGCGTTGTGAACGGCGACAGCACGGCGCCTTCGCCGATCTGGACCTCATCCATGACAACGCACTCGGGGCTAATGACCGAAAACGCGGCAATGCCGCGCTGCTCGCAGCGCGCAGCGAGCGCCTGGCGAACCCGCGGGTCCGCGACAGCCAGCGAGACGGCAGAGAGCGCGTCCGCCTCATCGGAGAATTCGTCCAGGCTCAATACCCGGTGCCCATTGACGTTGTTGCTACCGGACCCGTCGTCGATAAAGACGAGCTCATACTCGGGACCACCGGAGACGGTCAGCATGCGCTCCGCGACGGGCAGTATGCCGCGACCGCAGCCACCAGCGCCGTAGATGCCATACAGCGTCGTCACGACGTCTTACCCTTGAACTTCGGCATCGTCGAGTCACCGGGGTGAGAGATACCCTCACGCTTCAGTACTTTCACGAAGGTCTGCCAGAGAATCCGGATATCGAGCCAGAGCGAATGATTGTCGACATACCAGACGTCGAGCTCGAACTTCTCGTCCCAGGAAATGCTGTTGCGGCCATTGACCTGTGCCCAGCCCGTGACGCCCGGACGAACCTCGTGTCGGCGCGCCTGCTCCGGCGAATAGCGCGGCAGGTATTCCATGAGCAGGGGGCGAGGCCCGACCAGGCTCATGTCGCCGCGGAGCACGTTGATCAGTTCCGGCAGCTCGTCGAGGCTGGTGGCTCTGAGTACCTTGCCGACCCCGGTCAGGCGATTGGCATCGGGCAGGTCGACGCCGTCAGCGTCCTTCGCAATCGACATGGTCCTGAATTTCAGGATCGTGAACGGCTCGCCGTCGAGGCCCGGCCGCTGCTGGCGGAACAGTACAGGCCGTCCGTCCGTCAGCAAGATCAGCACCGCCAGCACGATCATGATCGGGCCAAGCACCAGCAGCGCCGCAGCGGAAGCCAGGATGTCCAGTGCCCGCTTCAATTCCCGACGAGCTCCTGCAACAGGTTTTCGTATTCGCGAGCCAGTACGGGCCACGGCCGGTGCTCGAGAAGCCACTGTCGGCCACGCTGGCCGCGCTCCGCAAGCTCCTCGCGGCTCATGTCCGCGTGCCTGAGCAGGGCGTCCCTGAGCGCGTCCGGATCGCCGCTCGGGACAAACTCGCCGCAGCCCGACTCGTCGAGCATCGACGGATAGCCGCTGTAGGACGCGAGGATCGGTTTGGCTGCCATCATGTAGTCGATCAGCTTGTTGAGGGACATGCCGTAGCGCCAGACGGGTGAATCGTAAACCGCGAAGTAAAGGAGATCACAGTGCTTCAGGACCGACTGGACCTCCGACCGCTTGACCTTTGGCAGGAACGCAACGTTGTCGAGGTCCCGTGTGGCCTCGATGAAGTGCTCCCGTCGATCGCCGCCGCCGAGAAAGACGAAGAAGAACCGGTCATCGTCCGCGAGGCGGCGCGCGCATTCCATTATCGTTTCCAGCGCGTTCGTAAGTCCAATACTGCCCGCGTAGCCGACGATGAAGCGATCCGCAGGAATGTGCTCGGCGAGGTACTCGTCCGGCAGGGCCTCCTGGCGTTCGAACGCGGCCGGGTCGAAGCCGAACGGGACGCACGCGCAGTTGAGGCCGCTTCCGGCCACGCTGCTGACGTGTTCTTCGAGGTTGGGCATCGTTCCGACGATCAGGTCGGCCTTTCGATAGCCGAAGCACTCGATCCATCCGAGTGCCCTGACGAGCGGATTCCGCGCGCTGAAGTTGCCTTCCTCGACCAGCGTCAAGGGCCAGATGTCGCGAATCTCGAAAACGAGCTTGCAGCCGTAGCGCTTGCGAAGTCGAACGCCGTTGAGAATGGTCAGCAGTGACAACGAAGAAACGATGATCACATCGGGCCTCGGTAGCTGCGACTTCGGCATCATGAATAGCTTCAGCTCGAAGTCCAGCCAACCGAGAACGCGTCGGAGCGACACGGTCTTCGCGTAGCGCAGGGTCCGGAGCCACCACGTCTTGACGCCGTCCAGTTCCTCGAACTGGAAGCGCGAATCGAATTTCGGGTAGTCCGCGAGGTGGTTCGAATCTGACGCAACGACTACGGCGGTGTGACCGTTACGTGTGAATTCGCGGGCGAGCGCGAACAGCCGACTCTCGAAACCGTATTCCGCCGACGACGCATACTTTGAAATGATCCAGATGTTCCGGGGCACGCCGGGATCACCGATAGAGCTTCGGGATTGCATTGATCGTCCGGATGGCGTGCTCGTAGTCCACGTGCACCGCATCCGTGTACCAGCGAATCGTCGGGTAGCGCGGCCGATTCTCGGTTTCGACGAGTTTGAGTGCTGTATCGCGGTCCAGCATGCCTTCGCGAATCTGATTGCTGCGGAACGTATCGTGCTCGGAGAAGCCGGCCACCGTGTAGTAGATGTAGTTGTAGAACGCCGCCGTGCCGTCGCCGATACGCCACGTCGTATCCGTGTCCACGGCTTTCTCCCAGTTGTACTCGTCGAGCAGCACGGAGTCGACCTCCGACTCCTCCCACAGCAGGTAGTCGTACAGGTGATAGTAGTCGCGGTGGGTCTTTAGGCTGCGGGCTGCAAACGAACCGAGCGTGTCAAGGATGGAACTGTTGAAGTAGGCGGGGTTCGACAGTGCGGCTTTTCCGGCGCCCCAGAACAGCTTCAGCTGCCTGAAGAGCGACAGAGAGTAGATGTACTCCTTGTCATGATCAGGCGCAACGCCGAGAAACCCGACCTTGAAGTCCGTGTTCTCCATCGGGTTCACGCCCCAGATGTTGAGGCTGATGCCGGTCTGACGTTTGACCTGGTCGACGTAGTAGTAGAAGTACTTGTCGCCGGCCATGAACAGCGGAATCATGCCGAGGTGCGGCTTGCGCAGCCAAGCTTCGATGTTCTTGCGAATGTTGTCGCGCTTCCAGTGAATATTCGCGGCAACGATGATGTTCTCCACGCCGAGCTTGCCGCAGACGCGCGCGATGTTGCGACGGCCAAGATCCGTGACCATGCCCCAGTCGTATGTGTACGCAATCGGGTTCATGTCGAGCTGCGTCTTGATGACGTGCAGCGCATAGGTGCTGTCGCGGCCGCCGCTGAAAGGCACGATGCAGTCGGGCTTGCCGTCTTTGCGGCGATAGGGTTCGAGCAGCGCGTTAAGCTCGTCCAGCGGCTTCGGCTGGTTTCGGATCTTGTAGTTGCGGCAGTAGTTGCAGACGCCGTCGTTGTCGTACTCGATGAACGGGAACGTCTCCGGCAGTACGCAGCGCGTGCATCGTTTCAGTTTGCCGATCCGGTCAACGTTGCGTTCGAGCATCTGCTCGAAGCGGGCAGCATTCGCTGCCTTGGCGATCAGCGCGACATCGCGTACGAGTTCTCGCTGTGGTTCGTCGCCCTCGACGCATTCCACGGCGATCGTCCAGTTACCGCTCGGCTGATCACCGCCAACTGCACTGCTTGCGTCTGCGAATGTAAACCGCTCGAGATTGAAGTTCGCGAGGTTCACGAGCAGACGATTGCGCGATGGCAGCTGGCGTAGCGCGAAATCGCGCTCTATGTCGATGTTGATCCGCCGCGCCAGCGACGCGAGCGGAAAGTATTCGGACGCAAAAAACAGGAGGTCCTTGCTGTTCGTGAGCGTGTACAGCGAGCCGTTGTCCGTCGCGAGCAGCAGGTGGTTGCCGTCAGGGTGGAACAGCGCCGTGGAGACGGTGCCCTCGACCAGGCGATCGACCTCGGCAATCGCCTCGGGCAGCTGCATGCCACCGTCGAGCTGCCGCCGGAGCAGCGCCAGCAGCACTTCCGTATCGATGCTGTAGCGCCGCTCCAGGTCCTCGTGCGCCGCCCACAGCTCGGCATCGTTGACGATGATGCCGTTGTGGATCGCAACCAGGCCGTCGCGGACGGTGGGCTGATTGTTGTCGTCATCGAGCTGCGAGCCATTGGTCACGAGGCGCGAATGACCGGCGGCGATGAACGGCACATCGTCGTCTACTGCGGCGTAGGCATCGAGCGCTTCGTCGATCGCCTGTTTTGCAGTCGGCGACGACAGCAGCGAGCCGATCCGCAGGTCGCCCTTGATGACCTTGCAGACGGAATCGGCCTGGTTCATGAACAGGAGCCCGGATGAGTCCTTGCCACGCGACTGCGAGCGCTTGGCGAGATGCTCGAGCGATCGCCACAGCAGCTCGGTCTCATAGGGCGCCGACGGCGCGGTTACCAATCCGAAAATTCCACACATGGCCGACTCGCTACTTGCTCCGGACCTTACGGAAGACGATATCGCGGAAGGTATACCAGAAGTAGGCGATGTCGGTGCGGACCGGCGCTTTCAGGTAGCGCTGCAGGTACTCCATTTCGATCCGCACGATGTCGTCGAAGCCGTCGGTGGATTCGTCGAAGATCGGCGGCACGAGGCCGGGCTTGATCTGTATGTAAAGGTCGTAGAGTTCCTGCGGGTACAGGCTGAGGAAGTGCGGGCTGGTTGCCCGCATGCCGACGAGCTTCACGTCGCCACGCAGCCAGTCGTAAAGGCCGGGCAGTTCGTCGATCCAGTGGCTGCGGATCAGCGGGCCGTACTCGGTGAGCCTCGGGTCGTTCTCGAACTTGCCGATTTTCGACAGGCCATGACTCTCGAAGATCCGCTTCTGCAGGAACTCGCTGAACGGGTACATGCTGCGGACCTTGTGGAGCCGAATGATCTCGCCGTCCAGACCGACCTTTTGCAGCGCGACGACGGCGTAGTAGGACGGCTTGCGATCGTACAGGGGTTCCGAGACGCGGCGAGCGAGCACGAAGCGTTCGTCGCCTTCCGATTCGGCGACTACCTCCATGCCGTAGTAGGCCAGCCGGCCCCAGACTTCGGCCGTCGACAGGACCCGCTCGCGCAGCCGCGTGTCGCGAAGGAACCACCGATCGATCCAGCGAAACGGCGGGGAAAAGTACAGGACGTCGACGTACGGCAGCTTGGGCAGTGCCCGGTACCAGATGAAATGGGTCAGGAACGCGAGGCGCCGGCGGATGCCGCTGTACTTCTCGGCGATGCGGCGGTTGGTGACCGACAGCGGTGTATAGCTTACGGCGATGTAACCGCCCGGCGCGATCTCGCCGACGCTGTACTTCAGCAGCAGGTTCAGGCGCTGGACGTTGTTCAGCGACGTCTTGCAGACGAGCAGGCCTGTGTCTTCGGTGCGTGCACCATCGATCGCATCTTCGGGCCGGTCGTCGATGACCTGCAGCGCGTTGATGCCGTCACTACTGTCGGTAGGCAGGTGTTCCTCGAGGAATTCGCGGATCGGGCCGTCCAGTTGTTCTGTCGGCAGTTCCGCGATCGACCGCCGCATCGCGGCGCTGTCGACAGGCTGGAGATCGAACGGGGCCTCGGCAGCGGGTGCCTCCGTGGCCGTCGCTTGAGGCGCCTCGCCGATTCGACGCGGCAGCGAAATCAAGAGATCGATGAGGGCCGAGGCAACGAAACCAGTGAGCAGCAGGGGCAGGGGCGCCGTCTCCGGCCCGAGGACCAGGCGCAGGATCAACAGGCCCGTCAGCATGATCACGGCCGCCTTGCCATGCGAGGCCAGCAGATAGGTGGTGTAGCGCTGCGGGTACTTGTGACGGTACTTGTCGGTCAGGAAGATCGCCGGCAGCCAGGCGAAGACCACGGCGGCCACCAGCGTGTTGATCGGCAGCGGCTCCATGCCGAGCAGCGTGGCCCCGACGTACTGGCCGGCGACCAGGGCAAGCAGCCCGAGACCGAAGCGCAATGGCCAATGATTGATGACTGGGATATGGCGCCGTGACATTGCTATAGCCGGCGCGACGGTGCGTGGCGGCGCCGGATCGCGCCCTGCCGACACCCCTGTTTCAGGAATCGCGGCACAGTACCTCATTGGTCTCCGATTGGCTACCCTCGAATGGTGCGTGCATATTCGGACCGACACGATAGAATCCCCGACCTGACCGAACTCGAGGAAGCCACCCATGGCGCCTGAAAAACCCGGCAAAAGGGCCCTGATCTCCGGCGTGACCGGCCAGGACGGGGCATATCTCGCCGAACTGCTGCTCGACAAGGGCTACGAAGTGCACGGCATCAAGCGGCGCTCTTCGCTGTTCAATACCGACAGGATCGACCATCTGTACGCCGATCCGCACGAAAGCGACCGTCGCTTCATACTTCACTATGGCGATCTGACCGATTCGACCAACCTGATCCGTATCGTCCAGGAAGTGCAGCCTGACGAAATCTACAACCTGGCGGCGCAAAGCCATGTCGCGGTGTCGTTCGAAACGGCGGAGTACACCGGCAACGCCGACGCGCTGGGAACGCTTCGATTACTCGAGGCGATCCGCATTTGCGGGCTCGCCGATCGCTGCCGCTTTTACCAGGCGTCGACGTCGGAGATGTATGGCAAGGTCGTAGAGACGCCGCAGAAAGAAACGACACCTTTCTATCCGCGCTCACCGTACGGCGCCGCCAAGGTGTACGCGCACTGGGTGACGGTGAACTATCGCGAGGCCTACGGCATGTTTGCCTGCAGCGGGATCCTGTTCAATCACGAGTCGCCGCTGCGGGGCGAAACGTTCGTGACGCGCAAGATCACCCGCGGCCTTGCACGCATCGAGGCGGGTCTCGAAGACTGCCTGTACCTCGGCAACATCGACGCATTGCGCGACTGGGGCCACGCGAAAGACTTTGTCCGCGCGCAGTGGATGATGCTCCAGCAGCCGGAGCCGGACGACTACGTCATCGCCACCGGCGTGCAGTACTCGGTCCGGGAATTCCTGGGCTTTGCCGCTGACGCGATCGGCATGCCGCTCGAGTGGTCCGGCAGCGGCGTCGATGAGACGGCTACCGATACTCGCTCCGGCAAGGTCGTCGTTCGCATCGATCCGCGCTACTACCGTCCGACCGAAGTGGAGAGTCTGCTGGGCGACCCGTCGAAGGCGAAGTCAAAGCTGGGCTGGGAACCGGAAATCGACCTGCAGGAGCTTGTGACAGAGATGGTGCAGAATGATCTGCAACTTGCGAAGCGCGACGCGCTGATACAGCGCGAGGGCTTCAAGGCATACTCGCACCGGGAATGAACCGCGACACGTCAATATTCGTGGCCGGCCACAGAGGGCTGGTCGGTTCCGCCATCGTGCGGGCCCTCGAGCGCCAGGGCTACGGCAACATCATCGGCCGGACACGCAGTGAGCTCGACCTGACCGTCCAGGCAGATGTTCGAAGCTTCTTCGAGCAGGAGAAGCCCGAGGTCGTCGTGCTTGCCGCCGCCAAGGTGGGCGGCATCCTCGCGAACGATTCCTACCCCGCCGATTTCATCCATACGAACCTGCAGATCCAGGGCAACGTCATCGACTCCGCCTATCGCTCGGGCGCGAGCAAACTGTGTTTTCTCGGGTCCAGCTGCATTTATCCGAAACACGCGCCGCAACCGATGCATGAAGACGTTCTGCTTACCGGCCCGCTGGAGCCCACGAACGAGTGGTATGCGATTGCCAAGATCGCCGGTATCAAGATGTGCCAGGCGTACCGCAAGCAGTATGGTTTCAATGCCATTTCGCTGATGCCGACCAACCTTTACGGTCCCCTCGACAACTTCGATCTCGAGACCTCGCATGTCCTGCCGGCGCTGATCCGGCGCTTTCACGAGGCGAAACAGCGTCGGGACGATCACGTCGAGCTGTGGGGAACCGGGACCCCGAGACGCGAATTCCTGTTCGTTGACGACCTGGCAGACGCCGTGTGTTTCCTGCTCGAGAACTACGAGTCGGGCGAGATCATCAACGTTGGCGTCGGGGAGGATGTCGCCATCGCCGAACTCGCCGAGCTCGTTCGGGATATCGTCGGTTTCGAGGGCGAGATTCGGTACGACGCGACCCGACCCGATGGCACACCCCGCAAACTCATGGACGTGACGAGGCTCAGCTCGCTGGGCTGGACGGCACAAACGACATTGCCGGAGGGAATCCGGCAGACCTATGAGTGGTATGTCGAAAACGTCGCCTCGCAGGACCTATAATTGGCCGGCGATGCCCGCGTCCAGTGCGTGAGCGGCCTTTTTGATCGAGCAGTGAGTGTATGAGCGACCCCGAGATGAATGATCCAACGCGCCGGCGTTCAGAAGCCGATACGGAGTCCGTCGACCTGCTGGGACTCTGGATCCTGCTCTGGCGGCACAAGTGGATCATCATCGCCGTAACCTTCGTTTTTGCCGTCTTGTCCATTCCTTATGCGCTCGTGCAGACGGAGTGGTATCGATCGGAGACGCTGCTGTCGCCCGCGGAGGAACGTTCGATGTCCGGCCTGACTCGCCAGCTCGGCGGTTTGGTCGGTCTCGCCGGCGTTTCGGTCGGTGGTGGCGGCAGTGCGGAGCCGCTCGCGATTCTCGGCTCGCGGGATTTCGCGGAACAGTTCATCCGCGATGAAAACCTCCTGCCTGTGCTGTTCGCCGACCTGTGGGACGCGGATGCGGGTAGCTGGATCGACAGCGATCCGGCGAATCACCCGGATATGCGCGATGCGGTGCGCATCTTCAGGAACGACGTGCTGCAGGCTTCCGAAGACCCGACGACCGGACTGGTCACGCTGGCCGTACAGTGGACCGATCCGGAGACCGCGGCGAAATGGGCGAACCAGCTCGTCGGCCGTCTCAACGAGCATGTCCGCCAGCGAGCACTTCGCGAAGCCGAGGGCAACGTTGCCTACCTCGAGCAGGAACTCCAGGGTTCCAACGTGGTGACGCTGCAACAGTCGATCGGGCGTCTGCTCGAGGCAGAGATGCAGAAGCTGATGCTCGCGCGCGGCAACACGGAGTTTGCGTTTCGGGTCATCGACAGTGCGAAGCCGCCCAAGCTGCGCTACAAGCCAAACCGGGTCCTCATTGTCGTCGTGGCGACCTTCCTCGGCGGACTGCTTGGCGTATTCGGCGTCCTGTTTCGCGAGACCATGGTCACCGCCAGGCGCAGCATCGACAGCGCGTCCGGCTGAAACGGTGATGAGTCGTATCGTTTCCGCAGCGGTGCCGATGCGCCCGTGCGGAGTAGCAAGCCCGGCAGAATGAGCGACGCAGAGCCGCAAACCCCGCCTGTCGCTGCAATCTCCAGCTTCAGGAACGACGTCATGCGGCTCGTGACAGGTACCGGCATCGCCCAGTTGATCGGCATCCTTGCGGCGCCGATTCTCGCCAAGCTGTTCGCTCCGGAGGCGTTCGGGATAGCCACGCTGTTTGCATCCCTGACCCTGATTTTCGGGGTGGTCGCCTGCCTCCGCTACGAGCTCTCTATCGTGTTACCCGACGAAGATAGCGAGGCCGCCAACCTGCTCGGCGTGTCGCTGCTCGCGTCCGTGGCTATGAGCGCACTGCTTGCTTTGCTCGTCGGAATCGCCGGACCGCAGCTGGCCGGGTGGGCCGGCATCCCGGAGCTTGCGCCATATCTCTGGTTGTTGCCGCTCGCGATTCTTCTTCACGGCACATTCTCGGCGTTCAACTACTGGAACACGCGGACGAAGAACTTCTCGAGACTAGCGGCCACGCGCGTCACGAACCAGGTCGTAGTGACCTCGACAAACCTTAGTGCTGGGTTTGCCGGATTCGCGACAGGCGGCGTGATGATTGCCGCAGGCCTAGCGGGACGCGGCACGGCAATTCTCGTTCTCGCTACAGGCATCCTCAGGGACAGCGGCAGGCTATTGTTTTCGAGCATGCCGCGCCAGCGGA
>JAAUXY010139687.1_pt1 | contig 10487 bp, 8 predicted proteins | sample 7278121 | NCBI WGS metagenome assembly JAAUXY01 (sample SAMN14350117, study PRJNA611818) | marine sediment metagenome | isolation source: surface marine sediment (1.8m) | place: French Polynesia: Moorea | collected 2018-08
ACTTTCTCCAGTGACGCCACCTCGGTTTGGAAATCTGTCTGTACCATACGCTATCCTCCACAGTTGAATCCAGCTGTATAGGATAGTTGCGCCACACACCGGCATCATGCAGGCTTGCCGAAAGTACACAATTAATCTGAAATCTGCTGTAAAATTATTCAGGTGGTATATCACGGCGTTAAATATCGACTCAAAATGCTTATTTACTCCCATTTAAACTGCGCTTTCTCGCCAATTTTTGCCTTGTCTTGCGCTCACCTGAATAATTTTAAAATAGCTTCTTAAGGCGCAACACGTCCCTACCTCGCGGGCGAGAACTTGGCCAGAAGTGCGGTTTGTACTTGCGTGATGGCATCGAAAAGTGAGCTAATTTTCCCGGTCGGACCTTGAGATAATTCAACTTCGCTTTCTACCAACCTATTCAGATTAGCAAGCAACTCACCAATATCGCGTGTCTCGCCCTTGAAAGCCCATATATTCTTGAGTAATTCTTGGACACTGATGGCGCGTTCTGGGTCCTTCTTAAGAAAACGCAGCGAGGGCGTCACCTAATTCTACCATTGCCGGCAGTAGCGTTTTCTGAAGCGAAGCCGTTTCTAGAGTCGAAATAGTAAATGTCTTGCGCGCGGATGTCGCCTAATGGATATTGTAATGATCAGCATCCACGGCTTTGCGGCACAGAGAAAGCAATAGTTCCGCCAATCGACAACCAGTATCTATAGGCTCACATCGGGAGTGCTCCAGGGCAACTTGTTGACTCCCGTTCAGGAGTGGCAATAGGTCTCGGTAAGGCAATCCGTTATATGCTGCAAACTGCTCAGTCCCAATCACGTAGCGAGCCACATCCGCTAACTCGGTGGCGACCTCGACGGTTTGCATCAAACAGCCATCCCAGGCAAGGACATCGAATGGACGACCTTCGAGTCGTTTCTCGACGACGGACCTGAGCGCAGCATGGAGGCTAGGTATATCTAGCACGGTATTCTGGCTCTTATCCAAAGCAACTCCACCAACATTACCACCACTTGCAACCTCACTACCCTCTTCCAGTGACCGCCAGCCCTCACCGTGTCCCCAGACGATCACCAGGTAGTGCTCCGCAGGATAGTGAACTACTGCCCAATCCACAAACTGTCTTACACTTTCCGCTGGTGACGTTGTTTCGTCCTCATTGAAACTCACGATCGGTGAGCGAATGTCGAGTGGAGAACGTTGAGCAAAATCCTGATAACTCATATCCGAGATATAAGCGTCTGGCGTCGAGAACAGATGTAGACGACGGATACCCTCCGGGGAATAAAGATCGAGCTGTACCAGGATATCCGCATAAAGGGTTGAGGCGGCACTCTGTTTAGCTGAAGCAAACGCCGCCTCAATATTGTATAAGTTGTGATAAGCATACGGGAGCATATCTTCGGAGTCTGCTGCCATGTAGATAAGCGCTGTCCATGCCTTCCGGCAATCAGGGCGCGAAACCCGCTCCGCAAAAGCCCCATAGCCCTCATTTCCGTGGCTAGTAAGCTGAACATCTTGCTCAAAGTCGTAGCCATACTCATCCGGAGACAATCCCGCCCAAGCCACTTCACATGAGACTGCTTGAGAAGGTGCATCGCTGGGCACACTCGGCGATCGAACCGCGCAGGAAGCGAAGATCTGAAACAGAACGAAGAGCAACGCCAACTGCACCAATCGGTTCAACGGATGCGTGTTGGCAGCGGAGATGGCCATGAACAATTAACCGTTGCTGATGTCGATCAAACGCTCGACGGTCTTGGCTAGCGGAGCTTTGACGCTGTCCGAGGCTCGCCGCGCTGCCCTTCGCCAACTCTCTGGGACCGGCTCGCCATGGATCCACTCACCCAATGCGAACTGATCAGCAACGGTTCGTGCCCGCGCACCCGGCGGCGGTGTCCAGAGAAAATCGGGATGCCGATTCTGATACCACTCCCAACCTGTAATGGTTCCATCCTGGCTTAGCTCCAGGTCGTAATAATAATCCACCGTCTGGTTTATCTCGTGACCTTCGATATCTCTTTTTGTGGGCTTTCGGTCCATCATACTCACTCTCACTGGGTCTTGCTGGAATGCCTGTAGCGTTTCATTAATCTGCTGTTTAATTTGCTCTACCATTGGTCTGCCTCCTGTACCCATGCTTTGGTATGCATCTGAATGGGATTGCATACTCACCCCAAAAATGGATTAGTTCAAATTCAGTTTCCCGTATGACTTGCAAGTAGTTTCTACGCATTCGGCACACCCGAGCATGCGAAATAGAAATCGGACAGATTTCTGTTTCGTCTGCCTTTTTCCGTCTTTTCTTCGAATTTCAACACATTGCGTCAACTTTTCTGAATGTGCCCCTTCCCCGAAAGTCGCGTGACTGAAAATACGCCGTGTATAGGATTCAAACTAATTGCTGGGCAAAAAAAGGATCGTTTCTATAGAGCCCCATCACCTCTGCCCGGTTCTTTACGCGCAGCTTTACGAAGACTTGATGAAGATGATTTTTCACCGTCGCAGTGCTTAGCGAAAGTTCACGTGCGATTGCCTTGTTAGAAAGGCCTCGACCTACGAGGTGAACTATCTCAGATTCCCGTTTAGTCAACGGATCCATAGAGGCATAATCGGTAATCTGCATACACCTTCGCCGGACCTCTCGAAATAAATGACCGGTGATTTTCGGATCACAAATACATTCACCTCTAAGCGCTCTTCGAATAATAATTAGGAGTTCCGTTACCGATGACTGTACCGGCGCATAACCGATCAATCCAGAGTCAGCGCACTTGATCACGTCCTTTGGAGTTTCTGATAGACCTAAGGCCAATACAGGGATGTTAGGGCAAGCGTAACTAACTTCGCGTGCCTCACGCAGGGCACTTTTATTGGTGACATCAATGAGTAAGACATCAGGTGCAAAGTCAATCACTTTGTTCAAGAAAACATCTGCTGTGTAACAAGCTACAACCTCGGATACCTCCTCGCATTTTTCGAGACAAATTGCCAGCGCTTCTCCAAACAAACGAACATAGGAAAATATAAATGCACGCATCGCTCCTCCTATTTAACTGTTTAGTTTTTAAAGAACGCATTGTTTTCTGTATTCCCCTATAACCAACTCTGCCCATTCGTGTCTAAATCTCGGGGAATTTCTGGCAGAATGATCAACTTCATTGATCCATTTAATCTCCTCAACTTCGCAGGTATAGTAATAGGTAAAATGCTCGGTTAAATATACACGCAAATAGTACCTCTCTTTATTGAGCTGCGACCGGAGGTCTCCACCTCGAAAACCTGACAGCGATCATACGCCTGGCTCAGATAGCTCCAGAGTGGACTGGTTAATTAATAATCATCAGTTTGCAGCGAAATCACCTCTATAACGTGTTCAAGCAAAGCGATTTACTCGGCTTTCGAAGAACGTCTCAAATCGTTGTAAATAAATCTAATAGTTCGTGATTTGTTAAACTACGCATTCTTTGCTTGAGGCATTTCAAATTTGCTTTTATCGGAATCAGAGTAGTTTCGTTCTTACTCATTTACACCATACCTAGTTTCTAGTTGAAGATTTGTTATTTGGCAAGTAGGTATAAATACGTACAGTATTAGAAAAAGGTGCAAATCTTTTGAACACAGCCGTTTTTTTCCCAATAGTGCTCAAGCATCGATTTAATAATATTTTTTCTTATTGTTTAATGAAGAAAGAAGTCCCCGGGATTGGGGTACGTACCGTTTTTATGCGCAAAAAGATGAGAAGCTGTTTTAGAATTATTCAGTTAAGTTGCAGGACAAGGCAAAAATTGGCGAAAAAGCGCATTATACGTGGGAACACATGAGCATTTTGAGTCGATTTTTAACACCGTAATGTGCCAGTTGATTAATTTTAACCTCGTAGTTGCATAAATACAGGACGGTGGAGTCTGAATACTTTATAAATATAGGGGTTTTAAGCACTTGGAGGCGATGTCGTTAGACTCACCGCTAGTGAGCCTAACCGCGGGGGTAATTGCTGTTAAATGCCGATGACTAAACTGGCAAGAGGATTTCTACACTAGGAGAAAAAAGTGGTCTCAAAGACGAGTATAATCGAGTTGTCAAAAACGAAAAAATACCCATCCCAAAGAGACCACTGACGATGAAATGTAGCAGAGCTGAAGTTCGCGGTAAAGCCAGAACTATCGCTGAAGTGCGTTTTGAGGAACAGACACTGACCTCATTTGCAGGGCTGGTTATTTTTGAGAAATTCTTCCTCCAGTTGGGCTTAAAGAAGCGGCTTCGACGCTGCTTTTCCCATTTGAAGGTCAGTACGATCTATACTCCTCAGGTATTGATAATGCTGTTGGTCGTGCTCTGTTGTTAGGGTATCGGGAATTGCGCGATAGCCGCTACTATCAGAACGATGAGATGGTCAAGCGGGTGGTGGGTCTGAAACGGTTACCGGATGTCGCCACCCTGAGTTCGCGGGCTGGCCAGTGCCGATGAGCTGAGGTGGATAAACTGCGCGCCGAGAACCGTGAGCTGGTCACCGCTCGGCTGAGCGCTTTGGATCTGGCACGGGTGACGCTGGATTTTGATGGTTCGGTGCAAACTAGCACGCGCCGGGCCGAGGGCACGGCGGTGGGCTTTAACAAGAAAAAGAAAGGCCAACGCAGTTATTATCCGTTGTTCTGCACCATCGCCCAAACCGATCAAGTGCTTGATGTGTACCATCGATCTGCCAATGTCCATGATTCCAATGGGGCGAAAGCCTTTACATTACAGTGTCTTGAGGCGGTTCGCAGGGTACCGCCGCAGGCGCGCATTGAGGTGCGCATCGACAGTGCCTTTTTCAATGAGCAGATTGCCCGAGCACTGAGTGAACAAGGGGTGGAATTCACTATCTCCGTGCCCTTTGAACGGTTCACCGAGCTCAAGACGCTGATCCAGCAACGCCGCCGTTGGTGGCGTATTAATCGGGAGCTGTCCTATTTTGAGGCTCAATGGAAACCTCAAAGTTGGCCTGCACGTTATCGTTTCCTGTTCATTCGCAAGAAAGTCAAGCGCCAACACAAAGCCCCTTTGCAATTGGATCTGTTTATTCCTCATGACTACAACTATGAGTTCAAGGTGATTGTCACGAATAAAACGCTTAGTGCGGGGAAAGTGGTGGTCTTCCACGAAGGGCGCGGTTCACAGGAAGGGATTTTTGCCGAACTTAAATCCGACTGTCAGATGGGCTATATCCCCGTGACCACACGGGTGGGTAACCAACTCTATCTGCTCTCGGCGCTGTTGGCGCATAACCTCAACCGAGAACTCCAAAAGCAAGTCCACCCCATCGCGCACCGTACCACCGAAAAACGCACCGCGTTATTTCAAGAACTCAACACCTTTCGCCGTAATCTTCTTCAACGAGCCGGACGGATTATTCGTCCGAATGGAAAAGTAACTTTATCGATGAGCGACAACCCTGCAGTCAAGACAGAGCTGTTGCATTATCTTGACGCACTGGGTCAGGCTGCTTAGGTCAGGTTATCACGATAATTTATGCAATATCCGGGTATACTTCAAACGATCATAATTTTAGTTTTCTTCCAACCCTGAACTTCGGTAGCCAAATGACGCCGGCACGTTTTAGAATCAAACTAGAACTCGCCTTTGCACCTTACTCTCGATATACTTCGAACGGTTGTAAATTACGATTTTTCACTGGTCCTGAACATCGATAGCCGCGTTGCTCAGGCTCGCAATACGACCTTGCTATTACGCGCCTTCGCGCCTTGCTCTCGATGCCCATGGCTCATCCAAAATTCCCCAATTTACAACCGTTCGAAGTATAAGTATGGCTCATCGAAACTATCCTATTCATGACCGATCGTAGCGTAGAAATTTCCGGATCGGAGCCTAAAAAGCTGTTATAAGTTTATTCAGGTGAGTACAGGACAAGGCAAAAATTGGCGAGAAAGCGCAGTTTACATAAGAGTAAGTGAGCATTTTGCTTAGATTTTTAACGCCGTCAATGTGCAACTTCAATGATATTAAAACAGCTTCTAAATTACCACCATCGAATACAATGAGCCTAATGATGAGCAAACGATGATGTCGGATATCGATCATATTCAGCAAATATTTGCTAAAAGTATAGAAATTAAGCAAGCTGCGGCAACTTTACTTGCCGAACCCATAGCACAAGCCGCAAAATTAATCGTCGACACTCTCTTTACGGAACGTAAGATTCTGACTTGCGGGAACGGGGGTTCCGCCGCGGAGGCCCAGCATTTTTCAGCAGAAATGGTAAACCGATTTGAACGAGAACGAATGGGTCTACCTGCAATCGCATTGACTACCGACACTTCATTGCTGACGGCGATTGCGAATGACTACAACTATGATCAGGTTTTCTCCAAACAGATCAGGGCACTGGGACAATCTGGTGATGTATTGATCGCCATAAGCACCAGCGGTAACTCAACGAATATCATTGAAGCCATCTATGCTGCTCATGATAGAGATATTCGGGTTATCGCGCTATCGGGTCGTGAGGGCGGACAGATGGCGGAGATGCTTGGTACCAACGATATTGAAATCAGAGTACCTGCCGATTCTACGTCACGCATCCAAGAAGTACATAATTTAATCATTAACTGTTTATGTGATTTGACAGATCGGTATTTATTAGGCAGTTGAGGGAAAATTATAATGACCAAGACCGTATCAAGGGACTTGGAAGCAAATAATATCCCCATCTTATGGGTCTTTTTGCCCCTCTTCAGCGTTGCGGCTTCGGTTACAGAGTCCCAGCTATGCGCCCTTCGCCGCGCCTTGAAGACGAACATAAATCCGGCGTCATAGGGGGAAATCATTTATTTCCAAGTCCCTTAGATGAACATGGATCCTTATCATCTGGATGACGGGTGGCGAATCCCATTGCGATACTGGCTACACTTTCAAAGGCTTCCGCTAGTTTATGAGATCCCTTCGATGCAGTCCATTTGTACTCATTAGGGGCTGAAATGCGCTTTTCTAAGGAATCCTCAAATCTTACGAGGGTGCCAAAGCCTACCACCTGATCGCCAGATAGATAGCCGCCATTGTTGGTGCGTTTGACATAACCTACTGCGGTATCTTTCATATGCTTGATTTCTATCGGGGTTTTAATGTTGCGACGCATGAATTCTCGATAGGCAAAATTGGCGATGACCGCGCTTACCCGGGCATGGCTAGCATCACTTCCAGGCCATCCATCATCATTAGCGTTGGATGATGCGGCAATCACGGTGGTCAAGCGCTTAAAGGCTTCAATATAGCGTTGTTTTTTAAGAATTTTGCCAACCGCATAGACTCCTGGAGCAAAATCTCCGGCCATATGTGGGGTAGAGTCTGGTCCAGTATCGTCAGCGTATTTAAATAACCTCTCGATAGCGGGAATTAGCTGATTTGCATAGGACTCAAGCTTTTCCTTATACTTTGCCCTAAGATTTGGATCTTCATACAAGGCATTCATGACAATGCCAGCGCCACTGCTTCCCCGGGAGCCATCCAGGTAGCGAAAATATCCTGGGGCGCATTTGTAAATATTATTAGTTTGATTGCAACCCGCAGTACCTTTTCCTTTACCGACTGCAGGGACAAGGATATCGAGAAGCTCTATACCAATCTTTGCGTATTCTTCCTTTCGGGAGGGATCTCCCGTAACATCAATGGCAAAAGACAGAGAATAGAGTTCATCAAAAGTGTGGTAGGAGGCCAGGCCCATTTTACTGGAGTAGCCACTATCTCTAGCATCTGCATCACTGCCGCTTTCGTTATATTGACTTAAAACATGCTCTTTAAGTAATTGCCGTTTTTCCCAAATTAGCTGCTCATAGGAACGAGCTCTTTTAAGGACATCCGCGTTAGTGGTGAGAGCCAGATCGACATATTTGGCATTATATTTTTGCAATTCATTAGCATCGTTAACTATAGTTTCATTTTGATAATTGGGGATTTTTTTCGAACACTGGGATGATGGTGTATCTTTTTCTGAGGTGTTATGGGATTCGTCAGAATTGTCATTATTGTTTGATTGGTCTGAGCCATCCGGATTTCTGGTGTCATTTTCTTCATTCTCATCAATTTTTGATTCTTTTTCCTTATTCTTTTCATCGTCTTTCCGGGACTCCCCTTCGCTTTGTTGGCTTTCAGAACCATTGAATTTTTTTTTCGGTGCATCTTGGCCAGTTGTACAACCTATTGTTATTCCCACGAATATGAATAGGAAAAAAATAAAGGTTTTTGTGCTCATTCTGGTATTCCTCTAACAGGCAGCAATTCCCGCTCTACCACTTGTTGGCCGTTAAACTCGCCGCCATTGAGCGTCATGATCGCGAAGCGAGCGAGGTTATAGGTATAGGGCGTTGCGTTCAAGCCGCCACCGGCCACCAGCGTGGCGTTCTTGTCTAGCAGCACGTAAGTTTCGCCCTCGGTGCCAAGCTTCGACCAGAGTCACTCGGACATCGCGTCCCGGAACGATTGCCCGTTCACGCGGTTGGTGACCCAGTTGACCACGTCGGTTTTTAGGGTCTGGTAGTGGAAGATCTCGCCGTGCTTGTGGTGCTTGTCAATATCGAGGGTGACGAGGTAATTGTACAGGTTGAAATTATCCACGCGGCGTATCACGGCGTTAAAAATCTAAGCAAAATCGTCACTTACCTCCATGTTAACTGCGCTTTTTCACCAAGTTTTTCCAGGTCCTCCTGCACTCATCTGAATAATTTTAAAACAGTTTCCAACTACTGAATTTACGTTGACTCTTTGCCAAACTCACTCGTTCGGGTAAACCTCCTGCAAAATCAGCTTGACTCCCTCCTCGGTTAAGGGAATGTAGCCCAACGAATCGGTCACCTTTTGCCCATCGGTGGACAGTATCGGATAACGTCTTTTAGTGCTTCGGCCTTCTCGTCGCTGTAGTCCTTGCGGGCGATCAGCCAGGACAGGGTGAGAATGGGGTAGGATTCGGGACCGCGGGGATCAGCTACGTTAGGGTTATCGAGTTTGGCCTTGAAGGACTCCACGGCAGCTCGAAACGACTCGCTGCTTGGTGGCACGAACTCACCTGCTTGATTCTGCAGGGAGGCAACCGGAATGTCGGTGAGATGCGCGTAAGCGTATTGAACATAGCCGATGGCACCCGGCACAGCCTTGACGTAGGCAGCAACACCTCCGTTGCCCTGGCCCCGGATGAGAGCTCCGCGTTCCTTGAGCCTCTCGGGCCATGCCGGGGTCATGGTAATGCCTACTGTCCTCGCAAATTCTTCGCTAATGGCGCTCAAGTGGCGGGTCATCACATAGGTGGTTCCGCTTGAATCAGCCCGGGCGACCAGGGTAATGGCTAAATCTTGTAGTTTTACTCCCGTGTTTGCTGCACTAATAATGGGATCGTTCCATCGCGACACTTTGCCCAGGAAGATGCCGGTAACGGCTGCCCGCGACAGCCTCAGATTATCGATACCTGGGAGATGGTAGGCTAGAACCGCTGCCCCGGCAGTCATCGGGAGCTGCATTATGCCGCCTTCGACCTTGACAGCCTGTTCGTCAGTTAGGGGTAAATCCGATTCTGCGAAATCAAGCCTCCCATCGATGAAATTGTTGACTCCGGCGCCGCTCCCGATGGCCTGATAGTCGACACGCACGTTTGGGTGCGCCAGGTAGTAATCGCGAAACCAGCGCTGGTACAGAGGGGAGGGAAAGCTTGCCCCGGCTCCCGTAAGCTTAATATTATCCGTCGCCATCAGGGGCGAGCACAGCGATGACAACATAAGTACACAAACGGCATACGTTAGAGAGGGAAAAATACGAATTAAGGGCATATTCATGTTTTTTCTCGATTGGCTGAGGATAGAAGACACAGACGCCTCTCTTGTAATTGAATCGAGCGTTACCAACAATGATAGTCACTTCAAAGGGATACGTTATTCCACTCGTATCCCACATAAATTGGTGGCGTCTATGGACCAGACTATATTGTATGTGGGTCTAGATGTCGATGATAAACAGTAGACTAGGCATTGAATAAAAACAGCCGCACAGTCATTTTTTTGTCACAAATTGTTCATCTAGGATTCATAATTTTATGGTAGATTTTCATGACTTTGTCCCTTATTATAGGCTCGCAAACATTTTCAAATAATTCTTTCATGCCGTTCGGTATAGCCGGGATAACCTTGGATTACTCAAGATGCTAAACATCAAGTTGTTGTTCTTAATTTACTCGTTGTCACGTATATTGCTCATGTTTATAGCTGCTGCTGTGGAAGCCATATCACGTAAAAAAATAAAAATGGATTCAAAGCTAAAAAAGTAAGTTGTTAAGGAATGCGGACGAAATAAGTTGCCTAGCTGGCGCCGCATGATTGTTCGTCTTCAAGGCGCGACAACAGGCGCATAGCTGGGCTATGTAACTGTTATCGCAACGCCGAAGAGGGGCGATCAGGCAAGCCAGATGGGGAAGTTATTTCGGTAGCATTCCT
>JAAUXY010013786.1_pt1 | contig 10485 bp, 5 predicted proteins | sample 7278121 | NCBI WGS metagenome assembly JAAUXY01 (sample SAMN14350117, study PRJNA611818) | marine sediment metagenome | isolation source: surface marine sediment (1.8m) | place: French Polynesia: Moorea | collected 2018-08
ACCGAAGAGGTCAGCGAGATCGTCAAGATCTGCGCCCGCCACAAGACACCGATCATCCCCTACGGCACCGGAACCTCGCTGGAGGGACATGTCGCGGCGCTGCGCGGCGGCGTGTCGATCGACGTCACCGGTATGGACCAAGTCCTGAAAGTCAGCATCGAGGACATGGACTGCACCGTCCAGCCGGGCGTGACCCGCAAGCAGCTGAACGAGTATCTCCGCGACACGGGCCTGTTCTTTCCGATCGATCCGGGCGCCGACGCCTCGCTCGGCGGAATGACCGCCACCCGGGCCTCGGGCACCAACGCGGTACGCTACGGAACCATGCGGGAAAACGTCCTGGCCCTGACGGTGGTGCTGCCGGACGGCCGCATCATCAAGACCTCCAAGCGGGCCCGCAAATCCTCTGCCGGCTATGACCTGACCCGGTTGTTCGTGGGCTCGGAGGGCACGCTCGGCGTGATCTGCGACATCACGCTCCGGCTGTACGGCATCCCCGAGGCGATTTCTTCGGCGGTCTGCTCCTTCCCGGATCTGGAAAGCGCCGTCAACGCGGTGATCCTGACGATCCAGTCGGGTATTCCCATCGCCCGGATCGAGCTGGCCGACGACGTGCAGATGGACGCGATCAACAAATACTCGGGGCTGGACTTCCCCGTCACGTCCACGCTGTTTCTGGAGTTCCACGGCAGCGAGCAGGGCGTGCAGGAACAGGTCGAGTCCGTGGGCACCATCGTCGAGGGATTCGGTGGCAGTGACTTCCAGTGGGCGACGCGCACCGAGGACCGCAACAAGCTGTGGCAGGCGCGCCACGACGCCGCCTATGCCTGCAAGGCGCTGCGCCCCGGGGCCGAGATCTGGGCCACCGACGTGTGCGTGCCGATCTCGCGGCTGGCGGAGTGCATCACGGAAACCAAGCGAGACATCGAGGAGAGCGGCCTGATCGCCCCCATCGTCGGCCATGTCGGCGACGGCAACTTCCATCTCGTCTTCCTCACCGATCCGAACGACCCGGACGAGAACGCGCGCGCCCAGGCGCTCAACGAGCGCATGGTCATGCGGGCGCTGGCCATGGACGGCACCTGCACCGGCGAGCACGGTATCGGCTACGGCAAGATGGACTTCCTGATTTCCGAGCTCGGCGAGGCCGTCTCGGTCATGCGCACGATCAAGAAGGCGATCGACCCGGACAACATCATGAACCCGGGCAAGATCGTACGGGTTTAGGCGGCAGATTTCTCTCGCACCCACACGGAAATGTAACATAAACTGCCTTTGATACGATTTCTGGTCGTATTGCAAAGGCCGTCCAGTGGTTGCATTCGCCAAACCCGGCTTTTCGTTCTCCTACGTGACGGCGCAGGAGATCAGTGCTCTGCAGAGCCACCGCACCGCCCGCGGCATCCCCAACAAGCAGACCAACCGGCTTCTGGTGGCGACCTGGAACATCGCCAATTTCGGCGTCCAGGAAAGACGGGACTCCGATCATGCCCTGATCGCCGAGATGCTTGGTTGGTTCGACCTGGCTGCGTTGCAAGAGGTTGGCGATAACGTGACGGGCCTGAAGAGCGTGCTGGCCAAGCTGCCGCCCTCCTACCGCACGCTGTTTTCGGACCGCGCGGGCAACAACGAGCGGATGGCGTTCGTCTACGATTCCAGCAAGGTGACGCTGCTGGAGAAGGTCGGCGAGGTCGCCGTCCCGCCCGCGTCCCACCGCTACATCACGCTGCCGGGGATCGAACAGAAGTACCGCGGCTTCGACCGCAATCCCTATCTCGCCGCATTCCAAGCGGGCGGATTTCGGTTCCTGCTGGTAAACGTGCACCTCTATTTCGGCTCGGACAGCACGCGTGACAAGAACCGCCGCCGTCTCGAGACCTACGCGGTGGCACGGTGGGCGGACCTGCGCCGCAAGAGCGGCCAACGCTATGTGGACGACATCATCGTGCTCGGAGACTTCAATTTGCCCAAGGCTGTGCCCGGAGACGGCGTATACGAAGCCTTGACCAAGCGCGGTCTGCACCTGCCGGCGCACACCAGCCAGGTCGGATCGGCGATCGCGTCCGACAACCACTACGACCAGATCGCCTTCTTCCCGGGCAACACCCAGGCGGACTATGTCGACGGCGGGGTGTTCGACTTCGACGCAGTGGTCTTCTCGGCCCTGTGGAACGATCCCCAGCGCAGCAAGGCCGACTTCATCGCCTACGCGCGCTACTACTTGTCCGACCACCGTCCGCTGTGGGCCGAGTTCCAAATCTGACCGGGGAGAGCCTAACGCTGCGGCCTCCCGACGCCATCGCCGACAAGCACGCCCCGGAGGTCACCGATATCCTGCCGGAGCGCGGCGATCTCCAAGCGCAGGCTTTCGGTTTCCCGGTGTGCCGCCTGTTCGATCTCCTGTCGGGTTTCCGCGGCTTCCGCCGCATGCTGTTCCTGCATGGCATTGACGATCACCGCAATGAACAGGTTCAAGACGGCGAAGCTCGTCATCAAGATGAAGGACACGAACAGTACCCAGGCGTAGGGGAACTCCTCCATGACCGGGCGGACGATACCCATCGACCAGCTTTCCAGCGTCATGATCTGGAACAGGGAGTACATGGACTCGCCGATGCTGCCGAACCAGTTGGGGAATGCGGCGCCGTAGAGCTTGGTCGCGATCACGGAATAGACGTAGAACACCAGGAGCATCAGGGCGAGCACCGAGGACACGCCGGGAATCGCCGCCAGCAGCGCTTGTACGACCCGGCGCATCGCGGGTACGACGGAGATCAGGCGCAGCGCGCGCATGATGCGCAGCGCCCGCAGCACGGACAGGGGACCGCTCGACGGAATCAGGGCGATCCCGACCACGATGAAGTCGAACAGGTTCCACGGCCGGCGGAAGAATCCCAGACCCTGGGCGAAGATCTTGATCGCGAGCTCCGCCACGAAGACCGACAGGATGGCGCGATCCAGGACCGTGAGAACAGGCCCCAAGCGATCCATCACGGCGGGCGAGGTTTCGAGGCCCAGCGTGATCGCGTTGAGCACGATCAGCGCAGTGATCGCGCGCTGCGCCAGAGGGGACTCTATGGCACTTCCCACGGCCATCCGTAGGGCGGCCAGTCCACCGACCGATTGCTCCATAGCTTTCCCCCATGCCTTGTTCGAATCGCAAGCTATGTAGGGCCGGCCGTCGCGAGAGACAATTGCCGGCGATGCGGTTTGGCCAGCATTGATCGCCGTCCCCCGCTCCCTTACGCTTGTCTCGGGCCAACCTTCGCAGCTGACGGCAACATTCCCTGAGGCGGGATTGATCAGATATCTTTATGGGTTCGCCGCGCTCGTTGCGCTGATCGTAGCGGCGGCACTGGTCGCGCCCGGCTTCCTGGATTGGAGCCGGCACAAGCCGGATATAGCCGTTCTGCTTCAGCGCGCGACCGGCCACCCGGTGCTGATTGCGGGCGACGTGTCGGTCGCCCTGGTCCCGACGCCGTCGCTGGAGGTCCGCGATGTGCGGATGCCAGCGGCGCCCGGAACCGAGGGGCCCGACCTGGCACGCATCAAATCCGTCCGATTCGACCTTGCCCTACTGCCATTGTTCGGCGGCACCATCGAAACCCGCTCGATTTCGGTGATTGAGCCGGATCTGGTTTTCATGATGCTGCCGGATGGCCGGCTGAATTGGTCGGCTCCTCCGGGCAGGGGCCCCGCGCAGACCCCGGCACAGGGGCAGGCCGCGGGCGACAGCGCCGGCCGGGCGACAGGGCCCAGGGTCCGGCTTGACCAGATAGCCATCAAGAGCGGTCGAGTCACTGTCCAGCGGGCCGGCGGCACGCCGCACATCCTTGAGAGCATCGACGCCACCATCAAGGCCGAGACGCTGGCGGGACCGTTCCGCGGGCGCGGAACGGCTCTGGCGGGTGCGGTGCCGATCCAGCTCGACTTCCGGCTCGGCCGAAATCAGCAAGACCGGTTGCATCTGAACGGCTTCGGCACGGTGCCGTCGCTTGGGATCAAGGCGGAACTGAAGGGCGATATCGCCGGCGAAGAGCGTTCCACATTCAGCGGACGCCTGCGGCTCGAAGGGGCCAAGGCCGGCCCGCTGGTCGAGGCCTTGGGGAGCGGTCCCCATCGGACGCTGCTGGATGCTGCATTCGACGGACGCTTTACGCTCGAGGGAGAATTCCTGGCCGCAGCCGACAGCGTGGGCTTGTCCGAATTCCAGCTCGACAGCGAGAACAACCGGGCAACCGGCTCTTTGGTTTATCGCTTTCGCACGGGCGATCGACCCGACGAGATCTCCGCCGGTCTGATCCTTCAACGCATCGACCTTGACCGCTGGCGGTCTGCCCGCAGAGCGTCTCAGCCGGACCAGCCGGCGTCCCCGCCAGAACAGACCCCGGCCGATATCACCGACGGTTCGACAGCTTTGGCGTTCGCGCTCCCGACCGACATCGAAGGAGCTTTGGACGTCGCCCTCCAGGCGGTGGTGCTGAACCGGAGTGTGATCCGCGACCTCAAGGCCGACTTGCGGCTTGTCGACGGCGAGATCGTCGTCAACGAGGCTTCGGCACGACTGCCCGGCGGCACGCAGGTGACGCTGATCGGGTTCGTGGATCACCTGGGCGGCGCGCCGCGGTTCGACGGATCCGCGGAGGTCAGTTCCGACAATCTGCGTGGGCTGCTCGACTGGCTGTCGGTCGATGTGTCACGAATTCCCACTGACCGTCTGCGCCGCTGGTCGATCGCCGGCAAGCTCTATGCCGAACCCGACATCATCCGGCTGTCACAGTTCACCACGGACCTGGATCTGATCAGCCTGTCCGGCTGGCTCGAGATCACCCCGGGTCCGCGCCCGGTGCTGTCCCTGTCGGTGGACGGCGACCGCCTGGATCTGGATGCGTACATGCCGCGACCTGCGGCGGCGCCAGTGCGCCAGGGCCAGCGGGCATCTGATGGCGAAGCGGGCCAGGGACCTGCGGAAAGACCGGCTCTCTTCCTGTCGCGGCTGGCCGACTTTCGCGCCTTCGACGTCGACCTCAAGGCGCGCCTCGGCAGCTTGGTCTATCTCGGACAGGAGATCCGCGACGTTGTTCTGGATGCCGGTCTCGACAAGGGAGCCGTTGTGATCCGCGGGCTACGGGCCGACGACGTGGCCGGATCCGACGTGCGGATCACGGGTCGCCTGGGAGATATCGATGCCAGCCGGGCGCTCGGTGCGCGGCTCGAAGCGGATGTGGCGCAGCCGGCGGGGCTTCTGGCCCTGTTGGGGGTCACCTTGCCCAGGGAGCCGCGCACCGACGGCCCGCTCAGCCTCTCCGGGAAGCTGTCACGCGCAGCCGGCGGCCAGCAGTGGACGTTGCAGGCCAAGCTCACGCTCGGCGCGGTGTCGACGACGCTGGCCGGCACGGCCGCCTATCGCCCAGGGGACAAGGACGCGGTGTTCACCGCCGAAATGACGGCCGACGAGGTCGATTTGGATCTGCTGAGCGCAGCCCTGGCCGGACCAACAGCGAGCCGCGCGTCACCGCGCCGGGAGGCCTCCGCACGGCGACCGGGAGGAATGCCGACCGACGCGACGGCTTGGTCGGAGTCCCAATTCAATCTCGCTGTTCTGCGTCTGCCGCCAAGCGCGATTACGCTGCGGGCCGATCGCATGATCTATCTGCAGCAGCATCTCGACAAAGCGGAGCTCAAGCTTGAGAGCCAGCCTGGCGTGTTGGAGGTCCCGAGCTTGACCGGGCAACTGCATGGCGGCGCGTTCGCGCTTTCGGCCAAGCTCTCCGACGCCGAGTCTCGCCAGATTGCGGTCACCATGAACGCGACCCTGGATGGTGCAGATGCGGCAAGCGTGCTGCCGATCGCCGAGCTGGTGGCGCTCGAGGGGGGCAAACTCGGCTTCAAGATCGCCCTGTCCGGCAATGGGGGCAGCCCGCGCCAGCTGTTGGCCGACCTCTCCGGCAAAGGCCGCGTCTGGGCCGAGGGCGGCCGCGTCCTGGGAATCGACCTGGCCCGGGCAAACCGGCGCATTGGCGCCCGGGACAAAGCCGGCGGGCTGGTCGGCATCCTGGCCGAGAGCGCATCGGGCGCGACGGCGCTGACATCCTTGGGTGGCGACTTTCGGCTTGAGAAGGGCATGCTGCGCATCAAGACCCTGCGCGCGGTGGTCGACGGCGCGATCGGCGAAATCACCGGAACGCACGATCTGTTGCGCCGTGAAGTCGAGGCCGAACTCCGCCTGCGCTTCGCCGCCGCAGCCGACGCGCCGCCCCTGCTCGCCAAGGTCAAGGGACCGATCGGCAGCGCCCGGGTCAATATCGACTTCAAGGATCTGCAGGACTGGTTGCTCAAGCAACCGGCAGCCGTGCGGCCGTCCGGGGGCTAGAGCACCTTCATGGCCCTTGCGGCGAACGCGCGACGCCGCGCATCCCCCAACGCAGGAACATCGGCGCGACGATGGTGGTCACCATGGCCATCAGCACCACGGCGGAAAACAGATGGGCCACCACGGGCGGCGGCGGGTCGGGCAAGGCAAACAGCCCGGCCTCGAGCGCCACGTCGGCGACGATCAACTCCACGGCGCCACGCACGCTCATGCCGGCGCCGACGCAGGCCGCCTCGCGCGGCTTGAGGCCGCACCAGAAGGCCGGCAGTCCCGCGCCGACCAGCTTGCCGAGCATGGCCGCGCCGATCAACACGGCCGTAAAGACAGGCACGTGGATGGCCGCGCTGAGATCGACCCTGAGGCCGATCGAGGCGAAGAAGATCGGCGCCATGAAGCCGCTGGTGATACCGGATACCTTTAGGCGAACACTGTCATAGGTGTCCGGGTCCACGGTATGGCGGCCAAAGAACAGGCCCGCGGCGAATGCGCCGAGAATGAAATGCATGCCGAGGAGTTCGGCCAACACCGCATAGGACAGCGCTGCGATGAGCAGCAGACCGAGTGCGCCCTCCGGCTCCTGCAGCCGCTTCGAGACCCGCCCGGCCCAGGGGAACACATAGAGGCCCATGACCGTGACCACCGCGAAGAACAGCAACACATTGGCGCCCAACAACACCAGACCGTCGACGCCCGGCAGTTCCCCCGTCCGCATGAAGGCGGTCAGTGTGGCCAAGAGGGCGAGCCCGAAGATGTCGTCGAAAATCGCGGCGGACACGATCACTTCGCCCGTCCGTGTGTGCAGCGCGCCCAGATCCATCAGAATCTTGATCGCCACCGGTACGGCGGTGATCGACAGCGCCGTGCCGAGAAACAGGCACTGGACAAGCTTGACCGGGGATTCCGGCAGGGAGAGCCAGCCCAGCGCCACACCCAGAGCCATCGGCACGGCCACGCCCCCCAGCGCCACCGCCAACGACGTGCCGGACGCGTCGGCGATCTCGCGGGGCCGCATCTCGATCCCCGCCAACAGCATGAGAAAACAGATCGCCAGGTCGATCACGTGGCGCAGGGAATTGTCGTGCGCGCCGATAAGAAGGGCCGGAACGGCGGCGGTGAATTGCTGGGCCAGGGCACCGATAGCGACGCCCGCCAGGAGTTCGCCGACCATCACCGGCTGGCCGAGCCGCGTGGCGATCTCCCCGCAGAACCGCGTTGCGATCAACAGGATCAGAAGAACCGCCAGAAACTCCACGCGCTGAGCGCCTCCCGCAAATGACCGTCGGCCGCATCCCGCACCGTCCCGCCTTAGGCCTCGCCCCGCTCCTCGGCCCTGGCCTGGGCGATCGCGCGCTGATAGGCGAGCATGATTTCCCGCTCGTGGACCAGCCCGACCATGACCATGCTGTCCTTATCGGCGACCACCGCGACGTGCGGCTCGCCGATACCGCCGATCCGCCGCATCACTGAATCGAGATCGTCTCCGGCTTGCAAGAACGGCGGATTGCGTCGGGCGATGTCCAGGGCTGTACGTCCCTGATCGGCGCTCTCGTCGAAGGCTGCCTCGCCGATCTCGGCAAAGGTGATCGCGCCCTCGAGCCGGCCGTCCTCCGCGGTGACGAACAGCTCGCCATTCGTCGACGAGATCAGACAGCGACGCACCTCCTCCAATGAAGCGTCCGGGGCGATCGAGTCGAAGGCGTTGTCCATGATGTCGCGCAAGCGAACCGCCCGCAGCAAACCGGCTTCGCGACCCCCCTTCAAGTTGAGGCCCCGTCGCTCCAACTGCCAGACAAAGAACGACCGGCCGTGGAAGCTCTGGGTGATCAGGGAGGCGACCACCACGGCCACCATCACCGCCACGGTCAGCGCGTAGTCGCGGGTGAGCTCGAACATGATCAGGATCGTCGAGATCGGCGCGCCGAGCACCGAGCCCGCGACGGCCCCCATGCCGATCAGCGAGTAGGCGCCCTGGCCGGAAGAGTGGTCCGGAAAGACCTGCGTGGCGATGATGCCGAAGGCGCCCCCCAGCATGGCGCCCACCACCAGGGACGGGCTGAACACGCCGCCGCCGAAGCCGAAGCCCAGCGAGATCGCGGTGGCCGCCGTCTTGGCCACGATCAGTGCCAGCAAGAGATAAAGGGGAAACAGGCCGTCGAGGGCATCGCTGGTGGCGCCGTAGCCGACGCCCAGGACCTGCGGGAAGGCCAGCGCGATCAACCCGACCGCCAGACCGCCGACCGCGGGCCGCGACCAATCCGGCACCGGCAGCCGCTCGGCGACTTTGGCCGTGAACATGATCGACCGCATGAACAGGATGGCCGCGATGGCGCTGGTCACCCCCAGCAAGGCGAAAGCCGGGAACTCCCAAAGCTCGACGACGTTGTGGGCGGGCGCGATGAAGGCCGGGAAGGCGCCGAAATAGGCGTGCGAGATCAGGGTGCTGATGACCGAGGCAATGACGACCGGCGCGAATGCGCTGAGCGCGTAGTGGCCGACGACCACTTCGAGCGCGAACAGGACGCCGGCGATCGGCGCGTTGAACGAGGCCGCAATCGCGGCTGCCACGCCGCATCCCAGCAGGGTTTGCTGTTGGGCCCGGCCGAGCCGAAAGCGTGCGGCGACCCATGCCGCGAGCGTGGCGCCCAAGTGCACAACCGGGCCCTCCCGACCGACCGAGGCGCCGACACCGATCGACGCGGCGCTGGCCACGGCCGCCCCGACACCGGCCGGCAGCGACATGCGCCCCCCGCGAAGCGCGCTGGCCTCCATCACGTCGGCGACCCCCAACGGCCGCCGGTCCGGCATGACGAAGCGGATGAACAGCCCGACCGCCAAGCCGCCGAGGGTGGTGACCAGCAGAAGATGCCACCAGGCCAGCGCATCGGCCTGGGCATAGATCCGCTCGCCCGAGACCTGCAGCGTCAGCGTCTGGATCAGCCCAAAGGTCCAGCGAAAGGCGAGCGAGGCATAGCCGGCCACCACACCGATGGTGATCGCCATGACCAACGGAAAGAGTCGCTCGGTCCGCCGCAGGCGCCGCACGACGCCCCGTAGGCGAACCAGGCTGCGGCGGGAGAGCACGCGCCGCCGCACGGCCCCGGGTCTCGACTTCTTGGGCTTGGGTTTACCGGCGACCATGTGATCGCCGCGCCGGCATCAGGACCATAGCCATGTCCCACCCCTGGCTGCTCCACAAGTCACGGACTTGCAGACTTTAATGCCGAGGGGACGCGCAGTGAAAGGGTGGCTAGGCGGACTTGGCGAGGGATGGCGGGGGTGAGTCGTCGGCAAACACCTGATCGCGTCCATTGCGTTTGGCCGCATAGAGCGCCCGATCGGTGCGTTCGATGAACGACTGTATCGGTTCCCCCGGATGGTATTGCGCCACGCCGAGTGAGATGGCGACCGATCCCAGGTTCTCACCGGTACTGCGCACGACGATCTTGCGCGAACCGACCGCCACCCGGATGTGATTGCCGACCACGACCGCGTCCTGCAGCTTGGTGTCCGGCAACAGCACGGCAAACTCTTCGCCGCCCAGGCGGGCGGCCAAGTCGCGGCCCTTGATCCGTTCGATGATCGTGCGGGCCACCAGCTTCAAGACCTGATCGCCGGTGCTGTGCCCGTAATTGTCGTTGAACGACTTGAAGAAGTCGATGTCCGCGAGGAGCAGCGTCAGCGGCTCCCCCTCCTCTTCCGCTTCCTTGACCATCGCCTTGATCTGGACCTCGAATTCCTTGCGGTTGGCGATGCCGGTGAGCGGATCCGTCGAGGCCTCGCGGCGCACCGTCTGAAGGTTGGTACGAAGTTCGCTGATTTCCTTGCTGGATCGGGACAGCGCGCGGTCGAGCTCCTTCTGCCGCTGAATCACGCGCCGGGTCTCGTCGGCGATCTTGGTGACGATGGCCCGCACCTGGTCCAGCTTGAGCGGCTTCTCCAGCTTGTCGGAATATTTCTCGAGGGCTTGGCCGTAGCGGCTGGTCTCCTTGCCTGCGGAACCCAGGATCCCCAACACCTCGGTAACCGCGGTCTCGATGCGATCCGCCGCATCCCGCAGCGCCTGGCTCTCGGCCTCGATGCCGAAGAATTTCTCGTAGATGCCCTCGAGGTGG
>JAAUXY010136743.1_pt1 | contig 10482 bp, 10 predicted proteins | sample 7278121 | NCBI WGS metagenome assembly JAAUXY01 (sample SAMN14350117, study PRJNA611818) | marine sediment metagenome | isolation source: surface marine sediment (1.8m) | place: French Polynesia: Moorea | collected 2018-08
GAACCCGCTCAACTTCGTCAACAACTTCTCTGAGACCTCGGTCGAGCTCCTGGGCGAACTGGAGGAAGCGCTCGAGCCCGTGCAAGAGAAGTTCGACCAGGACACTCGTGACGAGGTGGACGACATCGTCGAGACGCTCAAAGGCGACCTGGAGAAGGTCAACCATCACGGCAAGCGCGCCGACGGGATCGTCCGCTCGATGCTGCTGCACGCGCGCGGCGACGAGGCCCAACGCCTGCCGACCGGGGTCAACGACCTGGTCGACGAGGCGCTCAACTTGGCTTTTCATGGCGAGCGCGCCCGCGATACCAGCTTCCAGGTGACCCTGGAGCGGAACTTCGGCGAAGCCACCGGCGAGGCCGCCGTGCTGCCCCAGGAGATCACCCGGGTGCTGGTCAACATCTTCAGCAACGCCTTCTACGCGGTAAAGAAGCGTCACAAGGCGGCCGAGAACGGTTACGAGCCCACCGTGACGGTGTGGACCGAGGACAAGGGCGAGGAGATCGAGATCCGGGTCAGAGACAACGGCACCGGCATGCCCGAGGAAGTGCGCGAGAAGCTCTTCGACCCCTTCTTCACGACCAAGCCAACGGGCGAAGGCACCGGCCTCGGCATGTCGATGAGTTTCGATATCATCGTCCAACAACACGGCGGCCGCATCGATGTGACGAGCGAGGCCGGCGCTTTCACCGAGTTCGTCATCGCGCTGCCGCGCCAGGCTCCGACGGTCTAGTACAAAGGGGGGGAAAATCGGAATGACGGTCTCGATTCTCGTGGTCGACGACGAGCCAGATGTCGTCGAGCTTTTCAAGCGGCGCTTCCGGCGCGAGCTGGGCAAGGGCGAGTACAGCATGTATTTCGCCGAGTCCGGGGAGGACGCCCTGGAGCAGCTCAAGACCGGCATACAGCCGGAGGTCATGCTGATCCTCTCGGACATCAACATGCCGGGCATGAGCGGCTTCGATCTGCTCCGGGAAGCCAAGGAAATATGGCCGCACCTGCCGGTCGCCATGATTACCGCCTACGGCGACGACGAGAGCCGGCGCCGGGCCGAGGAGGGCGGGGCCACGGATTTTCTGGTCAAGCCCCTCGACTTTGACGAACTGAAGTCCACCATTTCCCAGATGATTGCCGAGAGAAGGAGCTAGGCCATGACGGCCAAGATCCTGGTCGTAGACGACGAGACCGACCTTCAGGAGCTGATGAAGCGGAAGTTTCGCCGCGAGATCCGGCGCGGCGAGTTCGAGTTCGAATTTGCCAACGACGGCGTGGAGGCCCTTGAGAAGGTCAAGCAAGATCCGGAAATCGAGCTGGTGGTCAGCGACATCAACATGCCGCGCATGGACGGGTTGACCCTGCTCGAGCACCTGGACGAGTTCGGCGACCATCTGCGGGCCATCATCATCTCCGCCTACGGCGACATGGACAACATCCGCACGGCGATGAACCGCGGCGCTTTCGACTTCGTCACCAAGCCGATCGACTTTCACGACCTGCTGATCACCATGAAGAAGACTCTCGACCAGCTCGACGTCTTCAAGGAGTCGGTCGAGGAACGCATGGCGGCCGAGCGCGCGCGTGGCAACCTGGCGCGCTATTTCGCGCCCAACCTAGTCGAGACCCTGGCCGCGCGCGACGAGCCCTTCGGTAAGCCGCGCCAGCAGGACGTGGGCGTGCTGTTCACCGACATCCGCGGCTTCACCACTCTGTCCGAGACCATGTCGCCGGCCGAGGTCATGGAGATGCTGCGCGGCTTCCATGGCCGCATGGAGGAGGTGGTCTTCGAGCACGGCGGCACCCTGGAGAAGTACATCGGCGACGCGATGCTCGCGACCTTTGGCACGCCCGACAATGGGCCGCACGACGCCACCGACGCCTTGACTTGCGCCCGGGAGATGCTGAGCGCGCTCGAGGACTGGAACAAGGAACGCAGCGCAAAGGGCGAGCGGCCGATCGGCTCCGGCATCGGCGTGCACTACGGGCCGGCGGTGCTGGGCGACATCGGCAGCGAGCGCTCCATGGCCTTCGCCGTCATCGGCGATACGGTGAACAGCGCCAGTCGACTGGAGGGACTGACCCGCACGCTCGACACCGACCTCGTGGTCAGCCAGGCCTTGGTCGAGCGGGTGCGCGCCGAGGCCGGCGGCGCAGAGCCGGCGATCCTCGAGGGCTTCGAGGAGGCCGGCGAGCAGGAGGTCAAGGGGCGCAGCGGCAAGATCCCGGTCTTCGCCCTGCCCCGACAGCGGGCGGCGTGACGCCGGCCCGACGGGATCGCAGGCTCAGAGCTCGGCCTTGAGCCGCTTGGTCAGGGTCTCGAGCACCTTGATGCGGGCAAAGTACTTGTCGTTCGCCTCGACCACGGTCCAGGGGGCGGCGGGCGTGCTGGTCCGGTCGATCATGTCGCAGACGGCGTCAGCGTAGGCATCCCACTTCTTGCGGTTGCGCCAATCCTCCTCGGTGATCTTGTAGCGCTTGAATCCGACTTTCTCGCGCTCCTTGAAGCGGCGTAGCTGTTCCTTTTTGTCGATCGCCAGCCAGAACTTCTGCACGATGATCCCGTGATCGCAGAGCTCGGCCTCGAAGTCGCGGATCTCGCTGTAGGCGCGCATCCAATCGTCGCGCGGCGCGAAACCCTCGATCCGCTCGACCAGCACGCGCCCGTACCAGGAGCGGTCGAAGATCGCGACCTCGCCGCGGCCCGGCACGTGGCGCCAGAAGCGCCAGAGGTAGGGCTGGGCCTTCTCCTCGTCGCTCGGCGCGGCGATGGGGATGACTCTGAGCATGCGCGGATCCAGCGCCTGGATGACTCGGCGAACCGATCCGCCCTTGCCGGCGGCGTCGTTGCCCTCGAAGACGGCGACCAGGGCGCGCTTCTCGAACTTCTTCTTGAGCGTCAGTTGGCTCAGCCGACTCTGTGCCTTCCTCAGCCGCGATCTGTAGTCGTCACGCTCGAGCGCCTGGCTGAGATCCAGCGTGTTGAGGATTGTAGGTTCTTCGATCTTCGTCTTCCGGCGGGGGGCGGCCGTAACGACCTGCTTGGCCGGATGCGCGAGGCGCTCGCGGATGGCCTCCGCCAAGGTCGTGCCGAGGGTGAAATCGCGATAGCGCGGGTCCCTACTGGGCAGGCCGATCCAGGGGGCGTGTCCCGTGCTCGTCGCTTGCACCAATTCGTGCAGGATTTCCATCGCGTCTTCATAGCGCTTGGCGACGTGCTTTACGATTTCGCGCTCTTCATCGCCGAGCTTCCAGGCGACCGTCGGATCCTCTGCGAGCCGCTTGGCGTGCTTGATCTGATCCTTCTTCGGCAGGAAGAAGATGAACTTGAGGAGTAGCGCGCCCTCGTTCGCGAGCATCTGCTCGAAGCGGCAGACCTCTTGAATGTGGACCTGATAGTCGGCATGGCTGATGCGGCCCAAGAAGTAGGCGGCCGCCGGATGCTCGTACCAGGAACCTAGGAAGACGCCGATGCGGCCCTTCGGCGGCAGGGCGCGCCAGAAGCGCCACATAGGCGGCCGCTGGGACTCCTCGTCGCTCGGCGCCTTGAGCGCGAAGCCGCGCAGGTGCCGCGAATCGAGCCAGCCGTAGAGGCGTTTCATGGCCGCAGCGCGGCCAAGAATGTCCGTGCCGGACAGCAACACGATGACCGGAGACTCCGCCTTTTCCAGCAGGTCGAACTGCGCGTCGAGCAGGGCGCCGCGCAGCTTCGGCTCCTCGGCGTCGAAGGTCGCCTTGTCGAGCTTGTGGTCCAATTCAAGGGATTCGAACATACTTGGCCTTTCGCCTCTGGCAGCCCAGACGATGTGCCGCGCCGGCGCCGTCCCGGCGGACCACGCCGCAGATGATAGCCATCCGCGAAGGCCGAGAGAAAGCTGTCGGTCGGAAGCGGAACCATTCGCCCAACCGATTCAGCTTCGGCGGCGCGCCTTGAGATCTCCGAATCTCCTAGTTGGTGCGGGCACTTCCGCGGCCCAAGGCGTGTGACAAGCACTGAGGAATGTCGTTTACTAGAACGAGCATCGCAGCATTTCTGAATCCGGAGCGAGTGACATGATTCGTTGGTTTGCCTACGATTTGGCTCTCGTGGTCCTGGCCCTGGTTCTGCTGTCGCATGAGCCCGCGACGGCGCAGAACCGGGGTACCGGAATCGGGGCCGGCCCGTCGACCGGGGCCGGCAGCATCTCCGCCGGGCGCGGCTCCGTCGGCGTCCGGGGCACCGTCGGCAGGCTCGGCGGCCGGCCCTCGGTTACCGGCGCGGGCCCATCGGCCGCGGGAGCGCGCTCATATGTGACCGGCAACAGCCCCTCCGGCAGCGGTGCCGTCACGGGCGGATCGCGTTCCGGCGGCATGGGTTCCAGGAGCCTGGGGACCGGCGGCAGGTCGGCCGGCGGCAAAACGGCCGGCAGCGTGGGGACCGCCGGCGGCGCCGTCACCGGCGGCGGCGAGAGCAAGGTCTACCTGCTGACCCGCGAGCGGACCTGGGGGAGCAAGCGGCGGAAAGTCGCACCGGCCGAGGCGACGCCCGAAGGTTCCAAGCCGACGTCGGAGTGAGTTGGGACTGGGCCGGCGTTTCGGCCACGGCCGCCTGCGACGGACCGCTGCATATGTGCTTGACCGAACCGTCGTAGGGAGGGTCGACTTCTCCAATGCATAGGATCAAAATCCCCAGGATCTCGGGACGTGATCTGGCCGCCGCCGCGATGCTCACGGCTTCGATGGTTCTGCTGCCCGGAGGCGCCGGCGCCGTCGACCCGCGCACCCGCACGATCTTCGAGACGCTCGACACGAATCGGGACGGCAAGCTCGACCGTACCGAGTTCCGGCTCAACCGGCTGGCGGTCTTGATGCTGCAGGACGACAACGGCGACGGATATCTCCAGTTCGAAGAGACCGACATCACGCCAGAGGAGTTCGCCGCCGCGGACAAGGACGGCGACGGCCGCCTGTCGGGGCTCGAGTTCCTCGATGCGCCTTATACGCAGTTCGAGGCGATCGACGCCGACGGCGACGGGCTGATCACCTTCGAGGAGTTCGTCGTCTACGTCGAGGGAGCAAGACAATAGCGGCAAGGCGGGGCGCATGAGCAACCGGATGGAAGCGGCGAGGCGGGAACGGCAGCGTGTCGGTCGCGGGTGACGTCCGGAGCGATGGCGGCGGCCAGGAGCGCGGGCTGAATGTGACGCAGCCCGCCAAGGACCGGGTGCTGCTGGAGCTTTCCGGCGCATGGACCCTGGCGCAGGGCTTGCCGTCGGACGAGCAGGTCAAGTCCCTCCTTAAATCTCAAACGCGCATCCGCCGTCTCGAGTTCGACACGAAAGACCTGGAGGCATGGGACAGCAGCCTCTTGACCTTCCTGATGCGGCTCAACCAGGACTGCGCCGAGAACCAGGTAGAGGTCGATGGGGCGGGGCTGCCCGAAGGCGCGCGCCGCCTCATGAAGCTCGCGACGGCGGTGCCGGAACGCGCCGGCGCCCGCAGGCAGGAAGAGCGCGAGACCATTCTGGAGGTGATCGGCAAGGAATCGCTCGCGCTCTTCAAGGGCGGCGGCGAGATGGTTTCCTTCATCGGCCAGTCGACGCAGTCGTTCGGCCGTTTCCTGATCGGCCGGGCGCAGTTCCGGCGCAGCGACATGTTCCTGGTGATCCAGGAAAGCGGGGCCAATGCGCTGCCGATCGTGACGCTGATCGCCCTGCTGGTCGGGCTGATTCTCGCCTTCGTCGGCGCCATCCAGCTGCAGCAGTTCGGCGCCCAGATCTACGTGGCCAACCTGGTCGGCATCGCCATGACCCGCGAGATGGGCGCGATCATGACCGCCATCATCATGGCAGGCCGCACCGGCGCCGCCTTCGCCGCCCAGATCGGCACCATGCAGGTCAACGAAGAAGTCGATGCGCTCTCCACCCTGGGTCTGCAGCCGATGGACTTTCTGGTCCTGCCGCGCATGCTCGCGCTGATCATGATGATGCCTTTGCTCTGCGTTTACGCCGATCTCATGGGCATCGTGGGCGGCGGCATCGTTGGGGTCGGACTTCTGGACATCTCCTTGGCGGAGTATGCGAACCAGACCCAGAAGGCGGTGAGTCTGACCGATTGCGCGATCGGGATCGTCAAGAGCGCGGTCTTCGGGATCTTGATCGCGGTCGCCGGCTGCATGCGCGGCATTCAATGTGGCCGCAGCGCCTCGGCGGTGGGGCTTGCGACCACGTCCGCCGTGGTCATCAGCATCGTCGCGATCATCGTGACCGACGGCATATTTGCCGTGCTCACCAATGTCCTGGGCATCTGAGGGCGGCACATGACCGGTTCGGACAAAGACGGGAAAGAGGCGCACATCGTCGTTCGCGACATGGACATGGCCTACGGCGATTTCGTGGTGCAGCGCGATCTGAACTTCACGATCTGGCGCGGCGACATTTTCATCATCATGGGCGGCAGCGGCTGCGGCAAGAGCACCCTCCTGAGGCAGCTGGTCGGACTGAAGGAGCCGGCGCGGGGCGAGGTGCTCTACAGCGGCGTCGACTTCTGGAGGTCTTCGCTTGAGCAACGCGAGCGCCTGATGCGGAACTTCGGCATGCTCTATCAGAGCGGCGCCCTCTGGAGCTCGATGACGCTGGCAGAGAACATCGAACTGCCTTTGGGAGAATACACCGATCTCAGTCCGCGTGAGATGCGCGAGGTCGCCTCTCTCAAGCTGGCGCTCGTCGGACTGTCGGGCTTCGAGGACTACTATCCCTCGGAAATCAGCGGCGGTATGCGCAAGCGCGCCGGATTGGCGCGTGCCATTGCCATGGATCCCGAGATCCTTTACTTCGACGAGCCCTCGGCGGGACTCGACCCGATCAGCTCGCACCTGCTGGACGAGCTGATCCTGGAGCTGCGCGACAGCCTGGGTGCCACGATCGTGGTGGTGACCCACGAGCTGGCGAGCATCTTCGCCATCGGCAACAATTCGGTCTTTCTCGATCCGGAGAGCAAGACCATGATTGCCGAGGGCGACCCCAAGGTCCTGGTCAAGGATTCGAAGGACCCCAGGGTGCGGAACTTCCTGTCGCGCGGCGAGGCTGAGGCTGCGTAATGCAGGCCGATTGAAAGGGACGGCGGGGGCGAACGGGCGGACGTCATGGCCAGAAAGGCGAATCCTAGAGTCGTCGGCAGCTTCGTGCTGGGCGCTGTCGCGCTCGCCGTCGCCGCCGTCGCCGTCTTCGGTACCGGGGAGTTCTTCACCGAGAAGCAACGCTACGTCCTGTTCTTCCAAGGCACGGTAAGGGGCCTTTCCATCGGCGCCCCTGTGGTCTTTCGCGGCGTGCGGATCGGCTCGGTCTCCAAGATCGAGGCCTTGATCGACGGTTCCGACCTCTCGGTGCGTATCCCCGTCTACATCGAGGTCCTGCCCGGGAGCGTCGATGAGATCAACATCCCGCCCGACGTATTGGAGCAACTCGAGGCGACGGCGCCGGACGGCGCGCCGCGCATCGTCGAGATCCTCGTGCAGCAGGGCATGCGCGGACAGCTGGGGCTGCAGAGCTTCGTGACCGGACAGAAGTTCATCGGGCTCGACTTCCACCCCGGCACCGAGATCCGCTACGCTAATGTCGACGTCGGCGTCCCGGAGATCCCCACCATACCCTCGGCCTTCGAGCAGCTCGAGGCCTCGATCGAGGGGCTCTTGCGGCAGTTTCGCGATCTGCCGCTCAAGGAGCTGGTCGAAGTCCTAATCCGGGACGGTGATAAACTCGAACAGACTCTCGAGGCCATCACGAAGTTGGCCCAAACCGTGGAAGCCGAGGTCGAGCCTCTGGCCAAGAGCGTGACTGCAACATCCGATGAGGCTAGAAAGACCCTACAGGTCGCGGGGCAACGGCTGAGGCTGGAGGAAGGCGAGGTCCTCCACAACTTCAACAAGACGCTGACGAGCGCGGATCGGTTCATCACCGATTTGGACAGAGACCTCAGCGAAAACGCGGACGATGTCGAACTGCTCTTGAAGAACGCAAATGGTGCCTTGAGCCAAGCCGAGAAGCTTCTCAGAACGGCCAACCAGGATCTGGGCCCGCAGTCGCCCATCCGCTTCGAGGTTCTGACCACGTTGCGCGAGCTGAGATCTGCGGCGACGTCGATCAGGATCCTGGCCGAGTTCCTGCAGCGAAATCCCAACGCGCTGCTGACTGGCAAGAAGGCTGGGGGGCGCCAATGAAGACGGGGGCACTTGGTCGCGCGGCCTTCGCCGCGGCCCTGTTGGTTCTGTTGCCGACCCTGGTCGGCTGCGGCAAGTCCGATCCAACCCGCTTTTACGTCCTGACGTCGGCGGCAAGCACCGGGCCGGGCAGCCAGTCGCCGAGCGCCCGCGAGGGTGTCGCGATCGGGGTCGGTCCCGTGGTCCTGCCGCAGTACCTGGACCGACCCGAGATTGCGACGCGGGACAGCCAGAACAAGCTCACCCTGGCGGAGTTCGACCAGTGGGGAGGACGGCTGGAGGACAACTTCGCACGGGTCTTGGCGGAGAACCTCGCGGGCCTTCTCGAGACCGACCGGGTCTCGATCTTTCCTTGGAAGCTCGGCACGCCCGTGGACTATCAGGTGGAGGTCAACGTCAAGCGCTTCGAGGCCGACCCCGATGGCAAGGTCGTGCTCCGGGCGCGTTGGGTGATCACTCGGGCAGCGGATGCCGAAGTCTTGTCGATGTCGAGATCGAGCTTTGGCGGGGCCGCCGACGGTTCAGATCTGGGCAAGCCCCAGTTCAGCGCGACGCCGAGAGAGCCCGAAGCGCCCAAGATCGACTACGATGCCCTGGTGGCCGACATGAGCCGCGCGGTCGAGGCGCTGAGCCGCGACATCGCGACGACCATCGAGAACCTACCCTGACGACGAAAGGCGAAACGCGGGCGGGCGGCCTATGGGGTAAGGCGTGCGGGGCGAAGCGGCCCGGAGAACGCGAACGAGGGATGATGCCATGTTGACGCTCGATCTGAAGACCTTGGGAGAGCCGGACGACCTCTGGGGGAAGTTCTTTCTGCTCTGGCTCAAGAACCTCTCGCAGATGAATTACACCAACGGCATGCGCCTGCGCGCCCTCGACCAGGCCGTGGTCCGGCTGAGCGAGGCCGCGATCAAGATCGGCCCGGAGGTCACGGCCGAGCTCACCGATGCGGTACGCGCGCTCGACGACGCCCGCCACGCCTGGGAGGAGGAGTCCAAACGCAGCCTCGAGATCGCCGAGGCCCTGGGCGTCATCGCCAAGCGGATCGAGGCGCAGCGTGACCGTGGTTAGGTAGCGCTCACCAGAGTATCCGAGACTTCGACGGGTGACATCGGCCGGGTCCGAGCCGGGCACCGGAGCCGCCTATCCTGCCTGGATTCGCCTAGGTGGACCGGACTGGTGAATTCTTTGCGAGGACGAAGCCGTACGCCGGCGGGTCCGGCGGCTATAATGGGCGGCGCTTGAAGTGCCCGATTAGCGAACCGGCTCACAGGGAGGGCGCGTGAAGAAGCGCTGGATCGCCGCATTTGCCGCCGTGCTCGGGCTGCCGATCCTGCTGACCGCGGCCGCCTTGGCCATCTTCGTGTCACTGAGCAGCGGGCAGCACCAGGCATTCGCAACCCTCGTTCTCGGCATTCTGCTGGATGCCCCGGTCGCGTTCGAGGGGCCTTTCTCGTTCGAGGTGTCCTGGGAACCGACTCTGGTGGCGCGGGACATCAGGATCGGCAACGGGGTCGCGCTGCTTGAGAGCGATTCGCCGATCGATGGCCGGATTGGCTCGATCGATTTCGAGCTGGATCTGAACCAGATCTGGTCGGGGAAACTGGTGGTGCGGGAAATGGAGATCAAGGCGGTGGACATCGCCTCCACCCCACGGCCAATCGATTGGCACGCGCTCTGGCGCGCGTTCATCGGCCCGCTCGAGGAGGGACTGTGGCTGTTCGTCGACTCGGCGATCCTGCAGGATGTGCGCTTCGTGAGGCGTGCCGTGGAGGGGTGGCCGCCTCAGGTCATCGAGGTGAAGCACTTTAGTGCCGACGAGGTCGACAAGGCCGGCCATTTTTTCCTGTCCGGCGACCTGAGCGTCAACGGCAGTCCTCTGAAGATCCAGGGCGATTTGGACTTCTTGTCCGGTTATTGGGATCTAGAGAAGCCCGCGCCCCTGAACTTTTCCGTGGTCCATCCGACCTTCGAGGTGACCTTCGTAGGCGAGACATTCTATGAAGCGGACGCACCGAATTGGGACCTGACGGTAGACCTGGAGGTCTTCGACATCCGGGCCCTGGGCGAGGTCCTCGGCGAGCCCGCCTGGCCGGCGGGAAGTCTGCTTGCCTTCAGCCATCTGCTTGCCGATCAGGGGACGACGCACGCCGAAGACCTGCTGGTCGAGTTCAAGGACGCGGAAGGGCGATCCCTCCGCATAACGGGAACGGTCGAAGACCTCAGAAAGCCCCGGGGCGCCGCCCTGGAGCTCGCTGGCCGACTGCCGCAGGCCGATGCGCTTCTGC
>JAAUXY010176056.1_pt1 | contig 10479 bp, 9 predicted proteins | sample 7278121 | NCBI WGS metagenome assembly JAAUXY01 (sample SAMN14350117, study PRJNA611818) | marine sediment metagenome | isolation source: surface marine sediment (1.8m) | place: French Polynesia: Moorea | collected 2018-08
AGCCTGCCGTAGGTCTTGACGTGCACAGCGTGCTCTCTTTGCAAAGAAAGTTATGCTAAAGGGGATATGCTTCAGGCGTATGTCGGTTTTGTGATTTGCGGGACCAGGCGCCGAATTTCCTCCCCCTCGCGCCCGGGCAGACCCCTTCGAAGGCATGAACGAACACGCGGCCTGCGGCCCGAAGCCTGACCGGTCGACACCGGAATTGCCGAGGACCACCGGCGCGCCTAGACTCTCCCTCGGTCGTTCTTTCGTCTCCCGGCAAGGGAAACATCGGAATGGAGCGCCGCCTCGCCGCAATCCTCGCCGCCGACGTGGTCGGCTACAGCCGGCTGATGGAGGCCGACGAGGAGGGGACGGTGCGGGCGCTGAACGCCTGCCGAAAGATCGTTGACGGGCTGGTCCTGGACCATCGCGGCCGGGTCTTCGGCAGCGCCGGCGACAGCGTGATCGCCGAGTTTCCGAGCCCGGTCGAGGCGGTGTGCTGCGCCGTCGACATCCAAGGCGCGCTCGAAGAGCGCAATGCCGACCTGCCCGAGAACCGCTGCCTGCGCCTGCGCATCGGCATCAACCTCGCTGACGTGGTCGTCGAGGGTGACGACCTTCTCGGCGAAGGCGTGAACATCGCGGCGCGGCTCGAAGCCCTGGCCGACGTCGGCGGCATCTTCATCTCGCGCCCGGTCCTCGACCAGATCAAGACCAAGCCGCTCGATCTGGGATACGAGTATCTGGGCGAACACCAGGTCAAGAACATCGCCGAGCCCGTCGCGGTATACCGCGTCCTGACGGCACCGGAGGCGGCCGGCAGGATCACCGGCGAAAAGAGGCCCGCCATACGGGCCAGGAAATGGGCGGCCGTCGCGGCCGCCTCGGCCGGGCTCCTCGGCCTCGCAGTCACGGTCGCCTGGCTGAAGCTGTGGGACCCGGCGGGCGGACCGGCCTCGATGGAAAGGATGGCCTTTCCGCTTCCCGACAAGCCCTCCATCGCCGTGCTGCCCTTCGACAATCTGAGCGGCGAGGCCGGCCAGGACCACGTGGCGGACGGCCTGACGGAAGACATCACCACCGCTCTGTCGCAGGTCTCCAGCCTCTTCGTGATCGCCCGCAATTCGAGCTCGGTCTACCGCGAAGCGCCCGCGCGGGTGCAGCAGGTGGCCGAGGAACTGGGGGTCCGCTACGTGCTCGAAGGCAGCGTCCGGACCTCGGGCGACCGGATCCGGATCACCGCCCAGCTGATCGACGCCTTGAGCGGAAACCACCTCTGGGCGGAACGCTACGACCGTGGCTACGAGAAGATTTTCGAGCTGCAGGACGAGATCACGGACAGGATCGTCGTGGCCCTGCGCGTAGAGCTCACCGAAGGCGAAGAAGCCCGGGTCCACCGGGTCCACACCCGCAGCATCGAAGCCTGGAACCTGGTGAGCCGGGGGCGGGAGCACCTCTCTCACGCGAACAAGACCAACAACCTCGCCGCCCGCCGCTTGTTCGAGGCGGCCATCGAGATCGATCGCAGGTACGCTCTGGCCCACGCGCTCCTCGCCGCGACCCATTGGCTGGATGCCTTCCACGGCTGGAGCGATGACCGGGCCCGCTCGATTCGGCAAGCCTCGCTCCTGGCCGAGCGCGCGCGGAACCTCGACGACGCCTTGCCCGACGTCTACGCGGTGCAAGGCGTTATCCACCTGCTCAAGAGGGAGTTCGAAAAGGCCATCGAGGCCGGTGAGAAATCCGTCGCCTACAACCCGAACCACGCGACCAACACGGCGCTCCTGGCCATGTGTCTACACTACGCCGGTCGTCCGGAAGAGGCGGTTCGGATGTACAAGACGGCGATGCGGCTCAGCCCCTACTATCCAGACTGGTTTCTCGAAGAACTGGCCTTCACCTACCTCGACGCGACGCGGCCGGAGGAGGCGTTGCTCGCCTTCGAGAAATACCTGGAACGGAAGCCTTCTGCGAACCACGCCGCTCATGCCCACATCGGCAGGGCACTCGCCCACCACGCGCTTGGCCAAGACGACGAAGCCCGGGCGGAAATCGCCATGGCCATCGGCGCCGACGCCGGAATCTCGGTGACCAAGTTCGGCCATCTCTCGCTCCACAAGGATGCGGCGGGCCTGAAGCGAGGGCTTGCCGCCCTACGCCGGCTTGGGCTGCCCGAGTGAACGAACTGAGTCTCGGGTTGGCGCAAACCCGAACCTCTTGCGGACCCGCGAAAGACCTATCCGGATCAGATGCCTCCGCGTCACACCACCCCCTCCACGAAGGCCGCCGTGCTGTGGGAGGCCTTCAACCGTAGCGGCAGGATCTCCTGGTATTCGAGGGAGTGGTAGAAGGTTCGGGCCGCGTCCAGGTTGTCGAACTCGATGATCACCAGGCGCGGGATGCGCCAGTCGCCCTCGACCGGATGGGCGGTGCCGCCGCGCACCAGGTAGCGGCCGCCGAAGCGGGCGACCAGGGGCGACACCCGCTCCCGGTAGGCCTCGAAGCCGGCCGGGTCGTGAACCTCGATATGCGCCACCAGATAGGCCTTCATCCTCGTCCCCTTTCGTGCAGGTCGGCGGAAGGGCCCAAGCATAGCGCGCCCGGCCGGCCGGCTTGAAGCCCCGGTCTGGCGGGACCGCGGGCGCGATCTCATATAGAATGAATGCAAACGGTCTGACGACGAGGAGAGGCGACATGCCGGCACGACGCGATCTCCTGACGGCCGGCCTCGGGCTGGCCGGGCTCATGGGCGCGCGGCCCCTGCTGGCGGCGGAGGCGGTGTTGACGCCCTGGCAGAGCACTGGGCCCTTCTATCCGCTCGAACTGCCGCTGGACGCCGACAACGACCTGGTCCGCGTCGCCGGCCGGGACAAACCCGCCGAGGGCGTCGTCACCCACATCTTCGGCGAGGTCCTGGGCCGCGACGGCCGGCCGCTCGGCGGCGCACGGGTCGAGATCTGGCAGTGCGACGCCCAAGGCCGCTACCACCATCCGCGCGACCGCGGCGGCCGCGCCGACCCGAACTTCCAGGGCTACGGCAACATGATCACCGGCGGGGACGCCGCCTTCCGCTTCCGCACCATCCGGCCGGTCGCCTATCCCGGCCGCACGCCGCACATCCACTTTGCGGTCCGGGCGCCTGGCCTCAAGCCCTTCTCGACCCAGATGTACGTCGAGGGCGAGCCGCTGAACGCTACCGACGGGGTGCTCAACCGGATCCGCAACCCGCAGGCCCGGGCCAGCGTCCTGGTCGCCCTGCGCCCGGCGCCGGAGGTCGAGACCGGAGCCCTGGCCGGCCGCTTCCGGATCGTCCTCGATCATCCCGGCGCCGCCTGAAGCCAGATCCTTACACTGCGTTAACGCTCGCTGCCTAGACTGACCGGCGCTGCGGCCCTGCCTGCGCGAACCGCGGCCAACCACAGGGACCCCGAATGTCCAACGCCAAGGCCGGTCAAGTCGCGAAGCAGCAAGCGATGGGCGCGGGCGGCGGCCTGCCGCCGGAGATCCTCGCCGACCTGCGCGAGATCTACCTGCAGGGCGTCCGGGCCGACCTCGCCGCCCTCGACGGCCTGCTCGAGGACCTGAGCACGGGACGGCGCGGCTGGGCGGACTTCGTCGAGCGGGTTCGAAGGGTGGTCCACAACGTCAAGGGCCAAGGCAGCAGCTTCGGCTATCCCCTGATGACCGAGATCGGCGAATCCCTGCACGCCCTGCTGCGCCAGGCGCCGGAGCGCGCGAGCCCTGCAGTCAGGCGCGTGATCGAGGCCCACGTCGCCTGCCTGCACGGGGTCATCGACAGCGACATCGACGGCGATCCCGGTCCCGAGGGCCGGCGGCTGGTCGAACGGCTGCGCGCGCTCACCGGGCGGGTCGCCGCCGAACCCGGAAGCGCGCTGTCCTGACGCCCCGCCGTCCCGGCGCCGATTGCTTTTGACCGCCAGCCGGACGGCATGCTCTAGTCCTTGACAAGAAACCGGATCCGACAACCGGCTCGTGAAGGGGCAAGCTCCATGGTGGACTCGGCTGGACAGCGCCTGAGGGGCAAGGTTGCGGTGGTGACCGGCGCGGCTTCGGGCTTCGGCGCCGGAATCGCCCGCCGCTTCGCCCAGGAGGGCGCGGCCGTGGTCGCCGCCGACCTCGCCGAGGCCGCGGGCCAGGACGTGGTCGGCGAGATCGTTCAGGGCGGCGGGCGCGCGACCTTCGTCGCCTGCGACGTCACCGAGCGCGCGGCGGTGCGCCGGATGGTCCGGACCGCCGCCGACGCCTACGGCCGCCTGGACGTGCTGGTCAACAACGCCGGCTACAGCCACGTCAACCAGCCTATGACCGAGACCAGCGAGGCGGACTTCGACCGAGTCTATGCGGTCAACGTCAAGGCGATCTACCTGGCCGCGCTGGAGGCGGTGCCGCTGCTGCGGGCGCAGGGCGGCGGCTGCATCCTCAACACCTCCTCCACGGCGGCGCTGCGGCCGCGCCCGGGGCTGACCTGGTACAACGGCTCCAAGGGGGCGGTGAACACCATCACCAAGTCGATGGCCGCCGAGCTGGCGCCCGACCGGATCCGGGTCAACGCGATCTGTCCGGTGATCGGCGCGACCGGCATGCTGGAGACCTTCCTCGGCGCCCCCGACACCCCGGAGCTGCGCGAGAAGTTCGTCGCCACCATCCCCCTCGGCCGGATGAGCGAGCCGGCCGACGTCGCCGCGGCGGCGCTCTTCCTGGCCTCCGAGGAGGCTGCCTTCATCACCGGCGCCTGCCTGGAGGTCGACGGCGGCCGCTGCGTCTGAGCGCCAGCTTCCGCCCAAAGGAAAAGCCCGGGCACTGAGGCCCGGGCTTTGTTCGCTTTGCCGAGACTTGCGGCGCGGATCCCTATTCGCCGCGCAGTAAGCTCAGGATGTTCAGGATCCAGATGAACAGCGTCACGAAGGCGCCGTAGAGCATGAAGGCGCCGAAGATCGCCTTGCGCGTCGCGACGTCGCTGCCGTCGGACTCGTAGTACATGTTCTTGATCATCTGGGTCTCGTAGGCGGTCAGGGCCGAGAAGACCAGAACAACGCCGATCGACAGCACCAGCTCGAAGCCCCAGCTCTGCACGAAAAAGGCATTGACCAGAACCGCAATCAGCAGGCCGATGGTCGCCATCGCGAAGAAGGTTCCGAAGGCACTGAGGTTCTTCTTCGTCGTGTAGCCCAGGAGGCTCAAGCCGGCGAAGGTCGCCGTGGCGATGAAGAAGGCTCTGGCCACATCGTCGGGCGCGCCCTGCTGGACGCCGACGAAGTACAGCATCGGCGCGATGCCGATACCCCAGAGGGCCGCGTAGACCCAGAAGCAGACCTGCGCCGTCATCACGCTGCCGCTCATCATCAGACGCGGCGCGAACCAGCCAAGGCCGAGAATGCCGAGGAACACGCCCCAGAACAGCGGCGTGCCGGCAACGGCGAAGAGAATCTGCGGAGTCGAGGCGACGAAGAGCGAAACTGCCCCGGTGAAGGCCACGCCCAGCGCCATGTAGTTGTAGACGCGCAGCATGTACTTCCGGAGACCGGCATCGATTTCAGCCGTGTCGACCCGGGTGCGCGTCACCGTACTCGGATTCGGATTAAACGACATCTGCTCGCATCTCCAAGAAAGGTGAAACCGTCGCCAGAAATATCGTCCTTCAAGCGTCAAGAATCAATGGAAGATCGCCCGGGATTTATCATTAAATCTGCGTAACAATTCACATTTCCGCACAACAACTGTGGATTTTTGGCTCACTCGTTGCGCAGCAAAGGGGCCGCTTTCTGGGACAGCGCCGTCCAGGTTCCCAGGAATCCGACCAGCAATGTGACCAAAGTCCCGAGCGCGGCCGTCACCACCACGGCCGGGCCTATGAAGACGAAGTCGACCCGCATCACGTAGGTCAGGATCAGGTAGGCGGCCAGGCTGCCCAGGGCCGCGGCGATGCTCGCGGTCAGGGCGCCCAGGAGGCCGTACTCGACAATGAAGGCCCCGGCCACCGTGCGCCGCGCCGCGCCCAGGACCTTGAGCACCACGGCGTCGTAGCGCCGGCGCAGCCGCCCGGCGGCGATCGCCCCGGCCAGCACCAGGACCCCGGCGACCAGGGTCAGCCCGGCGATGGCGCGGACCGCCAGGCTGAGCCGGCCCATCAGGTCCGAGACGGTCTGCAGGACCTCGCGCACCCGGATCGCCGAGACGTTGGCGAAGCCGTCCGCGACCGCCTGCTCCAGGCCGTCCTCGGCATCGGGATCGACGCGCACCGTGGCGATCTGGGTCTGCGGTGCGCCCTCCAGGACGCCGGGGGAAAAGACCATGACGAAGTTGATCCCGAGCGAGCCCCAGTCGATCCGCCGCAGGTTGGCGATCTCGACCTCAACGTCGCGGCCCAGGATGTTGACCGTCAGCTTGTCTCCGGGCGCCAGGTCGAGGGCCTCGCCGACCTCGGCGTCGAGGGAGACCAGGGGCCGGCCCGCGTGGTCCGCCGGCCACCATTCGCCGGCCACCAGCCGGGTCCCGGCGGGGGCCTCCCGGCTCCAGGTCAGGCCGCGATCGCCGCGGAACACCCAGGCGACGTTGGACGCGATCTCCAGCGCCGCGGGCGGCGTGCCGTTCACGGCGCTGATCCGGCCGCGCAGCATGGGGACCCGCTCCAGACCGCGGACCCCGGGCTGGGCCCGGACCAGGGCCTCGAAGGGCGCCGCCTGGTCGGGCTGGATGTCGATGAAGAAGAAGGCCGGCGCCTCCTCGGGCAGGCTGCGGTCGATCTGGCGGGCCAGGTTGCCCTCGACCAGGGCGATGGCGACCAGCACGGTCAGGCCGATGCCGAGCGACAGCACGACGCTGGGGGTCGGCGCGCCCGGCCGGTGCAGGTTGGCCAGCGCCAGGCGCAGGCCGGGCCGGCGCGGCCGCGGGACCCGGCTGGCCAGGCGGACCACCGCGAGGCCGGCCAGGCGGAAGAGCGCGAAGCTGGCCAGGGTGCCGAAGATGAACCAGAGCGCAATCGCCCGGTCGCTGGAGCCGTAGAAGACCAGGGCGGCCAGGGCCAGGCCAGCGAGCGCCACCGCCAGCCGCGATCCCGGCGCCACGGCGCCGCGGGCGGGCAGGACCAGGTCGCGGAACAGGGCGGCCGGGGCGATGCTCTGGGCCCGGGCCAGCGGCCAGAGCGAGAAGGTCAGCGCGGTCATCAGGCCGAAGGCCCCCGCCTTGATCAGCGGCCCGGGATGGACTCCGAGGCTGGCCCGCCAGCCCAGGGAATCGCCGACGAAGGCGTCGACCAGGTAGGGCGCCACGGCGCCGACCGCCAGCCCGGCGGCGACCCCGACCAGGGCCAGCGCCATGATCTGCAGCAGGTAGCAGCGGAAGATCAGCCGGCCCGGCGCGCCAAGGCACTTCAGGGTCGCGATGGTGCCGCTGCGCGAGTCCAGGTAGCTGCGCACCGCGTTGCCGACCCCGACCCCGCCGACCAGCAGCGCGGTCAGGCCGACCAGGCTGAGGAACAGCGTCACCCGGTGCAGGAAGCGGCGGATCCCCGGCGCCGCCCCCTGCGGGTCGCGCAGGCGCCAGCCCGCCGCGGGGAAGGCCTCGCCGAGCCGTTCCTTGACCGAGTCCGCGGTCTCGTCCGGCGGCAGGCGCAGGCGGTAGTAGTGGTAGACCAGGCTGCCAGGCTGGATCAGCTCGGTCGCGCGCAGGCCCTCGAGCTCGACGATCGCGCCGGGCCCGAGCAGGAAGCTGCGCGAGGCGCGGTCCGGCTCGGCGGCGAGCAGCGCCCGCAGCTCGAAAGCCGTCTCGCCGATCCGCAGCCGGTCGCCCAGGGCCACCCCGAGGCGGGCGAGCAGGCTGGGCTCCACGGCGATGCCATAGACCCCGTCGCGAAGCTCAAGGGCTTCGTCGAGGGACATCGCCGGCTCGAGGAGGGTCTCGCCGTAGAAGGGATAGGTCTCGTCGACGCCGCGCAGCTCGATCAGCTTGCGCCGCGCCCCAGGCGCATCGCCGCGTGCCATGGCCCGCAAGCGGACCATGCGGCCAAGCTCGCCCTGGGTCTGCAGGAAGGCCAGCTCCTCGGGCTCGGCCGCGCGGTGCACCAGGCGGACCTCGAGGTCGGCGCCGAGGATGGTCCGGGCGTTCTGCCGCAAGCCGTCCAGCAGGGCCGAGGAGACCGAGCCGACGGCGGCGATGGCGGCGACGCCGAGGAAAAGGCAGGCGAGGAAGACACGGAAGCCGGTCAGGCCGCTGCGCAGCTCGCGCTGGGCCAGGCGCCAGGCAAGGCGCCAGGCGCCGAGGCCGCGAATCGGCCTGGCCTGGGTCATTGCGCCGCCCGGCCGCCCGCCGGCGCGGCGACAGCCAGGCCGCTGTCCACGATCAGCCCGTCCTTGAGGCGCACCTGCCGGCTGCAGCGCCCCGCCAGGCCCGGGTCATGGGTGATCAGCATCAGGGTGCTGCCGTGCCGGGCCTGCAGGCCGAACAGCAGGTCGATGACCTGCCGCCCGGTCTCGCCGTCCAGGTTGCCGGTCGGCTCGTCGGCCAGCAGCAGCTTGGGCGCCGGCGCCGAGGCCCGGGCCAGGGCAACGCGCTGCTGCTCGCCGCCCGATAGCTGCCCCGGGTAGTGGCTCAGGCGATGCCCCAGGCCGACCGCGCGCAGGCTCTCGGCGGCCACGTCGAAGGCGTCGGCGCGGCCGGCGAACTCCAGCGGCACGGCGACGTTCTCCAGCGCGGTCATGGTCGGGATCAGATGGAAGTCCTGGAACACGATGCCGATGGCGTCGCGCCGGAAGCGCGCCAGGCCGTCCTCGTCGAGCCGGGAGAGATCGGCCCCGGCGACCTCGACCCGGCCCTCGCTCGGCCGCTCCAGGCCGGCGATCAGCATCATCATGCTGGACTTGCCGGAGCCGGAGGGTCCGACCACCGAGACCGTCTCGCCGGCGGCGATCTCGAGGTCCAGGCCGCGCAGGATCTCGACCGGGCCGGCGCTGCTGGGCAGGGTTAGCTGCACGCCGGCGAGCCGGATCATATTGTCCTGCAAGGCTTTTCTCCCGTCATAACGACCGTCTCCCGCGCGATCGGAGGCCAGGTTACACGGCTTCCTACGCAGTCCAGCGCGGAAAGATGAAGGGCATATGGCGGTCAGGCGGCCCGAATCAATGGCGACCGCTTCGGCAAGCCGCTTGAAGCGGCGCGAATTTGGCCCTATCTGCGCAGAAGTCATGGTGATTCCGGCCGCCTCCGTCGAGTCTCCCCGCAGCCGGCCCCCAGCAGGGTTCCGCGGCCCGGTGTTCCTGCTGGCCGTGCTATTGTTCCTCGGTGGGCTCCTGATCCAGGCCTCCTCGACGTCCGCGCAACCGCTCAAGCTCCTGACCTTCGGCGACAGCCTGATTCACGGCTACGGCCTGCCTGCCGGAGAGACCTTCCCGGCTCAGCTGGAGGCGGCCCTCAGGGCCGAAGGCTTCGACATCAAGGTGCTCAACGGCGGCAACTCCGGCGACACCACCGCAGCGGGCCGCGCCCGCCTCGACTGGGCGCTGTCGGACGACCCGGACCTGGTCCTGGTCACCCTGGGCGGCAACGACATGCTGCGCGGCCTGGAGCCTTCGGAGACCTACCGCAACCTCGACGCCATCCTGACCCGGCTCGAGACCGAAGGCCTGCCGGTCCTGTTGACGGGCATGCTGGCGCCGCGCAACCTGGGCGCCGAATACGCCGCGGAGTTCGACGCGGTCTTTCCCAGGCTGGCCGAGGAACACGACGTGGCGTTCTATCCTTTCTTCCTCGACGGCGTCGCCATGCGACCGGAGTTCAACCAGCCGGACGGCCTGCACCCCAACGGCGCCGGGGTCGCGGTGATCGTCGAGGCGATCCTGCCGGCCCTGAGGCCATTGATCGACGCGGCACAGGCGCGGGGCTCCGATGGCTGAGGCCGGCGCCACGGCCGCCGACGGCTTCAAGGCCGCCTATGCCAGCGGCCCGGATTGGAGCGCCACCGGCAAGGCCTGTCTGGAGGCTCTCGGCGAGGTGCCTGCAGGCGCCAACCTCGGCTTCCTCTACGCCACCGACCCCCTGGCCGGCCACACCGAAAGCCTGGTCGAGTTGCTGCGCCGGGCCACCGGCATCACGCACTGGGTCGGCACCACCGGCTTCGGGATCGCCGGCAGCGGCGTCGAGATCTACGACCGGCCGGCGGTCTCGCTGCTGGTCGGCCGTTTCCCCGAGGCGAGCTTCCAGGTCTTCCAACCGGTGACCCAGGACCTCAAGGACTTCCACCGCTGCTGCGACGGCTGGCTGAGCCGGAACCCGCCGCTCTTCGGGGTGGTTCACGGCGACCCGCGCAACCCGCTGCTGCCCCGCCTGATCGACGGCTTGTCCAACGACACCTCGGCCTTCCTGGTCGGCGGCCTGTCGGCCAGCCGCAACGGCATCGTCCAGCTCGCCGACCGGGTCTCGGAGGGCGGGCTCTCCGGCGTGCTGTTCAGCGCCGGGCTCGACGTCGCCGCCGGGCTGTCC
>JAAUXY010031354.1_pt1 | contig 10478 bp, 9 predicted proteins | sample 7278121 | NCBI WGS metagenome assembly JAAUXY01 (sample SAMN14350117, study PRJNA611818) | marine sediment metagenome | isolation source: surface marine sediment (1.8m) | place: French Polynesia: Moorea | collected 2018-08
CAAGCGTTTCCCACATCTTTTTTAGCAGAGTGGGCGGAAAATTCTACCCTAGTATCAGTGCTTTACTCTAAATAGGTAGACTAATCCTAGGTATAGACCGAGGTGACCGGTATCGCAACTGTTATCGGGCGCTGCTTCGGGTATTATGAATTTTTTAACAATCCGGGATGGATATGCGGCTTATCGATCCGGGCGCCACCGATTTCGACCAGATCTGGCGGCAATTCGAGTGGTCGATTCCGCCCTTTCTGAACATTGCACACCAGGTCTGCGAGCGTCATCAGCGCCGGGCCAGCCAGGTGGCGGTGTACTGTGAAAATGCCGCCGGAGAGCAGGCGCAGTACAGTTTCGGCGATCTCAAGCGATATTCCGATGCCTTCGCCAATGCACTGCGCGCGCTGGGAGTCGAACGCGGCGACCGGGTCGCGATCGTGCTGCCGCAAGCCATCGAAACCATCGTCGCGCATCTCGCGATACACAAGCTTGGCGCGGTATCGCTGCCGTTGGCAATCCTGTTCGGGCCGGAAGCGCTGGAATACCGCCTGCGCGACAGTGGCGCGCGGATTGCGATCTCGCATGCCAGCCGCTATGACGATATCCGCGCACTGGCGCCCGACCTGCCGGATCTCGAACGCGTCGTTGGCTGCGGTTGCGGCGAGGCTGCGGACGAGTTCTGGAACTTGCTCGACCGTGGCGACGAGCGATTCGAGCTGGTGCAGACAGGGGCCGACGATCCGGCCTGCCTGATCTATACCTCAGGGACCACTGGTCCGCCGAAAGGCGCGCTGGTCGCGCATCGTGCCGTGATCGGTAACTTTACCGGCTTCGAGTTATCGCAGAATTTTTTCCCTGCGGATGGTGACGTATTCTGGACGCCGGCCGACTGGGCCTGGACCGGGGGGCTGTGGGACGCGCTGTTACCGGCGTTGAACTACGGCATGCCGATCGTCGCCTTCGAAAGTCGCGGTTTCGATGCCGAGCGGGTTTGTCGTCTGATGGAGGATTACCGCGTCAGCAATGCGTTCATTCCCCCGACCGCACTCAAGATGCTGCGCGCCCTGCCCGATCTGGGCCAGCGCTACGACCTCAGGCTGCGTGCGATCATGAGCGCTGGCGAACAGGTGGGCGAGGAACTGCTCCACTGGGGACGCGAAGCGCTCGGTTTGACGATCAACGAAATGTGGGGGCAGACCGAGTTCAATTACATCGTCGGTAACTGTTCCGCGATCATGGCGCCGAAGCCGGGTTCGATGGGTAAACCCTACCCCGGCCATCGGGTCGACGTTATCGACGACGCCGGTGAAGTGCTGGCAGATGGCGAGGAGGGTGAACTGGCCGCCTGGTGCGATGATCCGGTAATGTTCCTGGGCTACTGGAACAACCACGAGGCTACGCGTGCCAAGATCACCGGCAACTGGTTTCGCACCGGTGACGTCGGCTATCGCGACGAAGAGGGATTCCTGTGGTTCGTCGGGCGCAAGGACGATGTCATTACCAGCGCGGGTTACCGGATCGGGCCCGGCGAGATCGAGGATTCGCTGCTGCGCCATCCGGCCGTGCTGCAGGCCGCGGTGATCGGCAAACCGGACGAATTGCGTGGCGAGATCGTCAAGGCCTTTGTCGTGTTGACCGACGGATTTGCGCCTTCGGCGGAACTTGCAAGCGAGATTCAACAGTCCGTGCGCGAGCGCCTGTCAGCCCACGAGTATCCACGCGAGGTCGAGTTCATCGATACGCTGCCGATGACGACGACGGGCAAGGTGCGCCGCATCGACCTGCGCCGGCGGGAGATCGACCGCGAGTAGCCGCAAAAACAGTTTATCCTCCGCCAACGGGAGCCTTTCGAATTGACTGAACAGACCGCGGGCGCTGATCGGCCGGGTCTCGGCATCGCGCTGATGCTCGCCGGCATCGCCAGTTTCGCTGTCATGGACGCCACCATCAAGTGGCTGACAGCGGATTATCCGGTCATCCAGATCGCCGCGCTGCGCAGCTGGTTCGGATTGCCGCTGCTGTGCCTGTTCGCGCTGCGCGGCGGTGGCTGGCGCCAGTTGCACACGAGCCGACCCGGCGTGCATTTCGGGCGTTACCTGCTGGTACTCGGACTGACGATGACTTTTTTCTGGGCGCTGTCGCAAATGAAACTGGTCGATGCGATCGCGATTACCTTTGCCGCACCGATTTTCATTACCGCCCTGTCGGTACCCTTGTTGCGAGAGCCGGTGGGATATCACCGCTGGCTTGCGGTCGCCGCCGGTTTTGTCGGTGTGCTGGTGATGCTGCGCCCGGGCGTGGGCGTGTTCGAATGGGCCGCGCTGGTTGTCGTCTGCAGTGTCGTTTTTTATGCCTTGTTGATGATTACGACCCGGGCCTTCAAGGCGACCGAGAGCAGCGCGTCGCTGATGCTGTACCCGCAACTCGGCATGTCGCTGACCGGGTTGCTGGCCGCGCCGTTCTTCGACCTTATGCCGAGTCTCGCCGACCTGGCGCTGTTTGCGCTCGCCGGTACCTTCGGCAGCGTCGGCGTCATGTGCGTCACCCACGCCTTCCGACTCGGGCCGCCCGCGGTGATTTCACCGTTCGAGTATTCCGGCCTGATCTGGGCCACCCTGCTGGGATTCCTGTTGTTTGCCGAATGGCCGGATCGGTTCACGCTGATCGGTGCCGGTATCGTTATCGCCAGCGGTCTCTACATCGTCTATCGCGAAACCGTTCGCCGGGTGCCGGTTCATCCGCAGCTGACCAGCATGGGGCCCGACGACCCGGGAACCTGAACCCTTGTTCAGGTCGGGGGCTTGACCAGATTGTGGTGGCCGAGATCCGATACCCGGCTGGCGCCGCACAAGCCCATGGTCATGTCGAGTTCGTGGCGGATTATTTCCAGCGCGCGGCTGACGCCGGCCTCGCCGAGTGCACCCAGGCCATAAATATAGGCACGGCCTATATAACTGCCGCGCGCGCCGAGACACAGTGCGCGCATGACGTCCTGGCCTGAGCGAATACCGCCGTCGAAATGCACTTCGAGATCGTCGCCGACCGCATCGACGATCGACGGCAGGGCAGCAATCGACGATGGCGCACCGTCGAGCTGTCGGCCGCCGTGATTGGATACGATCAGGGCGTCGGCGCCGGCCCTGACCGCTTCGCGTGCGTCCTCGGGATCGAGGATACCCTTGAGGATCAATTTGCCGCCCCAGCGCTCGCGAATCCAGTCGATGTCCTTCCAGTTGAGCGTGGGGTCGAACTGTTCGGAAGTCCAGGCACCCAGCGACGCGATGTCGTCGACGCCCCGAACATGGCCGATGACATTGCCGAAGCTTCGCCGCCGGGTGCCGAGCATGCGCAGACACCAGCCGGGCCGGCTGAGCAATTGCCACAGCGTCGACGGGTTCCAGCGCGGCGGGGCGCTGAGGCCGTTGCGCAGGTCCTTGTGACGCTGCGCGAGGACCTGCAGATCAAGCGTCAGCACCAGCGCGGAACAGTTGGCGGCCCGTGCCCGGTCAATCAGCCGGCCGACGTAATCGCGGTCGCGCATTACGTAGAGCTGGAACCAGAAGGGTGTCGAGCTGTGCGCGGCGACGTCTTCGATCGAGCAAATGCTCATGGTCGATAGCGTAAAAGGGATGCCGAATTTCTCCGCCGCACGCGCGGCCAGGATCTCGCCGTCCGGATACTGCATGCCGGTCAGCCCGACCGGTGCCAGCGCCACCGGCATTGCAACTTCCTGGCCCAGCATTTCGCTCCGGGTGGAGCGATCGCTGATATCGACCGCGACCCGCTGACGCAGGTTGATAGCGGCCAGGTCGTCGGCGTTGGCGCGATAGGTCGATTCCGACCAGGCGCCCGAGTCGGCGTAGTCGTAAAACATGCGCGGAACGCGCCGACGGGCAAGCTTTTGCAGGTCGCCGATGTCGCAGATGACGGGCATGAAATCTCCGGTGGTCCGGCTTTCGAGTTTACCGATTCCCCCGGTTTGCTCAACGTCAATCGAACCTCCACCAGACCTCGTCGGGCGATCCGGTCTTCGCGGCTGCGATCCGCCACTGAACCGGCGGCGTATTGTTGGGAGTTGAATTCGGTTAATCTTGGTCCGTGATGCTGACGATTCGTAGTCTGTGCAAATCCTATCGCAGTGCCGGTGCGTCCCAGGCGGTGCTGCAGGCGCTCGATTTCGAGATGGCCGGGTCCACGTCGGTAGCGCTGCTTGGTGACAGCGGCAGCGGCAAGTCGACCCTGCTGCACCTGGTTGCCGGCCTCGATCGGCCCGACAGCGGCAGTATCGAGTTCGCCGGCGAGGCTATTCACGCCGCGCCGGAGCCGGCGCTGGCAGCGCTGCGTCGCAGTCGACTCAGCCTCGTATTCCAGCAATTTCACCTGATCCCGACACTCGACGTACGCGATAACATTCGTTTCCAGGCCGCGCTCTGCAATCGATTCGACGACGCCTATCAGCAGGAGCTGGTCGAACGACTGGGGCTCGGCGATCAGCTCGACAAGTTTCCCTGGCAACTGTCGCGCGGTCAGCAACAGCGGGTAGCTATCGCGCGTTCGCTGTTACATCGGCCCGAGCTGGTGCTCGCCGATGAACCGACCGGCAATCTCGACGAGCGTTCGAGCACCGAGGTGATGGCCCTGTTCAGCGAGCTGGTGCAAAGCGCGGGCAGTGCGCTGTTGATGGTGACGCACAGTCGCGAGATGGCGGCCTTCCTCGATCGACGGGTGCGCCTGCACGACGGGCGCCTTACGGAGAGCGAATGAACCGCGGGCTGTGGTGGATATCGAAGGCGCTGCTCAGCCACTACTGGCGGCATCCCTGGCAAACGCTGTTCATGCTCACCGGCCTGGTGGCCGGCGTCGGCCTGTGGTCCGCAGTGCAGATCATCAATCACCATGCCGAGGCGAGTTATACCGACGCGCAGAATCTGCTCGGCGCGCAGGCCAGCCACTGGATCCAGAGCCGGCGCGACGAAGGCGTCTCCGAGCAGGTCTACATCGACCTGCGCCGCGCCGGATACCGCCAGCTGTTCCCGCTGATCGAACTGCAGGTCAGTACGCCGGACGGCGAGTCGCTGAATCTGATCGCCACCGACTTGATGGCGCTGCCGGTCAGCCTGCTCGACGAGGAACAGGATACCGAGGATTTTTCCGCCACCTGGCTCGACTTCGTGCAGCCGCCTTACAGGGCCTGGTTTCCGGAGGCCCTGGCCGCCGAACTCGGACTGGCGGAGGGTGAGCCACTGCTACTGCGCGATGGCCGTCAATTGCCACCGGCGCTGTACCGCGCGAGTGAGCAGCAGGGCAGGCGTATCCTGCTCGACATCGGCGCCGCGCAGGCACTTGCCGGCAGCGATCGCTTCGACTACCTCGCGGTCGGCGAAATCACGCCCGTGGAACAGCAGCGGCTGGCGGCGCTGTTGCCGGCCGACCTGGAGTTGGTCGAAAACCAGCAGCACCTCGACCTGCAGCAGCTGACCGACAGCCTGCACACGCACCTGACGGCGATGAGCCTGCTGTCGTTTGCGGTCGGCCTGTTCATCGTCTTCAACGCGGTACGGTTTTCGCTCTGGTATCGCCGTTCGACCCTGTTGAACCTGCGCCTGATGGGCTGCGACACGCGCCTGCTGATCTTTGCTATCGGTCTCGAGACGCTGAGCTGGAGCCTGGTCGGCAGCGGACTAGGGTTTGGCCTCGGCATAATGCTGGCACAGCTGCTGTTGCCGGGTGTCGGTGCCAGCCTGCAGAGTCTCTATGACGCGGTGGTGGGCGTCGACCTCGGTATCAGTCCGCTGACCCTGCTGATGGCCTGGAGCATGACCCTGCTGGGACTGGTCTGGGCGCTGGCCTGGCCGCTGTACCGGCAAATGCGCCGCAGCAGCCTGGAGGCAGCGCGCAACGAAACCCTGCTGCGCGACGAAGCCGATGCGCGTCGGTGGCTGGGCTGGGCCGCGCTGGCTCTCGGTCTGCTCGCGCTGCTGCTTTACCCGCGCATCGAAACTGCCACCCAGGGTTTCGCGGTGCTCGGCGTTCTCCTGTTCGCCGCGGCCTGGGCGCTGCCGACCCTACTCGCGCTGGGCCTGCGCGGACTCGCCGCGGTGTTACCGCAGAGACGACTGTTGTTGCGCTGGATGGTCAGCGACGGTTGGACTCAGATGCCGTCGCTGCGCAGCGCGATGATGGCGCTGCTGTTGGCGCTGACCGCAAACCTCGGCGTCGGCATGCTGGTCGACAGTTTTCGCGACGCTTTCGTCGGCTGGCTCGAGCTGCGCCAGAGCGCCGATATCTACCTGCGCAATCCGAATGTCGATTACGCCGAGCTGAGCCGCCGCGGCCTCGCCGAGGGCTGGCTGGTCGACAGCCACCGCCGCATCGGCGTGACTACGCGCTGGCGCGAGCGGCCGACACTGGTGCGCGGTATCGATCCGCGCGCGCCGGACAGCCTGCAGCTGCCCCTGTCGCGCTGGCAGGGAGCTTCGCCCGAGGACGCACTCAGGGACTGGCGCGAGCAAGCGGGCAAGGTGCTGGTCAACGAGCAGGTGGTTTTTCTCGGCGGGGTCGAACTCGGCGAATCGATTCGCCTCGGCGAGGGAGCTGCTGCGCGGAATTACGAGGTAGTCGGCGTTTTTTACGACTACGGTAATCCTTACTTCCAGTTCTACCTGCCGGAGGCCGTGGTTGCGAGTCAGTGGCGCCATTACTACTCGCGCGGTATCGCACTCTGGCTGAACCAGGCAGACGAACAGGCCATGTCGCGAGCCGAATCCAGCATGCAGGCGCTGGGTGCCGGTCCCGGCGACTGGATTTCCCAGGAGCAGGTGCGCAATCTGTCGGTCGGCATCTTCGATCGTACCTTCGCCATTACCGCGTCGATGAACGCACTGACCATGCTGGTGGCCGCGATAGCACTGCTGGCCTCGCTGCTCGCGATCCTGCACGAGCGCCTGCAGCAGTTCGCGCAGTGGCGTGCGCTGGGTTTACGACAGGTCGAAATCCTGCTGTTGATCGCCACCCCGCTGCTGGTTTTCTGCGCCATTGCCTGGCTGGTGTCGATACCGCTCGGCACGCTGCTGTCATGGATCCTGATCGACAAGCTCAACGTCGTCAGCTTCGGCTGGAGCATGCCGCTGATCTGGGATCTGACACCGGCGTTCTGGCTGGCCGGAATCGTGCTATTGATTTGCGCCGCTACCCTGCTATTAGTATCCATGCGCTGGCGGCGGCAGATGCCGCAGGCACTGGCGCAACTGGGAGAAATCGTTTGAAGCGCGGCCCGATAAAACAATTCATCCGGACTCTACTGCTGTGCGCGGCACCCGCGGTGCTGTTGGCGCAGGATCGCCTGGGCGAACTGCGTGACGAGGGCGAAGGGTATCGGCAGGTCGAGCCGGGCTTCGAGCTCGAATTTCCGCGCGATCACGGACCCCACCCGGACTTCCGCATCGAATGGTGGTATCTGACCGCCAATCTGAAGGATCGCGACGGCCGCGACTGGGGTTTGCAGTGGACCCTGTTTCGCCAGGCGCTGAGTCCGACGCCGGTGTCCGAAGGCTGGAACAGTAACCAGATGTGGATGGCGCATGCCGCTATCACGACCCCGGAAGGGCACTTTCACGATCAGCGTTTCGCGCGCGGCGGTATCGGCCAGGCCGGCGTCACAGGCATTGCCGAACGGGGTTATTTCAACGCATGGATGGACGACTGGGAGTGGCGTTCGACCGCGGCCGCGATGTTTCCGGCCAAGCTCAGGTTCAGTGTCGGCGAGCGCGAGGTAACGCTGTTGCTGGAGGCAACCGGCGACCTGGTCGAAAACGGTATCGACGGCTACAGTCAGAAATCGGCCCAGGGCCAGGCCAGCTATTACTACAGCCAGCCGCATATCCAGGTGCGCGGATTTGTCAGCGAAGGCCTGCACAAAACCTATCTCAGCGGCCAGGGCTGGCTCGACCGCGAATGGAGTTCGCAGCCGCTGGCCGCAAATCAGCAGGGCTGGGACTGGTTTTCGCTGCATCTCGATGACGGCCACAAGCTGATGGTTTACCAGTTGCGACATGCCGACGGCGAGCACTGGCTCAGCGGCAACTGGATTACGCCGCGCGGAACTTCCAGCCGGCTCGATCGCGATGGTATCGATCTCGACCTGCTGGATCGGCGCGAAGTCGACACCGGCGACAATCGCCGCCGCGAACTGCCGCTGGAATGGCGCGTGGCCCTGCTCGACCAGGATCGGCGCCTGCACATCCGGCCGCTGTATGACGAACAGTGGATGGATACCCGAATTCCCTACTGGGAGGGCGTCGTGCTGGTCGAGGACGAAGCCGGACGCCCCACGGGGGTCGGCTACATGGAACTGACCGGCTACGACTGAGACGATCGTCAATTTTTCGGTGCACCGTAAATCCCCAATATTTACAGCAGGTTATAGCGCCCTTTTTACTTCCTACCGGTCCCCTGGATCGAAATAAACCAAATTGTGACTTGACCTTTGTTACCCGGTTGCCGACCATGGTCGGCAATAAAGGACCTGAACCGCGCCGCAGAGCAGTGGGCAGGCACCGGAGAATGAAAAGGAATCGCGCACAACAGCGGGGATTTACCCTGGTCGAGATCGCCATTGTTCTCGTCATAGTCGGTTTGTTGATCGGCGGCGTGCTCAAAGGCCAGGAGATGATAACCAACGCCAAGCTCAAGCGGATCGAGAGCGATCACAGCGGTATAGCCGCGGCGATTAACTCGTACCAGGATCGTTATTTGCAATTACCGGGCGACGACGATCGCGCGCTCGCGCGATTCGGGCTGTATAGCGACGGTGTCAACGACCCCGCGCCCGCCGACATCAACGGCAACAGCGACGGCGCCATCGACGGCGACTGGATCGCCGCGGCCAACACCGAAACCGCCAATGTCTGGAAACACATGCGTGCCGCCGGATTGATTCCGGGCGGTGGCGACGACGACAGCCAACCGACCAACGCCTACGGCGGTAACATCGGTTTGCGCGACGGATCGCTGGAGATATCCGGCCATGTCGTCGTCTTCGGCTCGATCGAGGGTTCGATCGCGCGCGTGCTCGAGGCCAGGCTGGATGACGAATCGCCCGTAACCGGCCGCATTCAGTCCGACCTGACCGCGGCGCTGATGAACGGATTCGCCACCAGCACCGCCGCCAACTACGACGATACCCAGCGCTATTTCATGGCCTTTCGACTGTGAGTCGCGACCCGGTCCGGACGGGATACGGACGCCGTGCTGGGGTATCATCTGCGCTCAAATCACTGGAGTCAGCATGAAAGTAATGATCGATCTTTGCGTCGTGCCCATGGGTGTCGGCGTGTCCGTTTCCGAACACGTGGTCGAGTGCCAGCGTATTTTCCAGGCTGCGGGACTGGAGCACGAGATGCACCCCTACGGCACCAATGTCGAGGGAGAGTGGGATGCGGTCATGGCCGCGGTCAAGGCTTGCCACGAAAAGATGCACGACATGGGCGTACCACGCGTATCGAGCAGCATGCGGATCGGCACCCGCAGCGATCGTGATCAGACCATGCGCGACAAGCTCGACAGCGTCTACGAGAAAATGTCGATCTGACCATTTGCCGAAACCTTCCGCACCGTGGCTACAGCGCGTGCTGCGACAAGGCCAGGGTCAGCGCGGATTCGATGTCGGCCGAGAAACAGGCGAATACGACCTGTTCGACCGTCTCGCACTCGTGCAGCGTAGACAGCGTGGCCTCGATCGCAACCGCCGCAGCCGCGGTTACGGGATAGCCGTAAACGCCGCAGGAAATGGCCGGGAACGCAATGCTCGCGAGGCCCTGTTGTTCGGCCAGCAGGATGCTGTTGCGATAACAACCGGCGAGTAACTCTGCTTCGCCACGATCACCGCCGTGCCAGATCGGGCCGACCGCGTGAATCACGTAACGCGCGGGCAGCGCGTAGCCGCCGGTCAGGCAGGCTTCGCCGGTCGGACAGGGGCCGATCTGCGCACACTCGGCCGCCAGTTCGGGGCCGGCGGCGGCGTGAATCGCGCCGCAGACGCCGGCGCCGGGCGCCAGCTGCTCGTTGGCGGCATTGACGATCGCGTCGACCTCGAGGCGGGTAATATCCGCCTGGCGAATGTCAATCTGAGCCATCCGTTTGCTCCGTCGTATTCCAGAATGTCTCGAGCGATTCTTCCAGCGATTCGGGCGCGTTGCAATACGCGATTTGCCAGTGGCCGGGCAGGTTGCGAGCATACCCGGACTGGCGGAAACGCCGGTCGAACAACACCACGACCCCGCGATCGGATTCGCCGCGGATCACCCGGCCTGCACTCTGCAGGACGCGAATCAGCCCCGGATAGCGAAACGCGTAGTCGAATCCATCCAGCGACAGATTCTCGAAATCCTGCTGAATCAACTGTTGCGTGAGGTCTGCCTGCGGCAGGCCGACGCCAACGATCATGGCGCCGATCAGCGCATTGCCGCGATAGTCGATACCCTCGG
>JAAUXY010152199.1_pt1 | contig 10478 bp, 13 predicted proteins | sample 7278121 | NCBI WGS metagenome assembly JAAUXY01 (sample SAMN14350117, study PRJNA611818) | marine sediment metagenome | isolation source: surface marine sediment (1.8m) | place: French Polynesia: Moorea | collected 2018-08
CTGCCCGGGTGGACGGGAAACCGGCCTGCTCAAAATGTTCCAGGGCCTTCCGGCGAACCGGGGCAAGTGCGTTGTCGGGCAATGCCTCGACCGCAGCCCTCAATGCGTCAGGAGACAAGGCAGGATGGTTCATGCTGTCGCAGCCTCCCGCACCCAGTCATAACCTTTCTCCTCGAGCTGAAGCGCCAGTGTCTTGTCACCCGAGCGCATGATGCGGCCGTCCGAAAGCACGTGCACCTGGTCGGGCTCGATATAGTCGAGCAGCCTCTGATAATGCGTCACCAGCACGATGGCGCGATCGGGGCTGCGCAGCGAGTTGACGCCTTCAGCGACCGCGCGCAATGCGTCGATGTCGAGCCCCGAGTCCGTTTCGTCAAGAATCGCGAGGCTCGGTTCGAGCATAGCCATTTGCAGAATCTCATTGCGCTTCTTTTCGCCGCCGGAGAATCCTTCGTTTACGCCACGGTTGAGGAACTTCGGGTCCATACCGAGCAGTGCCATCCTCTCTTTGGCGAGCTTGAGGAACTCGAAGGCGTCGATTTCATCGAGGCCATCGTGTTTGCGCTTTGCATTCATCGCTGCCTTCAGCAGGTAGGCGTTGTTGACGCCGGGAATCTCGACCGGGTACTGGAAGCCCAGGAAAATGCCCATGCGCGCGCGTTCTTCCGGGTCGAGGTCCAGCAAGTCAGTGCCATTGAATTCGACACTGCCTTCAACGACCTCGTAGTCCTCGTGACCGGCAACGACTTGCGCAAGCGTGCTCTTGCCCGAACCGTTCGGACCCATGATCGCGTGCACCTCGCCGGCTCTTACCGACAGGCTCAAGCCGCGAAGGATTTCAGTTCCGCCGATGCTGGCGTGCAGATTCTTGATCTCTAGCATGTCTCATTCCTTAACCGACGGCGCCTTCGAGGCTGACGTTGAGCAGCGCCTGCGCCTCGACGGCGAATTCCATGGGGAGTTCCTTGAATACGTCCTTGCAGAAGCCGTTCACGATCATATTGACGGCGTCCTCCTCGGAGATGCCGCGCTGGCGGCAGTAAAACAGCTGGTTCGCTGAAATCTTCGACGTCGTCGCTTCGTGTTCGACCTTTGCGCCGGGGTTCTTGATTTCCATGTACGGAAACGTGTGAGCGCCGCACTCGGATCCGATCAGTAGCGAGTCGCACTGTGTGTGATTGCGCGCGCCTTCCGCCTGCGGCATGACGCGGACGAGGCCGCGATACGACTGCTGTGCCTTGCCCGCGGAAATACCCTTGGACACGATCGTGCTGCTCGTATTGCGGCCGATGTGAATCATCTTGGTGCCCGTATCGGCCTGCTGCAGGTTGTTGGTAACGGCAACGGAGTAGAACTCGCCAACCGAATTGTTGCCGCGCAGGATGCAGCTCGGGTACTTCCAGGTGATGGCCGACCCGGTTTCGACCTGGGTCCACGAAATCTTTGAGTTGTCGCCTCGACAGTCGCCTCGTTTGGTCACGAAATTGTAGATTCCGCCCACGCCGTTCTCGTCACCCGGATACCAGTTCTGCACGGTCGAATACTTGATCTCCGCGTCCTTCAACGCGACAAGCTCGACAACGGCCGCATGCAGCTGGTTTTCGTCCCGCATCGGCGCAGTGCAGCCTTCCAGGTAACTGACGTAGCTGCCCTCATCGGCGATGATCAGCGTGCGTTCGAACTGTCCCGTGTTGGCCGCGTTAATGCGGAAATACGTTGACAGCTCCATCGGGCAGCGCACGCCCTTCGGCACATACACGAAAGAGCCGTCGCTGAAAACGGCGGAATTCAGTGCTGCGTAGAAGTTGTCCCTCTGCGGTACGACGCTGCCGAGGTATTTGCGCACGAGCTCCGGGTGGTTCTCGACGGCTTCCGAAAACGAGCAGAAGATGACGCCGGCCTCCGACAGCTTTTCCTTGAACGTCGTCGCGACCGACACGCTGTCGAACACCGCGTCGACGGCGACGCCTGCGAGACGGGCGCGCTCGTGAAGCGGAATGCCCAGTTTGTCGTAGGTCTCGAGCAGCTTGGGATCGACCTCATCCAGGCTCTTCGGTCGGTCCTTGTCGGACTTAGGCGCGGCGAAGTAGGAAATCTCATTGAAATCGATCTTCGGGTAATGCAGGTGCGCCCATGCGGGCTCCTTCATTTCGAGCCACTGGCGGTACGCGCGAAGGCGCCACTCGAGCATGAACTCGGGTTCGTTCTTGCGCGCGGAGATCGCCCGGATGACGTCTTCGTCAAGACCCGGCGGCAGGCTCTCGGTCTCGATGTCGGTTACGAAACCATGCTCGTAGCGACGATTGACCAGGCTTTCGATATGTTCGGATTCGGTAGACATCAGTTCTTCTTTTCAACGTTGATGGGCATTCCGGCGAATGTGAAATGCGGCGCGGGACTGTTCGCACGCAGCAGGTCCGCCAGGGTGACTTCGTCGAGCGCGCGCCGGATCGCGACGTTGATGCGCTGCCAGGCGTTGCCGACGTTGCAGACGTGCTCGTAGTCGCAGGTACTGTCGCTCGCGCTGCATTCAGTAATCGAGACAGGGCCTTCGAGGGCATCGATGACGTTTGCCGCACTGATTTCGCGGGGAGGGCGCGCCAGTCGGTAGCCGCCGTTGACGCCGCGCGTCGACAGGACGAGATCTGCCTGAGCGAGCCGTTTCAGCAGCTTGCTGACCGTTGGCAAGCCAATACCGGTCGCCTGGGCTACGTCCGCTGCGCTGCAAACGTCGTCAGGCGTGCCTGCCAGCTCAGCCAGCACGACCGTCCCGTAGTCTGTCAATTTACTGATTCGAAGCACCGCGATTCTCCGCCGGATACAAAACAGGACCATTTTAGTACTGTTTTGTTCCCGAGGCTATATGCAGAACGGATTTTTGCTATCCTGCCGGCGCTTGGTTTCAGCACGGCGGGGACGCGTGGCAAAGCAATCCAACACCCTGATCGAGATCCGTGATCTCGTGTATACGCGCGGTGCGCGCAGGATTTTCGACGGTCTCAACCTGTCGATAGATCCGGGGCGCGTAACCGCGATCATGGGTCCGAGCGGGACCGGCAAGACGACCTTGCTGCGACTGATTACGCGACAACTCGTACCCGACAGCGGCTCGATCCTGGTCGACGGCGTCGACATCGCGACACTCAACCAGGCCGAGCTCTATGAGCTGCGGCAGCGCTTCGGGATGCTGTTCCAGAACGGTGCGTTGCTGACCGATCTCAGCGTCTTCGAAAACGTGGCGTTCCCGCTACGCGAGCACACGCGCCTAACGAATCGGCTGATCCGTCACGTCGTGCTTACGAAACTGCACGCCGTAGGGCTTCGGGGCGCCGCCGACCTGATGCCACAGGAGCTCTCTGGTGGCATGGCAAGGCGCGTGGCGCTCGCGAGGGCCATGGTCATGGATCCGGACATCCTGATCTACGATGAACCCTTCGTCGGCCTGGACCCGATCTCGATGGGGGTCATCGTCAGGTTGGTGCGCCGCATGAATGACGCGCTGGGCATCACGAGCATCATCGTCAGTCACGACATCGAGGAAGTTTCGACCGTGGCTGACTGCAGTTTCCTGCTCTCCGATGGCTCAGTCGCCGCCTCGGGCAGCCCGGCGGAGCTGACCAAAGCGAGCTCCGAGCTCGTGCGTCAGTTCATGCACGGCATGGCCGACGGTCCGGTCGCATTCCACTATGCCGCACCGGGTTACGAGGAACAGTTGCTTGGTCGTGACGCGGAGTAGGCGGTGCTTCGCGAGATCTACATTGCATTGACCGAGTTTCTGCGCACGTTTGGTGCGTTCGGACTTTTTTTCCTGCGCCTGTTGCGACACTCGCCGCATGTACTCTTCCGGCGTTTTCCGCTGGTCATCGGCCAGGTTTACAACGCCGGTGCGCTGTCGCTGGTCATCATCATGGTCTGCGGCCTTTTCGTCGGAGCCGTGCTGGGCCTGCAGGGCATCGACATTCTCACGGTATTCAACGCCGAGGATGCGGTCGGGGTCTTTGCGGCGTTTGCGCTGATCAAGGAACTCAGCCCGGTCGTCACGGCACTGTTGTTTGCGGGCCGTGCAGGTACGGCGCTCGCATCCGAAATCGGCCTGATGAAAGCGACCGATCAGCTGTCGGCTATGGAAATGATGGCCGTCAACCCGGTGCGCCGGGTCGTCGTGCCGCGATTCGTCGGCGGGGTCATCGCAATGCCGTTGCTGGTCGCGATCTTCAGTTCCGTCGGCCTCCTGGGTGCGCACCTCGTCGCTGTCGGACTGCTGGGCGTGGACGTCGGCGCATTCTGGCAGCAGATGCAACAAACGCTGGAGATGGAGGACATCCGGGAAGGTATCTTCAAGAGCATCGCTTTCGGATTCGTGGCCAGCGGAATCGCCGTGTTCGAGGGATATAATGCGATACCGACCGCCGAGGGCGTGGGCAGGGCCACGACGCGAACCGTGGTGAACACGGCCATCGCAGTCCTGATACTGGATTTCATGATTACAGCAGCTTTGCTTTAAAGGAGAGCTAATGCAACAGACACGATCAGTGGAGCTGGGTGCGGGCCTGTTTGCCCTGCTGGGGGTGGGTGCGCTCTTCTTTCTCACGACCCAGACGACGGGCAGCGACGATTTCGAGGCGGACCAGACATTTACGGTCGAGGCCCGCTTCGAGAATATCGGCAGCCTCAAGCGACGTGCGCCCGTGGCAATGTCGGGCGTTACAATCGGGCGTGTAACGGACATCCGCTTCGACAAGAACACGCTCGAAGCCGTCGTCACGTTCGTCATCGACTCGCAGTACGACCAGATCCCGGACGACTCCGACGCCAGCATCCTGACAGCCGGGCTGCTTGGCAGCCAGTACATTGGTCTGCAGGCGGGCGGCTCCGACATCTACCTCGAGGAGGGCAGCGAGGTTCTTTTTACGCAGTCCGCCATAGTTCTTGAGAACCTGATAGGCAAATTCCTTGTCAATATGGGTTCGGGTGATGACGACGAATAAGGAGCGGAGTAGTCCCATGAAACGAACCCTTGCAGGCATCCTGGCGGCCTGTCTGCTCACGCCAGCGGCGTTTGCGCAATCGCCCAATGTGGTCGTCGAGGAAGCGGCGCAGCTGCTGGCCGAAAAGCTGGACGGACGCAAGTCGGAGCTGGCGGACGACCGTGCTGCGCTGCACGAGCTCATCAACGGTATTCTGTTGCCTCGTTTCGACCGCAAATACTCCGCGCAGCTCGTCCTCGGCAAGCACTGGCGAACTGCGGACAACGATCAACGCCAGCGTTTCATCGACGCGTTCTACAACGCGCTTCTGCAACGCTACGCCGACGGGGTGCTGGAGTACGAGCAGGACAGGGTCGAAATTTTGCCGTATCGCGGCGACGACACGAAGCCGCGTACGATGGTGCGCAGCATCGTGCGCCTCGACGACGGCAGCAAGGTCCCCGTCAACTACGGTCTCGTAAAGCGTGAGAACGGCTGGCTGCTGTTCGATGTGACGATCGAGGGCGTGTCCTACGTGCGAAATTTCCGGGCGGAGCTCGATTCCGAGATTCGTGCGACCAGTCTCAATGAGGTCATCGAACGACTTGAAAGAGAAGCTACAATCGCAACGGGCGGCTGACTTTGACCTGGAAGACCTCGGCGACGGCCATTTCCGCTTTCAAGGCGAACTGTCCTTCGAGACGGCCGAACGTGTGCTCGCGGCGAGTGAGAAGATGTTCGAGCCGCATACGCGTATCGAGGTCGATCTGTCGGGCGTCGTCAGAACCGACTCAGCGGGCCTGGCGCTGTTGCTGGAGTGGGTGACCTGGGCCAATCACACGGTTCGGGAGATTCGCTACACCGGAATGCCTGAGAAAATCCTTGCGATTGCACGCACGACCGAAGTCGATGCGTTGTTGACGCGCGGCGAGCGCTGGGCGGGCTTTATTGAGGCTCCGAGGAAATAGCCGGTTCGTCGACGAAATCGTCGTCTTCGAAGTCCTCGTCGAGAAAGTCATCGTAAAAGTCGTCGTCGACCGGCGGATCGCCGTCGTGGATCTCGTAAAGGCGATTCTGCAGGAACGACTCGCGCATCGTGACGTAGCGGTCTGCGGACTCATCCAGTAGCTTGTCCGCGGCGAGCAGGCGCGACCGTAGGTTGATGATGCGGAGCACGTAGAGCTTCGTCCGAACCGAAGAATTGTCGTAATGCCACAGTGGGTCAGCCGCAATATCGAGTGGCAGAAACAGCGAGTCCGAGAGCGTGTAGGGCCCGAGTATCGGGATAAACACGAAGGGTCCCTCGGGCACGCCCCAGACAGCTGCCGTCTGCCGAAACGTCTCGTCGTGCTGCTCGATACCGATAACCGAGGAAACGTCGACGAGCCCGCCGATCCCGACGGTCGAGTTGATCAGCAGCCGGGCGAACTCGTCCATACCGCCCTCGACCTTGCCCTGCAGGAAGTTGTTGACGATTGAGCGCGGCACGAACAGGTTCCGCGAGAAATTGGTGACGCCCTGACGAACGAACGGCGGCAGTATGTTCTTGTACCCCTTGGCGACGGGCTCGAGCGACACCGTGTCGACCGCGTTGTGAACGCTGTACATCGTTCGGTTCAGCGGTTCCCATGGATCGTCGGGCGAACGTTCGTCGCGCGGCGTCACCTTGCTCGACGCGCACGCCGAAACGAGCAGGGCGACCAGGACAGCCGGCAGGTGGGGGCGTGTATTTACAGTCATCGCCGCGTTTGCGCGGCCAGGCTGTTCGGTCGCGACTTCTGTTCCTGTTTGAGTTGTTCTTCTGTCATGAATTCGCGGATAAAGTCGATGCGCGCCTCGAAGCGGATGCGCTGTATTTCCTCCAGCTCCGGAACGGCAAGCGCCTGTCTCAGGAAATTGATGCCGCCGACGAGGTCGCCGGTCATCAAACGGTACTCGGACATATAGTAGTACGCCTCGGCCATCTCGCCAGCGGCGCTGGCCACACGTGCGAGCAGTCGGACCTGTTCCGGCGTTGGCGGCGTGTTGTTCATCAGGTCGAGCAGCATGGTATGAGCCTGGTCCGCCTGGCCCAGGCGCAGCAGCCACTCACCGTAGTGGAGCACCAGCGGGGCGTTGCGCGGGAACAGGGTGAGGGCCCGTTCGAAGGTCCGGGTGCCTTCGTCGAGCATTTCCAGTGCCAGCTGGCTCTCACCGAGACCGATGTGGAATGCGATGACCTTCTGGTCCTTGGCGGCCAGTTCCTCGAAGATACGCGCTGCCTCGAAATGGCGACCCGCTCGCTGGTAAGCCACCGCTCGCCCGTAGCGTTCGATGTCGGTCTGGTTCTCGTAGTCGCGACGCTCGAACCACGCGACGGCTTCCTCCGCCGTGTCAAAGCGATTGACGGTAATACGAGCCTGCGCCACGCCGTAGCTCGTCGAGTCATCACTCATTCGTCGGGGGTATTCGCGCGCCCGGGCACGCGCCTCGGCGATGCGCGCCGTCGTAACCGGGTGCGTGCGCAGGAACTCGGGTGCCCGCATCTCAGGCGATGACGGCGTCTGCCGCGACATCACCTCGAAGAACGATGCCATGCCGTGCGGATCGTATCCGGCGCCTGCCAGTGCGGCGATGCCGATCCGGTCAGCCTCGTATTCGTTGCTGCGCGTGAAGTTGATCCGTTGCTGAACGGCCGTTCCCTGGGCTACCGCGATCGCTGCCTGGGCAGCATCGCCGCTGCCGCCAGCCGCGCCCAGGATGATTGCCCCCAGCATCAGTGCCGTCGAAACGATACTCTGCCGTGAATTCGCGTGGATCGCCCGTGCGATATGGCGTTGCGTGACGTGCGCCACTTCGTGGGCGATTACACCGGCAAGCTCGTCCTCGTTGCGGGTCGCTTCCAGCAGGCCGGTGTGCACGCCGATGTAGCCACCGGGCAGGGCGAACGCGTTGATCGCCGGGTCGTCCACGACGAAGAACGTGAACTTGTGTTCGCCGTCATTGGCCTGCGCCGCGATGCGATGGCCGATCTCGTTGATGTACTCGTTGATCAGCGGGTCCTCGACGATAACGCCGCTATTGCGAATCTGCTGCATGATCATGCGGCCAATCTGCGCTTCGTCGCTTTTCGACAGGATTGCATCCGCCGGGCTGCCCATGTCCGGCAGCCGGATTTCGTCCGCGCCGGCGCCACTCGTCACGACCAGCGCCGCGAGCGCGATACCGATACCCAGTTTTCTTAAGGCGCTAATAATCAACGGTCTGCTTTCCCGAACCTCATTGAATCGGACTGGCCAGCGCTGGCCGCGTTCCATTGAACGGGGTGGTCATCCGAGCTCCCGGACGGCCTCCAGCACTTCCTCGGCATGTCCTTTGACCTTCACCTTGCGCCATTCCCGTCGCAGCTTGCCGTCAGCGTCGATCAGGAAGGTGCTGCGCTCGATGCCCATGAATTTGCGCCCGTACAGCGTCTTTTCCTTGATGACGTCGAACTTCTTGCACATTTTTTCCTCAGGATCGGACAAAAGGTCGAACTTAAAGCCCTGTTTTTCCTTAAATTTTTCGTGCGAGGCAATACTGTCGCGCGAGACGCCAAGAATCATTGTCTTCAAGCGACGGAACTTGGTGTGAAGAGCACTGAAATCCCGCCCCTCGGTCGTGCAGCCGGGTGTGGAGTCCTTCGGGTAGAAATAGATGACGACGTTCTGGCCACGCAGCTCCTTCAGGCTCACGGTCTTGCCGCCCGTGGCCTCTGCCTTGAAATCGCCAACGACTCGGTTCAATCGGGGTCCACTCACTGATCTGTCTCCTTTGTTTTCAGGCTTTGACCGGGTCGAGGATTGCGTCCAGGTTCAACCGGTCGCAGAGCTCGTGGAATTCTTCTCTGAGCTGTGCAACGTGTACGGAGGACGGTACGTTGACAGCCATTTGCACCGCGAACATCGGCGCGCCCGTATGCGCCGCCGCGTAGCTGCGGGTTGCGACGTCGGCGATTTCTATGTCGCGGGCCGCGAAGAAGTTGGCGAGATTGAAGACGATGCCCTGCTGGTCGAGAGCGACCACATCGACAGCGTAAGGCATGCGGTCTCCCTTGGGCGGCCGCTCGTCGGTCTTGCGAATGGAGAAGGTGAAGTTGCCGTCGTCCGCAAGTCGGTCCAGGCCGCTCTCGAGCCGGCTCAGGGTGTGCCAGTTGCCGGACACGAGCAGCAACATGGCGAATTCCGAGCCGAGAGTCGTCATTCGGCTTTCCTCGATATTACCGCCGCAGGCAAGGATGACTTTGGTCAGATCCTGTACGACTCCTGTGCGGTCAGTACCAACCGCTGAAATAACAATAAGTTGTGACATTTATCTAGAATATACCTTCCGTATCGGGGCGATGTTTGGCCGCGCTTGCCAGCACCGACCGTGAACAGTAACATCGCCGCCTTATTTCTGGCGAGGACAAGCACGTGTTGAAGGGCAGCCTGGTCGCGCTCGCAACCCCGTTCGACGAGGATAATCGGGTCGATTATCCGGCGCTCAAGGGGCTGATCGAGTTTCATGTCGAAGCGGGCACCGATGGCCTGGTCATCGCAGGTACGACCGGAGAATCCGCGACGCTGGCGACAGACGAGCACATCGAGCTGATTCGGCGATCCGTTGAATTCGTCTCAGGGCGGCTGCCCGTCATTGCCGGAACGGGGTCGAATTCCACGGCCCAGACGATCGATCTTTCGCGGGCCGTGCAGGGCTTCGGCATCGATGGATTCCTCGTCGTGGTGCCGTACTACAACAAACCGATGCAGCAGGGCATGGTGGCGCATTTCACGGCGATCGCCGACGCGGTCGAAAAACCGTTGATGCTGTACAACGTGCCCGGGCGAACGGTCGCGGACATGCTGCCGGAGACCGTCGCCACGCTGGCGGAGCACGAGAACATAGTTGCGATCAAGGAAGCCACCGGCGACATGGACCGCCTACGCGAGATCCAGGCGCTCGTTGACGACGAATTCCTGTTGTTCAGCGGTGACGATTTCACGCTGTTGCCGTTTATCGAACTCGGCGGCCATGGCGTTGTCACGGTGAGTGGCAATGTCGCGCCCGAGCAGGTGGCCCGACTCTGTGCGCTGGCGAGCAGCGGCCGACTGGATGAGGCCAGGGCGCTTGACGAGGAACTGCAGCCGTTAAACGCGCAGCTTTTCATCGAGTCCAACCCGATTCCTGTCAAGTGGGCGCTCGAGGAAATGGGGCTTATCGGTCCCGGGATTCGCTTGCCGATGACGCGCTTCTCGGACAAGTACCACGCGGGCATGCGTGCGGCCCTGCGGCACGCGGGCGTCGAGCTGGAAAACGCGGTGTGAGAAAACTGATCGCACGAATTCCCGGGATCGTCGTGCTGCTTGCAGCACTCGCCGGCTGTGGCGGCGATGACAACGTCGTTCAGACCTGCGATGAGGTGCAGTTCTATCAGGCCGCGCAGCAGAATCCCCGGGTCAGGGCGCCTGACGGGCTCGACGAACTCGAGCAGTACAAGGAAATGCAGATACC
>JAAUXY010068733.1_pt1 | contig 10471 bp, 8 predicted proteins | sample 7278121 | NCBI WGS metagenome assembly JAAUXY01 (sample SAMN14350117, study PRJNA611818) | marine sediment metagenome | isolation source: surface marine sediment (1.8m) | place: French Polynesia: Moorea | collected 2018-08
CAACAGGATATCGGGAGTTTCCAGATAGTTAGGTCGGCGGTCCAGTGATTTTTAATAACTTCCGTCGGTGAAATTTTTAAATGGAGCAATCCGCATTAAGCTGTGGGGTATCGGAGCGTAATTGCGCCGTAGCCAAACCCGCCTTCGCTCTGACGAGCTTCGGCGCGGTTCGCCTTACCTTTCATCCCTGCACAAACTGCAGGGTATTCAGGCGAAGGCGGATGATGATGTCTGCATGAAAGCAAATAAAAACGCTTATAAGGTTTCCCAGATTGAAAAAAAGGTTCAACGAACGGTTGTTCAAACGCTTCGCAACCATCACATGGTTCAAAATGGAGATGTGATCCTGGTTGCAGTCTCCGGAGGGGCCGATTCTGTTGCCCTTATCGATATCCTGCGCGTCTTGGCGCCTAAGTTTTCTCTCCGATTGGCCATTGCCCACCTGAATCATTGCTTGCGGGAAAACGAATCCGATCGGGATGAGTCATTTGTGGCCGATCTTGCGCAACAATTTGAATTACCCTTTCATGTCGGCCGTCAAGATGTCCGTCGTTATCAGGAGCAGCACCGATTATCCCTGGAAGAGGCAGCCCGGCGGGTACGCTATGGTTTTTACGAGGCCATTGCCACCAAATTTGGGTATGGCAAAATTGCGCTCGGGCATCATGGTGATGACAATGCCGAACTGGTTCTGATGAATCTTCTTCGCGGCAGTGGTCCGCTGGGTCTGTCCGGTATACCCCCCGTTCGTGATAACAAAATTGTAAGACCCCTCATAAAATTGAGACGATCGGAAATATTAGACTATGTTGAAACCAAAAATTTAGATTATGTTACGGATTCATCGAACCGGGATCTAAAATACCATCGAAATAAGATTCGCGGGCGGCTGATTCCGGAATTAAAAAGTGAATATAATCCCAAATTAATCGATTCGCTCAACAGACTGACTGCGATTTTAGGCGACGAAGAGCAGTGGATTGAAAATCTCATTCATCCGCTTTATCAAAAAGCAATAGTTTTCAAAGAAAAAAACAAGCTTGGACTTTCCATTTTAGAGCTTAATCAACAATCAATTGCCGTTAGAAGGCGCATCATTCGTAAGGCGATTCGATCGGTGAAAGGAAACTTGCGGCGCATTGCTTTTGCGCATGTTGCGTCTGTTTGTCAGCTGACGCAAATGGGTCCGGCCAATGGTATACTCGATCTGCCTGACCGTATTCGAATTCGACGAGATCTTAAGGTACTTACGATATCCAAGGAAGTTGTAAATCTCAGGGGCCTTGACAAGACGCCTTTTTTATCAGGGATTCGCAATTATCTTTACCCGCTTTCGGGACCCGGAAAAATCTTTATTGAAGAGGCTGGCGTGCACCTCATCTTTGCTGAAATCGCCAAAGTGCCATCGCTTGATTTACAACTATCTGGACATCACGTCGTCTTTTTTGATATGGATAAGGTACGGTTTCCTTTTGTTATTCGGAACTTTCGCCCGGGTGACCGTTTTCGGCCGCTGGGCTCAAGCGGCAAACAGAAACTAAAAAAATTTTTTATTGACCACAAAATATCCCGTATCGAACGGGCCAGATGTCCGATCGTGTTGAGCCGCAATAAAATCATCTGGGTTGCGGGTCACCGATTGGACCATGCGGTCAGAATTGGCCCTCGAACGCAACGGATACTGAAAGCTGAACTTTCGCTTGCTTAAAGCCCGATGATGATTAATTTCACGTATGGTTTTAGGTAAGTCAAATAGCCTGCCGGCCGCATTCAGCGTTTGCTACTTGATATTTAAACCAAGATACAGGATACTAACAATTAGATATTGAAAATTGAATATTTAAGTAAACAGTCGTTTTTAACTCTTGAGTTGACCGTTTTTCAACGGGCAACGGAAATGCGGAAATAAAAATGATAGAATACCTCCAATATTCAATCTTCAAATTAAAATGTTCAATTTATTTTTATTCAGGAGGTAAGCGTCTTTGAATCCATTTTATAAAAACCTGGCATTATGGCTCGTCATCACCCTGATGATGGTCATGCTTTATCAACTGTTCAGCAAACAACATCTGGCCGAAACATCAATCAGCTACACTCAATTTCTGGCAATGGTCGAAGACGAGCGTGTCGCTAATGTGATTATTCAGGGCCAGGAGCTTTATGTAACTGATACCAATGAGGGTCGCTTTAAGGTATACGCCCCACAGGACACGGATCTGATTAAGATCCTTCGACAAAAAGGCGTTGCTATCAGCGCCAAACCGCCTTCTGAAAATCCCTGGTATATGTCGGTACTGGTTTCCTGGTTTCCGATGATCGTGCTCATCGGCGTATGGATTTTTTTCATGCGCCAGATGCAAGCCGGCGGCGGCAAGGCCCTTTCATTTGGCAAAAGCCGCGCGCGTTTGATGTCGGATCAATCTGAAAGAGTGACCTTTGAAGACGTTGCGGGGATCGATGAAGCCAAAGAAGAATTGATTGAAATTGTCGAGTTTCTCAGAGACCCCAAAAAGTTTACCCGATTGGGTGGCCGCATTCCCAAGGGCGTTCTTTTGGTCGGCCCGCCGGGTTGCGGGAAAACCCTTCTGGCAAGAGCCATAGCGGGTGAAGCCGGCGTGCCCTTCTTCAGCATCAGTGGCTCGGATTTCGTGGAAATGTTCGTAGGTGTGGGCGCATCCCGGGTAAGGGATCTGTTCGTCCAGGGCAAAAAAAATGCACCCTGTATCATTTTCATTGACGAGATTGATGCGGTCGGCCGGCATCGGGGGGCCGGACTTGGTGGCGGTCATGACGAAAGAGAACAGACCCTGAACCAGCTACTGGTTGAGATGGATGGATTCGAATCGAATGAAGGTGTGATTTTGATTTCGGCAACCAACCGGCCCGATGTTTTAGACCCGGCATTGTTGCGACCGGGTCGCTTCGACCGACAGGTGGTTGTTTCGATGCCGGATATTCGCGGCCGCGAAAAAATATTGCGCGTCCACATGAAAAAATCCCCCATTGACAATGATGTAAACGTGACGATTCTGGCGAAAGGAACGCCCGGTTTTTCAGGCGCTGACCTTGAAAATCTTGTCAATGAAGCGGCACTGCTGGCAGCCAAACGCAATAAAGAGAAAATCAGCATGGTTGACTTTGAAGATTCGAAAGACAAAGTCTATATGGGGCTCGAACGGAAATCCAAAGTTATTAAGGAAGAAGATCGTAAGGTCACCGCCTACCATGAGGGCGGACATGCTCTGGTGGCTCGTTTCTTGCCCGAAACGGATGCGGTGAATAAGATAACGATCGTACCCAGAGGGCGCGCAGCGGGCGTCACCTGGTTTTTGCCGGAGGAACGAGATTTTAAGTATAAAGATCAGCTTGAAAGCGAGCTGGCAGTTGCATTCGGGGGCCGGGTGGCTGAAGAGATCGTTTTTAAGCGTATCAGCACGGGGGCTGCCAACGATATCAAGCAAGCCACAGATCTTGCGCAGCAGATGGTCAGAAGCTGGGGCATGAGCGACAATCTTGGCCCCCTGTCTTATGCCAAGGGTGAAGAACAGGTCTTTCTCGGGCGTGAAATTGCACAGCACAGGGATTATTCGGAAGCAACAGCAAAGAAAATTGATGATGAGATTAACAATCTGATTAAAAATTCCTATGGACGCGCCAAATCCGTTTTAAATGAAAATCTGGATATTCTTCATAAACTGGCGGAAGTTTTGCTCGAAAAAGAAACCGTGTTGGGTAAAGAGCTGGATGAATTGATTCATTCCCTGAGACCCGGCATCGAATTGCCTTCAAAATCTGCAGAAGATCAAGAGACCACCGCGGAAACAGCAGCCGGGCAATCTTAAAATGCTGGAACCCCAAAAAGAATATCGATTCACCTGGGGCAACTACGACATGGAATTCGGCCGCCGGACCTGCATTATGGGCGTTGTCAACGTGACGCCGGATTCCTTCTCCGATGGCGGAAAATTTTTTTCACACGATGCAGCGGTGGCCCAAGGAAAAAAGCTGGCTGCCGACGGTGCTGATATACTCGATATTGGCGGCGAGTCGACCCGACCGTTTTCTGATCCAGTACCCGCCGATGAAGAAATGCAACGGGTTATCCCGGTCATCGAAGAACTTGCCGATCAGCTCTCCATTCCAATTTCCATTGATACAATGAAGGCGGAAGTCGCCCGGCGCGCCATTGAGGCGGGCGCTGCCATGATCAATGACATCTCCGCACTGCGCTATGATCCTGATATGGCAACCGTGGCCAAGGCGTTCGACACACCGGTGGTTCTAATGCACATGCTTGGCAGTCCTAAAACAATGCAGGTATCACCGTCTTACGATAATCTCATCGCAGAGGTATTGGATTTTTTACGGAAAGCGATTGCACGGGCAGAAAAACAGGGCATTCTGAAATCAAAACTCATCGTTGATCCGGGAATCGGCTTCGGCAAGACGGTATCACATAACCTTCTGCTAATCAGACACCTACAATCCTTTGCCTCTTTAGAGGTTCCCATTCTCGTTGGACCCTCCCGCAAAGCGTTTATCCGAAAACTGTTAAAAGACGCCCTTAGCGAAGATATCGCACCGGATCTGCCGATCGTTGAAACCGGCACCCAGGCCGCTGTTGCCGCGGCGGTTCTGTGCGGGGCACATATTGTGCGAGTACACGATGTTGCCGGCACGCGGGCGACTATTCGGATTTTGGATGCCATGAAAGCCGCCCCGGATAACTAATGTCACATCCCATAAAAATGTTGCAAAAGTCGTGTGATATATTTTAATTCAGTTAAACAACTCAATATCTCTGGTTTCGGGTGTTCCGCCGTAGGTGGATTCAGGTTTCAGATATCAGAGGTCTGCTGACACCTGATACCTGACACCCGCCTGCGCGGACGTAGCCGCTTCGGCGCGGCGAAGGCCCGAAATCTAAAATTAAACCTATCAACGCAAGGGCGTCATGTAATTATGAACTACAGGGACCGCCGGACGTTTCTATATATGGTGAGGCTATTCGCGATTCTGCTGAGCTTGGTGGTATTTTTTTGTTTGCCTGTCCAATCTGTTGATGAGCATGAAGCCGACATCCTCATCCCCATGCTTGCAGACAAACTTCCTAAAGGATTGACGCTGGTCGGTCCTCCGCTTAAAGAAATTGAGATTCGACTGCAAGGAGCGCCATCTGTTCTGGCGTATCTTAAACTCGAAAAGCCTCGTTATCTCCTTGACCTATCCAGTGTAACAATTGGTGTAGAGTCAATCCCGATAGATCCTGACCTTATCCCGATACCCGAAGGCGTTAAAATCACACGGGTCAATCCGGCTTATGTGACCGTAAGGGTCGATCGTCGACTGAAAAAACAGGTATCTGTTAAAATTGATGTTTCCGGCCAACCTGCAGCCGGATTTTACGTAGACGATTTGCTGGCCAAACCATCAACGATAATGTTATGTGGCCCTGAGACGGTGCTGGGCCCTGTTGATTCAATTTTGACCAAACCGATTGATATTAGCGGGCGGTCGCAATCATTTAAAAAAGAAATGGCTCTGGAATTAACGCCGGGTCTTGAAGTTTGCGCATCTTCAGGAATTATTCTTGCTGCGATCTATATAACTGAAAAAGATCTTACCAGACAATTTACGGATATTCTGGTTGAAGGGCATAATACACCATATGAATTCAGCATATCGCCACCCACCATAAATATTGAAATCAAAGGCCCCCAGAAAATCGTCCAAAACCTTCATCCACGAAAAGATATCAGCGTGCTTGTTGAACTTAAAGATTTAAGCCCCGGTGTTTATGTCAGACGTGCTACAATTACGCTGCCGGTGAAAACCACACTTATCAAAGTTGAGCCTGAATTGTTTACCGTGAAGATCATCGGTGAAATCCCGTAAAAAGTTTTCGGGCCTTCGTCGCGCTGAAGCGGCTGCGTCCGCGCAGGCGGGTGTCAGGTTTCAGGTGTCAGTCCTTGGCCCCAAATGCCTACCATTGGCTTTGAAACCTATGGCCAACTATCGGTTGCAAAGATATATTAGTTTGGGATATGTCTCGTAATGCTCTGACACCTGACACCTGACACCTGAACACTGACACCTTTTATCTTTAACCTTAGAGCCCAAAATTTTTGACCTCGAACATTTGACGTTTGAACAATGAAAAAGGGGTGAATAGTATGCTTCTGGTAATTGATGTTGGCAATACGAATATGGTTTTAGGCGTTTATACTGGCAGCCAGCTTCTAAAAGACTGGCGGGTTCACACCGAGAGAAATACGACTGAAGACGAGTTTAATGTGCTGATTCATAGCCTTTTCGCCGGCGCCAATATCCGCATGCAAGATGTTGATCGAACTTATATCTCCTGCGTTGTCCCCCCCATGGTCACCATTTTGGATGCCTTCTGCCAAAAATATTTAGGTCATGCGCCACAATGGGTCGATGCGAAGAATTGCGCCGGGATGCCGATCCGGATAAAAAACCCGGCTGAAGTCGGTGCAGATCGGATTGTCAACGCTGTGGCCGCGTTCCATAAATATAAGACCAGCCTCATCGTCGTTGATTTTGGTACCGCGACGACATTCGATGCGATTTCAAAAAAAGGAGAATATCTTGGCGGCGCCATCAGCCCCGGAATCGGAATTGCCTCAGAGGCGTTATTTAGAAAAGCATCCAAGCTGCCCCGGGTTGAAATTTTTGTCCCACCGGAAAGTGTCATCGGCAAAGATACCATCGGCAGTATCAAGTCAGGCATTATTTTCGGCTATGCCGGTCTCGTGGATGGGATTGTTCAAAGAATGAAAACCGAGATGAACACCGACCCGAAAGTGATTGCTACCGGTGGGTTGGCTGAGCTTTTATTTAATGTCTCCGGGACCATTGAAGCCGTTGAACCGTCATTGACGCTTGAAGGGCTGCGGGTCATCGCAGATAATATGAAATAGGCTTATTCGCCTTCAGTGTTCAGGTGTCAGGGATCCATGTATCTGCCAAAACTGATAAATACCTGGGGACCGATTTTAGGCTATAGATTTTAAGGCCAATAGCAGGCTCTCTCCGGGCCAAAAGCTGACACCTGACACCTGAACACTGAAACCTTGTCTATCCGTTTGAATCCAGCCACCCCAAATACCCCTTAATGCTGTTTTTTAAAAAATACGTTTCACGCTCCTGTATGTCCGGCGTTAATTGATCAAAGTTCGCCATCAGGGGATCTTCCTCTAACAGTCGCTTCATGCATGCAGCGTTTCTGTTATTTGCTGCACAGCTCTGGATTTCATTACTGATCAATGCTTCCCACAATATAAGCTGTTCACGATGTGCATCCAGCATCATTGGCGCATCCTTATGTATCCCGAAATGTGAGTAGCAGATCGTTTTCGGCTGTGATGCGATGAGGGCATCAACACTTCTCAAGGCAATATCCAGAAAGAACCTGGGCGGTGTGGCCGGGCGCATATAAAATTTTTTTTGCGGCAGTGAGACATAAATGCCGCCGGTTTCACCGGCGAACAGGTAATGGTCCGTCTGATAACTCACATGGTGTGGCGCATGACCCGGTGTGATAATCGGGTCGACGTCTTCGGCTTGAAAGTAGTTTACGTCCACAAGCCGGCTGGCTTCGACCGCTTGAATCGGTCCGTATGCCAGGGCCATCGATCCAAGCACCTTTTTGGTGCCTTCCCACAGTCGGGATGGCTCAGTCAAGTGGGGAATACCGGCCTGATGGCAGACAATCTGGGTCTGTGGAAACGCATCCGTAATTTGACCGATGGCACCCGCATGATCCAGATGAATGTGGGTTAGCAAGATGTAATCCAGCCGATCGATATTTAATTCCTGCAGTGCGCTCAATAGGTCCGTTACCGTTGACGAAGGCCCCACATCAACCAGAAATGTTTTTTTTCCGCGGTATAACCAGGCACTGATAAATTCACCAAAACCGGTTAATGGTGGACTCAGCGGGATTAAAAAGAGATCATCGGCGATTTTTTGCACTCTGGAGTTCATTTTTATTACACCGGATTTAAAAGATTCTTAAAAGGAAGGTCTAAACGAGTATTTTATCGATAATAGTAAACAAATATGAGGAATTTTCAAGTAGATTTCCAAAATGGAAATGAGGCATTTTTTCGATAGGCCAGGCCGCACAAGGGTTTTTGCCTGAGGCGTACTTAAGGGTACGTTGAAGGCAGAAACCCGCGGAGAACGCCGCATATCGGAAAAAGGGCCATTTCCTTCAGGGCCGTATTAGACGCGCCCGACTTCTTTAAGCGTCCCCTTATACACCCGGTAGAAGTATTCATTATCGGTGATTCCGCGGCTCAATATTTTGCCAATATCTTCAACATTTTTTACGTTAACGATCAAATTGGCACTCTTATTTAACGCCATCATATTGTCCATCGTCCGAAACCTGTCACTGATTAAAGCGATAAACATATTACGACGCACGGTCATGCCAAGCCTTTCCAAATACAGCAATATGCCGTTAGACTCCGGGTTGTCTGTGTCAAACGTTTCGTTGACAACAAATAGATCGTAATTGTGGTAGCGCATCCGTTTGAGTGCGTCGCGGGTACTTTCGGCTTCGGTAATCTGGTATTCCATTAATTCCAATGCTTCGGTGATGGTTTTGCGCACCAACGGATTCGATTCACACACCAGGGCGGTTAGACCTTCTTCTTCGATAAAGTCAAACGGTTTTTCAGAGGCATTATAGGAACCGTTTGAATCGGATTGCACAAAGCTGACATTGCGGCCGGCCGCACCGGTTTTGGGGCCCAGAGAAATCTTGCCTTTGCATTTGGGGCAAGGAACCGTGGCCCTTCTGCCGCTGGGGATTTTTTCATCCGGTATTTTAAATTTGCTTTGACAGTTGTCACAGATAATATTCATGACGGTTATTCTTTAGCCTCTCTAATTAAAGGTTTTTTGGAAAAACGACCTCATTATGGTCGGCCTGTCGAGAACGCTGTATGATGCCGGATACGCACATCAACCGGATTTGGCGTAGCCGCGATCGATCTCGAGCTTGCCGATATCCGTCGTTGCCTCTCCGCGGGCACTCTTGATGGAGTCGATACCGCGACCCACAGCGCCGCGATGGGAGCAATATGCCAGCGCCGTTTCCTGGGTGATCAATCCCTGCTCATACAGCCCGATAATGTGCTGATCGAAGGTGATCATTCCAAACGCATTGCTGGCTTCCATGATATTGTAAAAGGTTTTCCCCTCTGACTCACCGTTTAGAATCAAGTCCTTAACCCTCAGGTTGGTTCCCAAGATTTCAAACGTTGCAACACGACCGCCCCCGACGCGAGGGAGCAACCGTTGGGATACAATAAAGCGCAAGGTGTCGGCCAGTCGAATCCGGATCTGCTTTGCTTCCTCGGTGGTGAACATACCCAGAAGACGATTGACCGTGGAGCCGGCATCAACGGTGTGCAAGGTGGTTAGAACCAAATGGCCGGTTTCCGCCGCGCGCATACCGATTTCGATGGTTTCGCGATCGCGCATCTCGCCGACCAGAATCACCTTGGGTGCCTGCCGCAGAGCGGCACGTAAACCGTGGGCATAGGTGTCAAAATCCATCCCCAGCTCGCGCTGGTTAAAGGTGGATTTTTTATGCGGGTGCTGGTATTCAACCGGATCTTCCAGCGTGACAATATGCACGGATTTGTTTTCATTGATTTCATCCAGGATGGCAGCCAGGGTCGTGGTTTTACCGGATCCGGTGGCGCCGGTGACAAAAACAATGCCGTTTACTTCCTTGGCGATCTGGAACATGGTCTTGGGCAGTTCCCGCTCTTCGATGGTCGGGATTTTGGACTCCAGTTTTCTTAAAACGATGGACAGGTTGGCTCCCTGGGAAAATATATTCACCCTGAAGCGAGCCTTGCCGGGCAAACTGTAAGACATATCGCAGGATCCGGCGGTAAGCAGCGACTGGGTTAGGCGGCGGTCCTGGTTGATCAGATTCATGGCAATCACTTCGGTTTGAAACGGAGTCAGTGCTTTAAAATTGGGCTTAAATTCCACTGGAATCAGTTCGCCGGCGCTTTCCACCTGCATCGGTTTGCCGACTGTAAAGTTCAGGTCCGATACCTCCCGATGATAATCAAGCATTTTTACAAGAATATGATCGATTTCTTGTTTTTTCATAATGCGGCCTTTTTTTGTTTTATTTGTTTTGGATAATCCTTTTACGGATCAGTTAATTTCTCCTTGATTAGACTTCGGTGAAGTCTGTTGGTGGTGCCTTGAGCAACGGTCTGAATTTGGCTTTTTCATTTGCTTTCGCATATGCTTCATCGGCACTTATTTTATTCGCCTTATACAACTCCATGATGTAGTCATCCAATAAAACCATGCCGTACTTTTTCCCCGTTTGGATCATCGACGGTATCTGATGGGTTTTACCCTCACGGATAAGATTGCGAACCGCTGGATTGGCGATTAAAATTTCAAG
>JAAUXY010054868.1_pt1 | contig 10469 bp, 9 predicted proteins | sample 7278121 | NCBI WGS metagenome assembly JAAUXY01 (sample SAMN14350117, study PRJNA611818) | marine sediment metagenome | isolation source: surface marine sediment (1.8m) | place: French Polynesia: Moorea | collected 2018-08
ATCAGGATTGATTGCATCCAAGACCCGTATCAAGTTATTGATGCGTCTCTTTTTTAATCCCAAAGCGCGCTCTTACCTGCGAGAGCTGGCCAAAGAGTTTAATGTTTCAACCAACGCGGTGCGGGAGGAACTCAACCAGCTCAAAAAAACCGATTTGCTTAAATCAGAAAAAAACGGCCGTCAGGTCTATTATATGGCAAACAAACAGCATGCTTTGTTCCCGGAACTAAAATCAATGGTCAGCAAGGTAATGGGAATTGACCAGGTCATTGACAGCATCATCAACCGATTGGGCAATTTAGAAAAGGCGTATCTGATCGGTGATTATGCAGAAGGCAAGGATACGGGCATCATCGACCTTGTGTTGGTTGGCGATATTGACCACTATCATTTGAATGATCTGAGCCGAAAAACCGAACGCTACATCAAGCGCAAGATTCGGCCGCTTGTGTTGAGCCGATCTGAATACAAGGAGTTTTTACCTGAAATTGATAATCAGCCCAAAATACTCATCTGGGAAATTAAGCCACAGTAGGTATCGTGCATGGTTATCATGGGAACCCGACCCATTAAGGAGTCGATTTAGCTAAAAACGTTTGAACCTTTAATTTGGTATTTCCCGATTAAATTAAGTCTCGATAAGAATAATTATCGCTGTGATGTACAAAACAATATTAGAAATCTGGCCGCACCCATCGCTTTCTGATATTAAGGAGCGCTGGCTGCAGATCAAAAACCACAAACTGATTGCCAATGCAGGATTATACGTTTCAGGTGAAATCTTGCAAAAAGGGCTGGCTTTTCTGCTAGTGCCTGTGTGGGCCCGGTTTCTGACGCCGTATGATTATGGCATTATAGGAACACTTGCAGCATTCAGCGGCGTATTGCTGACTCTTTTTGTGATGGGCCTTCAGGGTGCAATTGTTCGCTATTTTTATGACTACGCTGATGATACCGGCCAGCAAAAGAATTTCATTACTGCTTTGGTGTTATTCCAAATGGTATTGCCCAGCATCGCACTGCTGGCGCTCAACATTTGGGGACCCCGCCTTTGGGATATTTTTTTCAAAGCCAATTTCCCGTTTGATCCCTACGTGCGTTTAATGCTTTGGTCAACTTATGTTGCTTCTTTGTTGCAGATCCCGCTGGCACTTTACAGAGCCCAACAAAAAGCAATTTCAGTGGTTTATGCGCAATATGGCCAGTTCTTTATTGCGGTCATCAGTCATTTAGTCTTTCTTGTCGGGCTGCGCTGGGGAGCTTACGGTGTATTATTAAGTCAGTTTATCGCCGGATTCATTCTTGCTGCCATTTTGATTCTTCTTCTTGCCCGGACATGGTTTACATGGCCGGTTAATTGGCGACACGTGCAAACAGGTCTCATTTTTGGACTGCCTCTCGTGCCTCACATCCTGGCTGATTGGGTCATGCGATTGGGCGATCGTATCATACTTGCCCGTATGGTCTCACTTGCTGAAATTGGATTATACAGTCTGGGCTGTGTGCTGGGAGGAATCACCGGTTTCATCGTTTCAGGTATTAACCAGGCATGGGCGCCCTATTATTTTCGTTTGATGACTTCTGATCCCGAGCCCGATGAAAAAATTATTAAAATTGTAACGCTATATGTCGCTGCAATCAGCGGGATTTGTTTAATCGCAATTCTTTTCGCCGGTGAGCTCATATACATTTTTTTACCCGAAAGATTTTATGGGTCTATTCCATATGTGGCCCCGATACTGTTAGCTCACCTGATGATTGGATTCTATTATTTTGCCGTTGCTCCGCTTTATTACTATAAGAAGACAAAATTGATTCCTGTATTAACCGGGGCGGGTGCCATTCTTAATATTTTGCTGAACTTATTACTTATACCGCATTTTGGGGCGCTTGCCGCCGCATGGACCACCACGGCAAGCAACAGCTTTCTTTTTGTTATTTTTTTCCTGGTTTCACAAAAATACCATAAAATTAACTATCCGCTGCTGAAATATGGTTTATTGGTTTTGGTTGTTACCATTGCTGCCGTGATGGCCAGTCAGTTAGGGAACTTAAGCTTAAAGGCGCTAATGGGCAAATCCGTTTTTATTTTGGTCTATGTGCTGCTGGCTTATCTTGTTTTTTTTAACAATAACCGAAAGGCAAAATATCACGATTCAAGCGCCTAATGCGTGGCTTTAGTTAAAATCCTTAACAATTTATTTGAACCCTCGTTATACAAAGGAACCATGCCTTGGAAAAGCCTTCAAAATTAAAAAATGATAAAAAAGAACCAGGCCCAACCTATATCATTGCGGACATGGCCTGTTCCCACGAAGGTCAGCCGTCTCTTGCTCAGAAGATAATAGATGGTGCCGGACGGGCGGGTGCCGATGCCATTCAGTTTCAGATATGGGTTTTAAAAAAGCTCATGGTGCCTCAGCATTCCGATTTCAAACGGGTGTCCCGACTTGAGCTCTCCCAGCCTCAATGGGCTTCTCTTATTTCATATACCCGTGAAAAGCATCCCCATATGGAAATCATTGCATGTGTCTATGAAAACGAGAGTGTAGATTTTTGCGAGAAAGAAGGTGTTGATGCCTATAAAATACACACTTCAGATTTATCGAATCCTGATTTGATTAAATATGTCGCCCAGACTGGCAAACGCATCGATCTTAGCGTGGGCGGGTCCACAATAGATGAAATTAAGACGGCCGTTGAGTGGATCAGAAGTTCAACAGACTCCAAAATGTGGCTGATGTATGGTTTCCAGAATTTTCCGTCACCAACCGATCAGGTCCACCTGCGGTATATGCTGAAGCTTAAAGAATTATTCGAATTGCCGATGGGCTACCAGGACCATAGTGATGCGGATACACAAGCCGGTTTTTGGTTATGCGCCTCGGCCATCGGTATGGGAATAGATATACTGGAGAATCACATCACGCATGATCGATCTTTCGGCGGAGTAGATCATGAAGCCGCGTTTAACCCGGATGAGTTTGCTCGCTTCATTACCATGGTAAGGACCATTGAAGGTGCCCTGGGAACTTCAATCCCAAAACCTTTCAGTGCCGAAGAGCTAAAATATCGCAAGTATGCAAAAAAGAGTTTAGTTGCCAGCCGTGATTTACCTGCGGGCACGCGGCTCACCTCTCAGGATCTGGTTGCAATGCGCTCGGATGAACTCGGCCTGCCGCCTGACAAAGCGGATCGATTTATTGGTCGCGCTTCTGTTCGAAACATCCAGGCCTACCAGCTTTTAAAGGAGAGTGATGTCAAATGAAAACAGCGATTCTCGTGACGGCTCGGCTGAAATCAACACGATTGCCATTAAAAGTCATTAAACCGATCAAGGGAAAGCCCATGCTCTGTCACATGATAGATCGGTTGAAACTCGCCGTTCGGCCCCAGCAAATTATTATATGCACGTCACCGATCAGACAGGATGACCCCATCGAAGAAATAGCGAACAGAGAATCGGTAAGTTGCTTCAGAGGAGATCCAGAAGATGTGCTTTTACGTCTGACAACAGCTGCGGAACAATTTCAGGTTGACACCGTCGTAAATTGCAGTGCGGATAATCCCTTTGTTGACCCTGAATACATTGATAAATTGGTGGATTTCCACCTCAAACACCATTTCGATTACAGTAAAATAGAAGGACTGCCTTTTGGTACTTTTTCCTATGCCCTTTCGCGCAATGCCATGATGGAGGCCTGCCGGATCAAGGCCAAATCAGACACCGAAGTGTGGGGCGGATATTTCACGGATACCGGCCGCTTTAATTGCGGCGTCATGCACGTACAAGACCACCATGTGCGGTGGCCCGAGTTAAGAATGACCGTTGACACACCAGAAGATTTTGAATTGATCAAGCGAATTTTTGATGAGCTGTATGAACCTGACAAGATATTTCCTCTGAAATCCATTGTTAGCCTATGCCGCCGACGAAAGGACCTTGTGGAAATAAATGCATCGATTGTGCAAAAACCAGCGCCACCTATAAAAATTAAGGCAGCATACAAGAATTAGATGAACAAGATGATTCAAATCGGACAACATAAAATCGGACGCGGTCAACCGTGTTTTGTTATTGCTGAAGCGGGTGTCAATCACAATGGCGACATCAATGTGGCTTTCCAGCTGGTGGAAGTCGCTGCCCGCGCCGGAGCAAGCGCCGTCAAATTCCAGACGTTTAAAGCAAAACGCCTGGCAATCCCCACCGCACCCAAGGCAGATTACCAGCTTAACACCACCGATGCAGGGGAGTCACAATATGAGATGTTACGCCGATTGGAGCTGTCAAGAAAAGATCATCAACAGTTGTTAAAACACTGCCGGAAAAATGGCATTCTATTTCTGTCGACACCGTTTGATGAAGACAGTGCAGATATGTTGGAGGATTTGGACCTACCCGCTTTTAAAATACCTTCCGGTGAAATCACGAATCTACCTTTTTTGGCACATGTTGCCCAAAAAGGAAAACCGTTGATTGTTTCAACCGGAATGTCAGATTTAAAAGAAGTCGAAAGAGCGATACAGACGATTAAAGAAATGGGTAGCCCACAAATCGTTTTGTTGCATTGCGTCAGCAGCTATCCCGCTGCTGACGCTGATGTCAATTTAAAAGCAATGCAAACGATGGCCGATGCCTTTGGTTTGCCGGTGGGTTATTCCGACCACACGCGCGGCATCGAGGTCAGCCTTGCTGCAATCGCGCTGGGGGCTGTGGTGGTAGAAAAGCATTTTACGCTCGATAGAAATTTGCCGGGCCCGGATCATCGGGCATCACTTGAACCGGATGAACTCTTACGAATGGTTAATGGAATTCGTAGAGTCGAATCTGCCCTGGGCAATGGTAGCAAACGGCCAGCAGCGGTTGAGAAGAAAAACGCCCTGATCATCCGCAAGAGTATTGTAGCCGCAAGGGATATCGCGGCTGGAGAAACGTTGACAGAAGAAATGATGGCGATTAAGCGACCGGGTTCAGGGATTAGCCCGGGCAAAAAACCTAACTTAATTGGCCGCAAGTTAAAACATAATATTAAGGCCGGCACATTGTTGAAGATGGAGATGTTGACATGAGAACGATTGGCGTCGTTACGGTGGCGCGTTCAGATTGGGGTATCTATCAACCCATTTTGCGCAAGATTCAAAGCTGTTCTGATTTGGATTTACATCTAATCGTCTCCGGAATGCATCTGTCTCCTGAGTTCGGTCAGACTGTTAACGTCATTGAATCCGAGGGTTTTGATATAAAAGAGCGAGTTGAAATGCTGCTTTCCTCGGATTCCCCCGAAGGAATTTCAAAATCTATGGGACTGGGAACAATTGGTTTTGCACAGGCATTTTCCCGTTTTCAACCGGATATTTTGCTGGTGCTCGGAGACCGTTTTGAAATGCTGTCGGCGGTTATAGCGGCCATACCTTTTACGATTCCCGTCGCCCACTTACATGGAGGAGAAGCAACTGAAGGCTTAATTGACGAAGCCATCCGCCATTCAATTACGAAAATGAGCCATTTACATTTTGTTTCGACAGAACCTTACCGCCAACGCGTTATACAACTTGGTGAAGAACCCTGGCGAGTTACTGTCAGTGGCGCGCCCAGTCTTGACAACATCGCCAATATTGATCTGTTGGGTTTCGCTGAGCTTCAGAAGAAAATCGAAATCCCCTTAACAGAATCTCCTTTGCTGGTCACCTTTCACCCAGTCACACTGGAGTATAATCATACACGCAAGCATGTCACAGAGCTTTTGGCCGCGCTGGATAATTTCGATTTACCGATCGTGTTCACATACCCGAATGCGGATACTCACGGGCGATCCATCATCAAGGCCATAAATGGATTCATTGAAACCCACCCGCGAGCATGGGCGGTCGCTAATTTAGGTACGCAGGCATACTTTTCATTGTTGAAAAATTCGGCCGCCATGGTTGGAAATTCTTCAAGCGGTATTATCGAGGCCGCCAGTTTTGAATTGCCGGTTGTCAACATTGGGAATCGCCAGCAGGGACGGATTCATAGTTATAATGTCATCGATGTGGCCAACAAGCGGAATTTAATTTCAAATGGAATCCAGCAGGCGATTTCTGCCGAATTTAGAGCTCGCTTATCGGGAATGGTAAATCCTTACGGGCGTGGTAACGCCGCAGCGACGATTACAGATGTAATGCAAACGATCTCACTTGACCAAAAGCTCGTTCAAAAACGCTTTTATGACATCTTGTCGAAAGAGACAGAATAATGCGCATCGTATTCATTGGCACGGTGGAGTTTAGTTTACATTGTTTAAAGGAAATATTCGATCATGGCGGCCATGTGGTTGCGGTATTGACATCGCCTCGTGAAAAAGCCCGATTCAATAGTGACTATGCCGACCTCCAAACGCTGTCAAATTCAAAAAACGTACCCACCTACTTCATTCACCGATGGCATGATCCGCAAACCGTCTCCATCATTAGATCTTTAAAGCCGGATGTAATATTTGTCTTTGGAATTTCGCACATTATTCCTAAGGAAATTATGGAGATTCCGCCTTTAGGGTGTGTTGGCGTCCATCCCGCACTGCTTCCGGCCAACCGTGGCAGACATCCGTTAATCTGGGCATTGGTCAAAGGGTTAAAAAAGAGCGGTTTGACATTTTTTTTCATCGATGAAGGTGTCGATAGTGGCGATATCTTATGGCAAAAATCTTTTGCGATAACACTTAATGATGATGCACGCTCCCTTTACGATAAAATAAAGGCCCTGGCAAGCGAGGCCATTCAAGATTTTTTGCCCAAATTGGCCAGCGGAGATGCACCCCGAACACCTCAAGATCACTCCAAAGCAAACTATTTACGAAAGCGAACTGAAAAAGACGGTGAAATCGACTGGGCAGCTCCGGCAACGCAAACCTATAACCTGATACGCGCGTTAACACATCCTTACGTCGGTGCGCATACTTATTTTGAGAGCGCCAAAACAATCCTCTGGCAATCCAGGCTTCCGAATTCTGAAATGTCTTCTGACGCTTTAAAATTGGACCCAGGGACGGTGTTCGACAAAAATGACAAGGGATTGTCGATTCGAACTGGAGATGGTTATCTGTACGTCCCTGAAAATGAAATTCAGATTCATAACACGATACCAATCGGCACAAGGCTGGGGAGAAAAGCATGAAGGTTTTAATTATAGCCGTCCATCCGGACGATGAGACGCTCGGCTGTGGAGCCACTTTGCTCCGTCATCAAAATCAAGGAGATGAATTGCACTGGCTAATCGTCACCCAGACATACACGCCACAGTGGAGTCAAAAAACCATCACGTATAAAGCTGCCGAAATAAAAGCGGTTGCCGATGCGTATCAATTCCAAGCAGTCTATAAGCTTAAACTGCCGACCATAAAATTAGATATCGAGCCCCAGGAGAAGCTGATTGGGCATTTCCGACAAATTATAGACACGGTTAAGCCGGAAATCATTTACTTGATACACGAAGGTGATATCCACACAGACCACCTCGCGGTTTTCAGTGCTGCCATGGCCGTACTCAAACCGGTTTATATGAAATCAAGCGGTATTCATCGAATTTTGTGCTATGAGACGCTTTCTTCCACCGAGGCGGCCCCGGCCATGGCAAACCGAATGTTTTTACCGACAATTTATCAGGACATCACCCCTTTCATGGATCGGAAAATTGAGATCATGAATCTTTATCAAACCGAAATCCAGCCTGAACCTTTACCGCGAAGTCCTTCGGCAATTCGGGCGCTGGCCCGTTTCAGAGGAGCGACGATTGGCGTTCGGTACGCCGAAGCATTCATGCTGATAAGGGAGATAAACTAATGCGCATTTTATATTTCGGCGATGGCGTTTGGGCGGTTAAGTCCCTGAAGCATCTGATGGAAGATGGCCATACCGTGCTGGCCGTTGTGCTGAGGAACACCCCCAGTGATGTCACTTTGGCGGCATTTGCCAAGAAACACAAAATCACGGTGGTTCAACCCCAAACCGTAAACGCATCGGAATTCATTGACTGGGTGAAATCCCAGGCGCCGCAACTCAACATTTCAATGTCATATGACCAGATATTACAACAACCCATTCTGCAAACAGCTCCATTGGGTTTTATTAATTGCCACGCCGGAAAACTTCCTTTTTATCGCGGACGTAACGTTATCAACTGGGCCATCATAAACAATGAGAAGGAAATCGGATTAACGATTCATTACGTCGATGAAGAAATTGATACCGGCGATATCATTCTTCAGCGGTCGCTTCCGATTGATTGGCATGACACTTACGGAAGCGTATTGGCTAAAGTTGAAGAAGCATTTCCGGAATTACTTTCCACTGCTGTAAAATTAATTGATGAAAATAAAGTATCGCCTCAACCGCAATCCAGCATTGAGGGCACCTACTATGGCAGGCGAATCATCGGTGATGAATGGATTGATTGGAACGATACAAGTTTAAACATTTATAACAAAATAAGAGCGATATCGCATCCGGGGCCGGGAGCCCAGACCCTGTTGGATTCAAGCGTTCTGAGTATATGGAAGGCCAGCTATGAACCCACTTGGCAGAAGTATATTGCGACACCGGGTGAAGTGGTCGGTATCGTTAAGAACCGTGGGATTAAAGTAAAGACGGGCGATTCAACCATCTTGGTGGAAAAAGTCCAGCGCCAAGATCAAGATGAATCTGAAGTCATACCCCAATTCAGAATCGGGACCCGATTGGGATTTAATCTGGTTGAAACGCTTAACCAGCTTCAGCGCCAAATGGCTGAAATCCGTCGAATTGTCGATCAGTTCGACTAAATCGACGCGGTGCCTCCCATCGCCGATGCAACCCAAACAGGATCAACGTCACAGGAGTTGAAAAGGATGAAGCAAAAAAAAGTGTTGGGACTGATACCCGCCAGAGGCGGATCTAAAGGTTTGCCCCGCAAGAACATACGTCTATTGTGTGATCGGCCGCTTATTGAATATACCATTGAGGCGGCCATAAAAGCCCAGTCGCTTGATCGAATTATTGTCTCAACCGACGACAACGAAATTGCAGCGGTCGCCGAAGATGCTGGTGCTGAAGTGCCGTTTCTACGACCGGCAGATTACGCCACAGACACGGCCTCCTCTATTTCGGTTGTGCACCACGCCATCCAATGGCTTGAGGAAAATGATGCGTACCAAATAGACGCAATCGCTTTGCTCTCACCTACCTGCCCATTGCGCACAACCGATCAAATCGATGCGGCGATTGATTTGCTTTATAAATCGAGACTTGATTCGGCGGTCACTGTATTCCCGGTTCCACATCACCCCTATTTCATTTACGCCTTGGGTGAAAACGACCAACTTTCAGAACTGATAACAATGCCGGACAAACCCCTGCGTCGTCAGGAGTTGCCTCCCTATTATGCGCACAGCCAATCCATTATGGTTTCGCGCACAAGCTATATTAAAACCTGCGGTCAAAAAGCTGCAGTGCTGAATTTCGATTCCACCGCCGGATTGAAAATCGACTACCACAGTGCGCTCGATATTGATACGATGGCCGATTTAATGGTCGCCGATGTATTTATGAAACGCCGAATGAGCGCAAAGGAAGAATTTAATTTTAAGAACGAAATAACGATTGAATAATAGGAAAAAACACATGCCGGATTTAGACAAAGATTTTTATGTCGAAACACCAATCGACCACAATTTCCACCAGGTCCAAAATCAGAAAATACGAAGGTGGGAGTCTACCTTACCGCCTGAATACTGGGAATATCGCCGCAAGTGGGAAGAATACCCGCAGACTCACCATGTTGATTCTTTTCCAATCCATCTTGACATTGAAGCCACCAATGCGTGCAATCTGCGATGTACCATGTGCCCGCGTACAGACCTGGTAAACCACGATACCTTTTGGAAAACTCAGCATTTTGATTTTGATCGTTATAAACAGATAATCGATGACGGCGTTGCAGAAGGCCTGTGTTCGGTTAAGTTTAACTATCTGGGAGAGCCGCTGTTAAACCCAAAGCTGATTGACATGATTTCCCATGCGAAACAGGCGGGTGTGATCGATGTCATGTTCAACACCAATGCCACCCTTTTAGACGAAAAAATGTCGCGCCGCCTCATCGCTTCAAATCTGGACAAGTTGTTTTTCTCATTTGATTCGCCGTATCGAGAAAAATACAATAAAATCCGTAAAGGTGCTGATTATGACAGCGTTTTGTCCAATATAAAGAAATTTATGGCGATTCGAAGAGACCTTGGATCTTATAAGCCATTTACGCGCGTTTCTATGGTTCTCATGAAAGATAATCAAGATGAAAATCAAGCATTTCGAGAATTGTTTGAGCCCATTGTAGACGCGGTTGCTTTCGTCGATTATCTCGACCACGGCAACCAAAATAATCCTGAACGGATGATCGTGCCGATTGGATCCCGAAAAAAGAGATTCTGTTGCCCCCAGCTTTGGCAGCGCATGTTCATTCA
>JAAUXY010069365.1_pt1 | contig 10469 bp, 9 predicted proteins | sample 7278121 | NCBI WGS metagenome assembly JAAUXY01 (sample SAMN14350117, study PRJNA611818) | marine sediment metagenome | isolation source: surface marine sediment (1.8m) | place: French Polynesia: Moorea | collected 2018-08
GGCGTTGCCGCCCTTACCCGATGCCCGGGCATCGCGTTTCGGACGGCGCCTGGCGGTCTGCCGCGCCCAAACCGCAACAGAATTGTGCCCATATGGTCGGATAGTGCTCTAACGGACGCGCCGTGAACGTCATCTTCTTCGCCATCGTGCTGGTCTCCTTCCTGGTCGCGGCCTGGCGCCAGGTGAGCTGGACGCCGCCCACGGGTGGCCCGGAGGTCGAGGCGCCGATGCAGGCGCTGGCCACGGCCATGATCGAATCGGCCAAGGGCTCGGTCACCCTGGCCCTGGGACTGGTCGGCGTGATGGCGCTGTTCCTGGGACTGATGAAGGTGGCCGAGGCGGGCGGTCTGCTGGCGATCATCGCGCGGGTGGTGCGGCCCCTCATGGTCCGGCTTTTCCCCGAGGTGCCCGCCGATCACCCGGCCATGGGGGCCATGATCCTGAACATGTCGGCCAACGCGCTGGGGCTGGGCAATGCGGCAACGCCCTTCGGCATCCGCGCCATGCAGGAGCTCGACGGCCTCAACCCGCACAAGGGCACCGCGACCAACGCCATGGTGCTGTTCCTCGCCATCAACACCTCGAGCGTAACGCTGTTGCCGACCGGCGTGATCGCACTGCGCGCCGCCGCAGGCTCCGGCGATCCGGCCGGCATCTTGCCGACCACGCTCTTCGCCACCATCTGCTCGACCACGGTCGCGATCATCGCGGCCAAGATGTATCAGCGCTTCTCCGCGGTGCCGGTGGCGCCGGCGTTCGAAGAACCCGGTGCCCCCGAAGCTTCGGCGCCGGCTGCGCATGCGGGCGCGCTGCCGGGCGAGGCCTCGGCCGCCTATCCCGCCTGGGTCTCCTGGCTCGCGCTGATCGTGGTGGTGACCCTGATCCCGCTGGCGATCCTGTTCGGCGCGGCGATCTCCCCCTGGATCATCCCCGGCCTGATGCTGCTGCTGCTCGGCTTCGGCTTCGTCCGCGGCGTGCCCGTCTACGAGGTGTTCGTCGAGGGCGCCAAGGACGGCTTCCAGGTGGCGCTGCGCATCATCCCCTATCTGGTCGCCATCCTGGTCGCGGTCGGCATGTTCCGGGCCTCGGGCGCGATGGATCTCCTGATCGTGCCCTTGGGCGCGGTGACCGAGCTCGTCGGGCTGCCGGCCGACGCCCTGCCGATGGCGCTGTTGCGCCCGCTCTCGGGCTCGGGCGCCTATGGTATCCTGGCCTCGATCATCCAGGACCCGGCGATCGGCCCGGACAGCTACACCGGCTATCTGGTCAGCACCTTCCAGGGCTCGACCGAGACCACCTTCTACGTGCTCGCGGTCTATTTCGGCGCGGTCGGCATCCGCCGCGTGCGGCACGGGCTGGCCGCGGCGCTGACCGCCGACCTCGCCGGCATCGTGGGCGCGGTGATCGCCGTGTCCTATCTCTACGGCGGCTAGCGGGCTAAGTCTCTTCGCTCCGGGAGGGTGGCGCGGGCGCGCGCTCGATCCGCCAGCCGGCCCGGGACCGGCGCACGAGGGTGACGGTCCCGAACACCAGGAGGCCGGCGCCCAGCACCGGGCGGACCCATCCGTCCATCAGCGCCAGCGGTCCCGACACCGCGATGCAGAAGAGCGGCAGATAGACGAGCGTCCATTTCATCTCCCGGCGGTGCTTCTGGTACCAGGGGAAGGCGGCCGAGAAGAGCGCGAAGGTGAAGAACAGGAGCGACCAGGGGCGGGTCAGGAAGGGCGTCAGGCTGGGCTCGATCGACCAGGCGCGGTTCAGGTTCAGCTCGGCGATGTTGCCCAGCACCACGCCCAGGATCATCGGCGCGAGCGGAAAGCCCAACGAGCGCAGCAGGTAGCCGATGACGCCGAAGATGAACAGCGTCCAGAGGTCGAACTCCACGTTGTTCAGGGCGAACACGCCGATCGCGCAATAGGCCAGGATGATCGCCGCCAGCACATACATGGGCACCCGGGTGATCAACACGAAGGCGCGCAGGCAGACCGCCTGCATGGTGACCATGATGAAATGCGCCAGGAAGAAGGCGATGAAGATGCTGTAGGCCAGCACCGGCTCGTCCGAGATGAAGGACGGGCTCGGGATGACGTCGTGGATCAGGAGCGCGCCCAGCATCACCGCCGTGATCACGTCGCCGGGGATGCCCAGCGCCATCAGCATAATGAGCGCGCCGCCCTCGGTCGCGTTGTTCGAGGATTCCGGCGCGACGATGCCGTCGGGGATGCCGCTGCCGAAGTCCTCCGGGGTCTTGGACGCCTTCTTGGCCTGGTCGTAGGCGAGGATGTTCGAGACCGAGCTGCCGGCGCCCGGCAGGATACCGGTGAAGACGCCGATCAGGGCCGAGCGCAGGAGCGTGGTCCAGCGCTTGAGCACCTCGACGATCGCCTTGCGGTGCTCGACCCGGACCGCCTTGGTGCCCCTGGCCATGAGCGGCTCGAGCGCCTTGTCCCGGTCCTTGACGTCCGAGAGCAGCTGGCTGAAGGCGAACAGCCCGACGAGGACCGGCAGGAAGGCGAAACCCTGCTCGAAAGCGTCCGCGCCGAAGGTGAAACGGGCGACGCCGTTGACTTCGTCCTCGCCGATGGTCGCGGCCAAGAGCCCGAGCGCGCCGGCGATCAGCCCCTTGAGCAGATTGTCGCCGGCCAGGCTCGCGGTGATGGTGAGCGCGAACATGACCAGCGCGAAGTAGTCCCAGGGGCCGAACTCGAGGCCGACCCGGGCGAGCTGCGGCGCCAGGGTGACCAGCACGATGGCGCCGATGATGCCGCCGAAAAAGGACGACCAGACGCCCAGACCGAGGGCCAGGCCCGGCCGGCCCTTGCGCGCCATGGGGAAGCCGTCGAAGGTGGTCGCGACCGAGGACGGCGTGCCAGGAATGCCCGTGAGCATGCCGGCCATGAGCCCGCCCGACAGGCCGCCGACCAGAACGCCGATCATGGTCGCTACGCCCTGGACCGCGGTCATGCCGAAGGTGAAGGGCAGGGTCAGCACCACCGCCATGGCGATGGTGAAGCCCGGAATGGCGCCGGCGATCAGCCCCGCGGTCACGCCCAGGAACATGAGCGCGATGGTGCCGATCTCGAAGATCGCGCCGCTCGCCGCCAGGATGTTGTCGAAGATCACCGGCGCCTCACATCTCTGCCCGGTTCACCAGCCATAGAACAGCTCGCCTTCGGGCAAGATGACGTTCAGACCGTAGCGGAACACGGTCCACATGAAGCCGACCATGCCGATGCCAATGACAGCGTTGACGGCGAGCGCGCGCGCATCCCGCCGGCCGATCGCCGTCAAGGTGGCGAAGACGAAGAGCGCGCCGCCGGCCAGCATGCCGAGATAGGGCAGTGTGAGGAGATAGAGACCGAACAGCAGGTAGCACCAGAGCGGGTTGCGGTAGGCGGCGAACCAGGCGCCGAGTCCCGCATGCTCGGCTTGTGCGGGCGCGTCCTTGACCCGCAGCGACTGGGCCAAGAGGGCGAGCGAGAGCAGGAACAGCACCGCCAGGATCACCCGCGGCCACACCTCGGAGCCCAGCGAAGCGTAGCTGGTCTCGCGGATGTCGAAGCTGGCCGCGAAGAAGGTGCCGCAGATCAGCAGCAGGCCCAAGGCGACCAGCGTGTCGCGCCGGATACTCCGCATGGTTCCCGTAATGCTGCCCCCTGATTCCCTCACGTGATGGTGCCGGAGCAGGTCTCGGACGGCCGTCTGACCTCACCCTTCGACAAGCTCAGGGTGAGGTCCGGATCTGGAAATCCCTCACCCTCACACTGAGGCTGTCGAAGTGCGAGGGTGAGCTCGGGTGTGCCGTCAGGCGGCTTCGAGAGAGGCTCTGCGGACTATTGCTTGTAGAGGCCGACCTTGATGGCGGCTGTCTTGAGCTCCTCGAAGCTGCCGGCCAGATGCTTGCGGTAGTCCGCGCTGCCGAGATAGCGCACGGAACTGCCCTTGCCCTCGAGCGCGGCCTTCACGGCCGGGTCGTTCATCGCCTTGGACAGGGCCGCCTCGTGGTGCTTCACGATGTCCGCCGGAGTCCCTTTGGGCAGCATAACGCCCCGATCCAGGCCGAACACCAGGTCGATGCCCTGCTCCTTGAGCGTCTTGACCTCGGACACGCGGGGGTCCCGCTCCGCGGTAGCGATGCCCAAGGCCTTGAGCTCCTTGCTGGCGATGTACTTCTGGGCGGCGGTGACGTTGATCTCGCCGACCTGGATGTTCTCGGCCAACAGCGCGGTCATCCGCTCGCGGGTGCCGTCATAGGAGATGTGCTTGAGCTTGATGCCGGCCGCGTCCTCCAACAGGATAAAGATGAAATGGCTGGTTGAGCCCAGCGTGCCGCCGGCCAGAACCTTGCCCGGGTTCTTCTTCGCGTTGTCCACCAGTCCCGCGACGTCTTCATAGGGCACGCCCTTGTTGGCGCCGATGATCGACGGCGTGTGGGTCACCATCGCGACCGGCTCGAACGCGTCCCAGGTGAAGTCGACGCGGCCGTTCAGATAGCTGGTCATGGCGCTCTGATGGATCGCGAACAGCGTACAGCCGTCTGGCTTGGCCTTTACGGCCTCCTTGGCTCCCTTGTTGCCGCCTTGCCCGGCAATGTTGACGACCTGGATCTGGGGCTTCGCGCCGGCCTTGTTCACGGCCTCGGCGATGACGCGAAAGATCACGTCCGTGCCGCCGCCCGGTTTCCACGGCACGATCAGCTTGGCCGTGCTGCACGAAATATCCGCCGCTCCGGCTGGGCCGGAAATGACCACGGCCAGAGCCGCAGCCGCGGCAATGAAAGCTGCATTCATCCGCTTGGTCATTCGTTGCCTCCCACCTGCAAACGTTTCGACAATGTCGGGGACCTGGCCCAGGCATTCCGGCCCTGTCCCCGGCCGGCCGTTGCAAACAGCCGGCGCCTTGTGCTTGTTCGGGCGGAGAGACTAGCCTAATCCAAGAATAAGCTCCAACCATTGCCCGACCTTGTCGATATCGATGAAATCAGTGGAGAGCATGCTCATGGGCGAAAGCCAGCAACAGCCGGATGGGGGACCGCGGCGCGATCTGCGCGTGGCATTGGGTGGGTTCGGCGCCATCGGGCGGGCCGTTGCCCGGCGCCTCGATGCCGGCGTGCCCGGCCTTGTCCTGGCGGCAGTTTCGGCCCGACGGGTGGACGACGCGCGGCGGCGCCTGGAAGATTTCGGTAATCCCGTCCCGGTGGTGGCCCTCGAGAGCCTCCCCGAGCACGCCGAGGTGGTCGTCGAGTGCGCGCCGGCCGCGGTGTTCGACCGGATCGCCGAGCCCGCCATCCGGGCCGGCCGGATTTTCCTGCCGGTCAGCGTCGGCGCTCTGCTGGCCCGACCGGAACTGGTCGCGCTGGCGGGGGAGACCGGTGCCCGCATCGTCGCGCCGACCGGCGCGCTGTTGGGCCTCGACGCGGTGCGCGCGGCCGCCGAAGGCGAGATCCGCTCGGTGACGTTGGTCACGCGCAAGCCGCCCTCGGGGCTCGCGGGCGCGCCCCACTTGGAGCGCCAGGGCATCTCGCTCGAGGGTCTCACCGAGCCGCGCAAGGTCTTCGAGGGGACGGCGCGGGACGGCGTCGCGGGTTTTCCGGCCAATGTCAACGTGGCCGCGGCGCTGAGCCTGGCCGGCATCGGCCCGGACCGGACCCGGCTCGAGATCTGGGCGGACCCGGGGGTCAGCCGGAATACCCACACCATCACCGTGGACGCGGACAGCGCGCGCTTTACCATGACCATCGAGAACGTGCCGACCGAGGAGAACCCGCGCACCGGCCGCATCACCGCCTTGAGCGTGATCGCGACGCTGCGCGGGCTTGTCGCCCCGCTCAAGGTCGGCACCTGAGTTGCCCCGTCGCGCAGGCAAGGAGTTCAAGCCATGCCCTTGATCGCCGATCCACTTGCCCCCGGCCATCGGGTGATCGTGGAGCCGAGCCCGCGCCGGGTGCGGGTCGCCTTCGCCGGCGAGACGGTCGCCGACAGCACCGACATGTTGCTGCTGCACGAGACCGGGCATTTGCCCGTCTACTATTTTCCGCGTACGGACGTGCGTACGGATCTGCTGGCGCCGAGCGAACATCGTACGCATTGCCCCTACAAGGGCGATGCCTCCTATTGGACGGTGCGGGTCGGCGACAAAAGCGCCGAGAATGCCGCCTGGAGCTATGAGACGCCGATCGAACAGGTCGCGGCCATCAAGGGCCATGTCGCCTTCTACTGGGACCCCATGGACCACTGGTACGAGGAGGACGAAGAGGTGTTCGTGCACGCACGCGATCCCTACTCCCGCGTCGACGTGGTCAACTCGTCCCGGCCGGTCCGGGTCGTGCTCGGCGGCGAGACGGTCGCGGAGACGACGCAGGCGCGCTTTCTGTTCGAAACCGGCCTGCCGACGCGCTACTACATCCCACCGGACGATGTCCGGATGGATCTCCTGACCCCGAGCGACAGCCACACGCAGTGCCCCTACAAGGGGACCGCAAGCTACTATTCGGCGCGGATCGGCGGGCGCAGCTATGACGACATCGTCTGGACCTATCCGGAGCCGATCCCGGAATGCCCGCGGATCAAGGGCTATCTGTGCTTCTATAACGAGCGGGTGGACGACATCCTCGTCGACGGCCAGCCCGTGCCGAAGATGCGCACCAAATGGTCGGAGGACTGAACGACATGCGCAAGATCAAGATGACCATCGGCTCGGTCGTTCTGACCGCCGAGCTGTTCGAGACGCCGACGGCGGATGCGATTCACGAGAGCCTGCCGTTCACGTCGGACGCGCGGACCTGGGGCGAGGAGGTCTACTTCTCGACGCCGGTCCAGGTCGACCGGGAGGCAGGCGCGCGCGACGTGGTCGAGCCGGGCGAACTCGCCTTCTGGGTCGAGGGCGACGCGATCGCCATCGGCTTCGGACGTACGCCGATCTCGCGCGGTGACGAGATCCGCCTGGCCGCGCCGACCAACATCTGGGGCCGGGCGGTGGAGGACGTGCGCACGCTGGCGCCGGTGCGGGACGGCGCCCCGATCACCGTGGAGGCGCTCGAATGAGACTCTACCTCGTGCAGCACGGCGAGGCGGCGCCGAAGGACGTCGACCCGGACAGGCCGCTGACCAGCGCCGGCCGCGCCGACGTGGAGGCGCTGGCCAGGTTCCTTGAGCGGCAGGGCGTCAGCGCCGACCGCGTGGTGCACAGCGGCAAGACCCGGGCGCGCGAGACGGCCGAGGCGCTGGCCCGCGGCATCGCGCCGCAGGCGGCGATCGAGACCGCCGCCGGGCTCGCGCCGAACGATCCGGTCGAGCCGATCGCGGCGGAGGCGCAGGGTATGGCGGAGGACACGGTGCTGGTCGGGCATCTGCCCTTCATGGCGCGGCTCGCCTCCCGGCTGCTGACGGGACGGGAGGAGCCTGCCGTTGCGGCCTTCCGGCCGGGCAGCCTGCTCTGTCTCGAGCGGGACGAGGCCGGCGCCTGGACGGTCGCCTGGATGATCCGGCCCGAGCTGTTGCATCTCGGCGGATAGGGGTTTCAGCGGGGCCGGCCCAGGTCGAAATGCCGGTCAGGGCGAAGCCTTGGCGAGTTCCGCGCGCAACATCTCCTTGAGCCGGGTCTTGACGATCTTGCCCATCGGGTTTCTGGGCATCGCCGACACGATCATGATCCAAGCCGGCACCTTGTAATAGGCGACGCGTTCTCGGCAGAACTGCTCCAGCTCCTCTGCGCCTACCGGCGCTTTCGTTGTGACCACCGCCGCGGCCATTTCGCCGTGCGCCGGATGCGGCCAGCCGAAGGCCGCCACCTCGGCCACGGCCGGGTGCATAAGCAGGACGTTCTCCACTTCGATCGGGTAGAATTTGGTGCCTTCGTTGCTGATGATGTCGTCCGCCCGGCCCTTGAAGAAATAGTAGCCATCCGCATCGATGGCGGCGAGATCGCCGGGATAGAACCAACCGTCGCGGAAGGCGCGCGCCGTGTCCTTGGGGTTGTTGACGTATTCGGTCGGGAAAACCTCACCGCGGAAGCCGACCAACCCCACGTCGCCCGGCGGCAGGGGGTGCCCGTCCGCGTCCAACACCTGTGCCTCGATTCCCTCGATGACGCGCCCGACGGCATCCGGATGGGCATCCTGGTCGGCGGGCGTTGACAGAATCATGAAACCGGTCTCGTTGGTGCCAAGCTGTTCATAGAAATTCGGCGTCAGCCGCTCTTTCGCCAGAATGCGGTCTTGGTGCGCGAGCGGCGCGCCGCCCACGAGCATCACACGCAACGACGGAAACAAAGGGGCCTGGTCGGACGGGTATCCGAGAATGTGCGTCAGGTGCGCGGGCGTCAGGATCAGCACCGTGATCCGGCCCGCGGCCACGCGCATGACGAGGTCTTCCATGGACCGGCTGTGATTCACGACGATCGTCGCGCCCAGGCAAAACAAGATCAAACAGGTCTTGCGTTCCCAGACGAAGCTCATCCTGATGACGGCCAGATAACGGTCCTGCCACGACAGGCCGAGGAACCTCTGATGCCGACGAGCCTGCTCATGCATTTGGGCGTGACTCCACAGGAAGGATTTCGGCACGCCCGTTGTTCCCGACGATTGAGCGATGATGAGCGGGTGGTCCGCCTCGAGGACCGGTCTCTCGAATGCCGACGTTGCCGGCCCACAGATCTTGCCGACCGGCAAGACGGGCAGGTCGCCGATCGTCTGAGAGCCCGCCGTCGCGATCAGCGCCCGCGGGTTCGCGTTCGCAACGAGCCGTTGTTTCTCGGCCAGCGGCAATGCGTTGTCGATCGCCAGCATGACGGCGCCGGCACGCGCCGCGGCGCAAAACATGATGAGGTGCTCGGCGGAATCCGGCAGCGTCATGCCGACGACGTCGCCGGGCGCGATGCCGGCGGCCTGCAGATTGGCCGCCGCCGCGTCCACGAGCGCGTCGAGCTCGGCATAGGTGATGACGCGGTCGCCGTCCTCGATCGCCGGATGGTGCGGCCGGTCGCGGGCATGATCTCTCAGAGCATCGGCAATGTTCACGGTAGTCCCTCTTGGGCGTTAAGGCGCCTCCCAGGATGCGGTCGTCTCGCCGTTCGCCCGTTTGCGCCGGGAGATCCCAGCGCCGCTCGGGGGACGGGCAAGATGGCCGACCGGGCGGCTCTCGTGGTTAAGTAGAATCCTTTGCCAGTTCCTTCCGCAAGAGCTCCTTGAGCTGGGCCTTGACGATCTTGCCCATCGGGTTCTTGGGCATCTCCTGAACCGCGAGGATCATTTTGGGCACTTTGTATGCCGCCAAGTGCTGCTGACAATGGCGGAACAGCTCATCGAACGAGATGGCGGACTTCATTACGACCGCCGCCGCCGTGACCTCGCCTTGCCGGGGGTGCGGCCAGCCGAAGGCCGCCACCTCGGCCACGGCCGGGTGCATAAGCAGGACGTTCTCCACTTCGATCGGGTAGAACATGGCGCCTTCGTTGCTGATGACGTCGTCCGCCCGGCCCTTGAGGAAGACATATCCATCGTCGTTCAGGGCCGCGAGATCACTGGGATAGAACCAACCGTCGCGGAAGGCGCGCGCCGTCTCGTCCGGGTCTCGGAAGTACCCTGTCGGAAAGTGCGCTCCACGGAAGCCGATCAACCCGACTTCCCCAGTGGGCAAGGGCCGGCCGTCGGAATCCACGACTTGTGCGTCGATTCCGTCCAGCAATCGCCCCACGGCGTCGGGCACGGCGTCTTGATCGGCCGGAGCGGCAACAGCGATGGCCCCGGTTTCATTGAGACCATATCTTTCCTGCAGGCTGGGCGTCAGCCGCAGGCGTGCGCTCAGTCGTTCCTCGGCGGTGACTGCCGCCGAGCCCACGACCAGTGCCCGGACTTGGGGAAACAGGACGGCATCGGCGTCGGCGTGGTCGAGAAGGGCGCGCAGATGCGCCGGGGTGAGGATCAAGGCCGTGATCCGTTCTTCCCGCACGGCGGCGATCAGGCCATCCCGGGAAGTGGAGCGGTCGATGACGACCGTCGCCCCGATGTAGGTCATGCTGAGACAGCTGTCGCGACCGAAGGAGAAGGACATCCGGACCACGGCTAGGTATCGATCGGTTGGCGTGAAGCCATGGCCCTGCTGGTCTCGCCGGATGTAGTCCTTGAACTGCGCGTGGCTGCGCACAATCAGCTTCGGCGCGCCCGTGGTTCCGGACGTCTGCAGCATCGTGAAGGGGGCCTCGGGCCGGAGCGCGGGGGCGACGAAGGGCGCCGTTTCGGTTGCGTCTGGCGGCGCGCTGGTCACGACGTTTTGTACCGGCAGAACGCGCAGATCCCCGACCCCAGGGCTGCCCGAATCCGTGATCAAGTGCGTGACATCGACCTGGGCGACACTTCGGAACTTCTCAGTCATCGGCAGTGCCGCATTGAGCGAGAGCGCCACGCCGCCGGCCCGCGCGAGTGCCCAGAGCACGATCAAATGGTCGGCCGAGTCCGGCAGCATGACGCCGAC
>JAAUXY010006316.1_pt1 | contig 10468 bp, 9 predicted proteins | sample 7278121 | NCBI WGS metagenome assembly JAAUXY01 (sample SAMN14350117, study PRJNA611818) | marine sediment metagenome | isolation source: surface marine sediment (1.8m) | place: French Polynesia: Moorea | collected 2018-08
AGTTCGAGTAGTCGGAGTGACGGAACTGCAGGTTCAGATCCAGGCTCTGGAAGCCGGGGGTATCTGACAGCAGCGGAATGTCGACTTCCGCGAAGTACTCTTCCACGTCGAAGGAACCTTCAGTGGTGAATACCTGGTTGGCGACGGACTCACCAGCTTCCGTGATGGAGTCAGGCTTGGTGAAACCTTCGTCGGTACGCGTTTCGAAACCGACAGCCATCTGTACCTCGCCAGCCGGCAGCTCGAAGATCGGGCCGGAGGCAACGCCGAAGAAACCGGTCGTCTGGAACTTGGACTGTGCAGAAGACACCTGACGCAGGTACTGAATTTCTGCGTTGGTCCAGTTGCCCGGACGAACGGCGTCGAGCGCACCGCTCGGGTTGACCGTCTGCGCACACAGCGCGTCCTGAGCACATGCATCCGGATCGGAGATGCGCAGGAAGCGGGCCAGGTTCCACACAGCGTTGGTGGTCAGGGTCGCATCCAGACGGGTGTACAGGTAAGACAGTTCCCAGGTCCAGTTGTTGAAGAAGCTCTCTTCGTTGATGATCTCGCCGCGCAGGCCTGCCGTCAGACGGGTCGTGTTGACTTCAAAGTCAGACTGACGCGTGCCGATGGTGCTGGACGGACGGAAGTAGAAGAAACCACCTTCACCCGCAACCGGAACGTTCGGGTTGGTGCCGGGCACGTAGGAACCTGCCGGGAATGCCGGGGTACCGAAGGAACCCGGGTTACCGTCGAGGTTGCTCACACCGGTACGCTTGGAGTACTGCGCTTCGACAAAGGCTTCGATGCCGTCGAAGATCTCGTACACACCATAGCCGGCCGTGCTGTACACGTCAGAGTGGGTGATCAGGTCCTGCTGCAGACCGTAGTCGTAGCGCAGCAGCTGCACGCCGTCAGGGCTTGACGGAGACTGACCCTGGAAAGACGGGCAGTTCGCCAGATCGTTGGTGACCTCGTCACCGCCGAATGCTCGCGGAATCGTACAGTACAGAGAACCCAGATCGCCGAAGAACACACCGCCCGGGGAGAAGAAGCTACCCTGGCTGATGCCGTTGTTGCGCAGGCCCGAAACGGTCGGGAATGCCCAGTCACGGTCGGTCTGATTGATGTTGTTGTTGTAGCGGTATTCCGCACCAATCATCACAGATCCGCGATCGCTGGTGGTACCAATGGCAAGGTCCGCGCTGTACTGCTCGCCGTCACCTTCACTGGAAATACCAGATGCGGCACCCGCCTGAACGCCTTCGAAACGCTCTTTCAGGATGACGTTTACCACGCCTGAAATTGCGTCTGAACCGTAAATGGCAGATGCACCGTCACGCAGGATGTCTACGCGATCGATGAGTGCGGAAGGCACGAAGCTCAAGTCGACAGCCTGATTGGACAGTGCGTCGGCAAAGGAAGCGACACGCTTGCCGTTGATCAGAATGAGCACACGGCTCTGGCCGAGGTTACGCAGGTCGACGGAGCTTGAACCACCGCCTGAGAGAATGCTCGACTGGTTGAAACCTGCGGTACCGGCAACAGCCTGGTTACGCAGCGCTTCACCAAGGTTGGTGAACCCTGATTCCACAATGGATTGGCCGGTGATGACGGTAATGGGGCTGGCTGACGTGAAGTCAGAGCGCTTGATGCGCGAACCCGTTACTACCACCTCTTCTACGACTTCTCCTTCCTCTTCGTCTTCGGCGGCGAAAACGACTTGAGGTGCGGTGAGGGTAATCATAGCCAGCGCGAGTGCTTTAACTAGCGCACGCGCCCATATTGGCTGGTCTACAGTCATGTTTATCCCCCAACTGTAAGGTTAAGAAAATGCGATTGCGCTTTAGCTTCAGCTGATAAATTACTGATTTTTAAGGAATTATGATCGATTAATCGATTTCTTGTTACCCCTCGCAAATCAGCGCCCTACAAACGGCGAAGCCACAGGCACAGTTTCGCTACGTGTTAAACGGATAAGTCGGGGGCTCCCTCAATGAAAAATTCATTTTTTTTCACTTTTTCGAGGGTGCGGGAACCGCGGCGGAATAGACCCTACTTGAGGCGTTTGACACCAACGCTGCGCCCACCCGCGGCAAGTCGAAGGTAATAGCCGAACCGCCCCTTCTCGACGATGACTTCGGGCTCGACGTAGGTCCTGCTGCGGTACTTACCGCCGACGCGCTGCTGCCAGACCTGGCCGTTGTCCAGGCGGAACACGGTCTTGCCATCCCAGCCACGAAACTCGCCCTTGAGGCGGGCGACAATCTGGTCCGGCACGTCGGGCTCCGGCTCGCGCTCGATCTGCTCGCGGCCGAAACGCTCTTCCGCGGATGGCGCCGGCGCTGCGGCCGGCGCGGGCGTGGTTGGGCGTGCCGCTGCCGCGGGTACGGCGGGCGTGGTCGCCGGCGCGCGTCCTTCGAGCCAGCGGGACAGATACTCGAGCTCTTCGGCCGTGAGCTTGTCGAGACCGGCAGCCTTGAATTCGGCTTCACTCATGGTGTCGCGCAAATCCGCCGCCTGGGCACTCAGGCTCATGAGGCCAAGCAGCATCACTGCCAGCAGATTGCGAGTGTTGTTCTCTTTATTTGCGCGCATCGTTCTCACCAGTTGCTCATCAGACTCGATCCAGGTCGGCCGCTATGCTAATGGACGGGCCATCGGGATTCGAGGCTTTCATAGTGTAAGATGCACCCCCACGGCAAAACCGGGGGAAAGTGTTTGGACTTTGTTGGAAACCACATCCTGAGCGTGGGTCAGTTCGATCGGGCCGACGTTGAGCGGATTTTTCAGGTTGCGGACGACATGCAGCCTTACGCCATGCGTAAACGCATCACCCGCGTGCTCGAAGGCGCCATTGTTTCCAACATGTTCTTCGAGCCCTCAACGCGAACCCGCGTGTCGTTCGGCTCAGCCTTCAATCTGCTCGGCGGCGAGGTCCGCGAAACGACGGAGGTCAAAGCGTCGAGCCTCGCCAAAGGAGAGTCGCTGTACGACACGGCTCGCGTGCTGTCCGGTTACAGCGACGTCATCGTCATGCGCCATCCGGAGCCGCACAGCGTTGCCGAATTTGCTCAGGCGAGCCGGGTACCGGTCATCAATGGCGGCGACGGCCCCAACGAGCACCCGAGCCAGGCGCTCCTGGACCTCTACACGATGCGCCAGGAGATTGCCGAGCAGGGACGCGGCGTTGATGGGCTGAGCGTGGCGCTGATCGGCGATCTGAAATACGGCCGTGCGGTGCACTCGCTCTGCAAGCTGCTGGGCCTTTTCAACGACATACGCCTGCACCTGATCTCACCGCCGGGCCTCGAGCTGCCGGAAGACATCGTCAGCGCGGTGCAGGCAGATGGGAACGAGGTGCACGCATTCCACGAGCTCGAACCGGGCATCCACGGCGTGGACATTCTCTACGTCACTCGAACCCAGGAAGAGCGCTTTCCTTCGCAGGCTGAAGCCGACCGTTACCGGGGACTCTTTCGCCTGAACCAGTCGATCTACACCCAGCACTGCGAGCCCAACACGGTCATCATGCACCCCCTGCCCCGGGACTCGAGGGAGCAGGCGCAGGAGCTCGACGAGGACCTCAATGCGAATCCCAATCTCGCCATTTTCCGCCAGACCGACAACGGCGTGCTGGTGCGGATGGCGCTGTTTGCGCTGGTGCTCGACGTCGTGGACGAAGTGGACAACCACGCCCAGCCGGTCACCTGGTACACCGCCAAGCGCCACCTGAGCGCAAAGGATCGCGGCGTTCGCTAGTTACGGCGTGAAGAACGAGTTGTATCTGGTGCGGATCCGGGTCAACTGCCGACTCGGTGAGCCGGCAGTGTGTACCCTGCGACGGGAATCGGCAGATTCCCGAATAAAGAGAAGTAGCCTGGCCTCAGCTGCGAATCAGCGCTTCTTCGGCGCCTTCTTCGGTACCTTCGGCATGCGGTCTTTCCAGGCCTTCGGCGCGCTCTTGTAACCACGGCATTGAGCGAGGAACTTGGTTGCTTCGTTCCAGGCCTTGTCCGCACCAAGGCGCTTCACGGAAAACTCCCGTACGTGGGATTTACCGCTGGTCTGCACCTGTACGCGAAACGCCGGGCTCGGCCGATAAACGAGGTTGATGCCTCGTACACCGGTGGAGTGCTTCTTGTCAGTGCCAGCCTCGCGCACGCGCTTGGCTTTTGCCGCCGCCTGCTTGTCAGCCCACTTCTGGTCCAACGCTTTGGCTTCTCTGCGCACTTCCTTTTGCTTGGTCTTGTTCAAACCAATCAGACTGAAGTATTCCTGCTGCAGCTTGCCGTCGATGCTACGAGCAACACGCAACAGCTGGCCGTTGTTGAGTTCGTACACTGCCACTGGATCGACTCCTCTTTGCTTGGCTAGTAGTTAGAACTATAGCAAAGCTTCGAGTTCAGGTAGAGCTTTAAACAAGTCAGCAACAAGTCCGTAGTCTGCAACCTGAAAAATCGGTGCGTCTTCGTCTTTGTTGATGGCAACAATGACCTTGCTGTCCTTCATGCCGGCGAGATGCTGGATCGCTCCGGAGATGCCAACAGCAATGTAGAGATCAGGCGCAACAATCTTGCCCGTCTGCCCCACTTGCATGTCGTTAGGCACGAAACCCGCGTCCACCGCGGCGCGAGATGCGCCGATAGCCGCACCGAGCTTGTCCGCAATGCCTTCGAGCATCGTGAAATTGTCACCGCTCTGCATGCCACGGCCGCCGGAGATGATGATGCCCGCTGCCGTGAGCTCGGGACGCTCTGATTGCGCAATCTCCTCACCGACAAAGGCCGACACGCCCGCGTCGTGCGCTGCGCCAATCGCTTCTGTCGCAGCGCTGCCGCCTTCAGCAGGCACCGGATCGTACGCGGTGCCGCGCACTGAGACGACCTTAACGCCGTCGTTGGCCTTGACCGTTGCAATGGCGTTACCGGCGTAGATCGGACGCTTGAAAGTATCTTCACTTTCCACGCTGATGATGTCCGAAATCATGGCAACGCCCAGGAGCGCCGCTACCCGCGGCAGGTAATTCTTGCCGTTGGTGGTGTGGGCGCTGACGATGTGCGAATAGCCGGAGGCAACTTCGACGACCAGCGCAGCAATGTTCTCGGGCAGCTGGTTCTCGTACGCTGCGTTGTCCGCAACCAGCACCTTGTTTACACCCGGCACTGCCGCAGCCTGTCCGGCAACGCCGTCTACACCGCTGCCGGCAACCAGCACGTCGACGTCTCCGCCAATGGCCGCCGCAGCCGCGAGCGCAACGCGCGTGGCCGCTTTCAGTTCCGAGTTATCGTGTTCCGCTACTACTAAAACGCTCATGCAATCACCTTTGCTTCGTTCTTCAGCTTGTCGACCAGTTCTTCGACAGTTTCAACCTTGATACCCGCCTCACGCTCGGCAGGCGGCTCGACGGAAAGCACCTCCACGGTGGGCGCCATGTCGACACCCAGCTCGTCCGGCGTCACGACATCGAGCGGCTTTTTCTTCGCTTTCATGATGTTGGGCAGCGACGCATAGCGCGGCTCGTTGAGACGCAGGTCGGTGGTGACGACCGCCGGGATGTTGACGGATACGGTCTGCAGACCGCCGTCAATTTCACGCACGACTTGAGCCTTGCCGTCAGCAATGCTGACCTCGGAAGCAAACGTCGCCTGCGGCATGCCCGTCAATGCGGCAAACATCTGACCGGTCTGACTGTTGTCACCGTCGATGCTCTGCTTACCGAAGATGACGAGCTCGGCGTTTTCACGCTCCTGCAGCGCAGCGAGGGCTCGAGCAATGGCCAGAGGCTGAGCGTCCAAGTCGGTTTCGATCAGTACCGCGCGATCGGCGCCGAGCGCTAGACACGTGCGCAGCTGCTCCTGACAGGCGGAAGCGCCGACAGCCACGGCAACCACCTCGGTGGCAGTGCCGGCTTCTTTCAAGCGGACTGCCTCTTCGATGGCAATCTCGCAGAATGGGTTCACCGACATTTTGACGTTGGACAGGTCCACCCCGGTGTTGTCTGGTTTCACGCGTACTTTGACGTTGTAGTCGACCACGCGTTTCACGGGTACCAGTACTTTCATAGGCTCCTCACTTCATAGCGCTAACGCATACGTTAGTCAGCTGATTGATTTCGAGTGTAGTTTTGGCGGGCGATTGGAAGGCATCGCCGTACACGACACGCACCGACTATCTACTTTGACCCCGCTCTCCACGCGCCCTGTCGGGCGTCTCTTCTGGGATCAATGCACGGTGCTTTTATTTTCGATCTCTACCCGATTCCCTAAACGGATCTCGCTCGAGTCTGCCGTGACCCATTTTTTTTTGGCGGCGTATTGTCGCCATGCGTCCAATCAAGGTCAAGGCGCCGCGAAATCACGTTATAATGCGCGGCTGAAGTATTTTGAATAAGAAGGACTACTTACATGGAGAATCAGGTCGAACGCGAATCCATGGAGTTTGATGTCGTCATCGTCGGCGGCGGCCCTGCCGGCTTGAGCGCGGCGATACGTCTCATGCAGCTCGGTGAAGCGGCTGGACAGGAACTGTCCGTCTGCGTCGTCGAGAAAGGCTCGGAGATTGGCGCCCACATCCTGTCCGGGGCCGTGTTCGAACCCCGCGCGTTGAATGAGCTGCTTCCAGACTGGCGCGAGCGCGGCGCCCCGCTCAATAACCCCGTGACGATTGACGAGGTGTTCTACCTGCCGAATGGCACCAACCATATCCGCACGCCCAACATGCTGGTGCCGAAGCCGACACACAACCATGGCAACTACGCCACGAGCCTCGGCAACCTCTGCCGCTGGTTGGGGGAACAGGCCGAAAACATGGGCGTCAACGTATTTCCCGGCTTTGCTGCCGCGGAGGTCCTCTATGACGATAACGGCGCCGTTGCCGGTGTTGCCACCGGTGACATGGGCGTCGGGGCCGATGGTGCGCAGAAACCAACCTTTGCCCCCGGCTACGAGCTCCGCGCCAAGTACACCATGTTCGCGGAAGGCTGCCGTGGTCATCTCGGCAAGCAGCTCATTCAGAAATTCGAGCTCGACAAAGACAGCGGTACCCAGCATTACGCGATTGGTTTCAAGGAACTCTGGGACGTGGATCCGGAAAAACACGTCCCGGGCAAGGTGATGCACACCATGGGCTGGCCGGGCAATCACTTCGGCGGGCTCTTTACCGGCTCTTATATGTACCATCTGGAAAACAACCAGGTGTCCGTGGGTTTGATCGTCGATCTGTCCTACTCGAATCCGCACGTCAGCCCGTTCGATGAATTCCAGCGCTTCAAACATCATCCGCTGATTGCCCAGACCCTCGAAGGCGGCACCCGCGTATCCTACGGGGCGCGCGCGATTGTCAAAGGCGGCCTCGCGGCTCTGCCGGAGCTTGCCGTGCCGGGCGGGCTGCTCATCGGTGACGATGCGGGCTTTCTCAACATGACGAAGATCAAAGGCAGCCATACGGCCATGAAATCCGGCATGCTTGCCGCGGAAGCGGTGGCCGAGGCGCTCATTGGCGGTTCCGCCGGCGGTGAGAAGCTCGACACCTTCCAGGCCAGGTTCGAAAGCTCGTGGCTTTATGAGGAACTCAATCAGGCGCGCAACTCCCAGCAGGCCATTCACAAATTCGGCACGCTGGTCGGCGCCGGTTTCATCTGGGCGGATCAGCTCTTCAAAGGCTCGTTGCCGTTCACGTTCAAGGACAACACACCGGACCACGCAACGCTGAAGGACGCAAGCGCCTCGAAAGAGATCGATTATCCGAAGCCGGACGGTCAGCTTTCCTTCGACAAGCTGTCGTCGGTCTTTCTCTCCAACACGTACCACGAGGAGGACCAGCCGTGTCACCTGACGCTGGCCGACGACAGCATCCCGCTGGGCGTCAATCTGCCGAAGTGGGCGGAGCCGGCACAGCGCTACTGTCCGGCGGGCGTGTACGAGATTGTCGAGGAAAACGGTGAGCAGCGCTTCCAGATCAATGGACAGAACTGCGTCCACTGTAAGACCTGCGACATCAAAGATCCCTCCCAGAACATCACCTGGGTGGTGCCGGAGGGCACCGGCGGTCCGAACTACCCGAACATGTAGCGCGCCGCTTGAGAAAGGGGATTCAGGCGCTGGCGCCCAGATCGAAGCGGGTGCCGGCGCTGTAGATGACGAGGCGCCCGTCCTCCTCCAGCGCGTGCTCGACCAGCCGGTAATACACAGGGCGGGAGAGCAGCGCTTCGAGCCCGTCACGGACCTCCAGATAAGGGCGCCCTTCCCGCACCGTGAGCGGGTGTGACTCATCCGCGAGCACGTAGTCGCCCACGTTGGTCGTGAACAGAAGCTCAGCCTCGGCGCCAGTGCCACGCACGTCCAGATCAACGGCCACGAACGGCGCATCCTCGACGTCGATCTTCAGCTTTTCGACGGGGGTGACGAGATAGAAGCCATCATCTTCCCGCCGCAGGATGCCGGCGAACAGATCCACCAACGGCTGACGCCGGATGCGTCCACCTTCATGGAACCACTGCCCGGTCCGGTCTATGCGGATGTCGATGACCCCGCTGCGGTCCGGCTGCCAGAGATGGACGGGGGGTTGGCGCTTGCTCGCCTGCGCCGCGGTCAAGGCCGCGAAGAGTTGATCGATTTCGGACATGGGCGGGGATTTTATCCCCCGCGCAGAGTTTCGGCGACCTCGCTGAACGCAGCCTCGATGTGAGCCGGATCGCTCCAGCCTTTACCCCAGAATTTTGGCCTCACCACCAGCGCAAAACGATGGATATGGGTGCCGCCTGGATCCCTCAGCGAGAGCATCAGCTCACCGGAAGGCGGCAGCTTCGGCATCTCGAGAAAACCGAAGAGCCCTACCGCGGTGCTGCTGGCGGTGCCGGCCGCTGCCGCGGCCTCTCCGTCTGCAACCATCGGCCAATGAATTTCGAGGACATAATCAGAGGGGCCTGCCCAGCCGCCCTCCCCATCCACGGCAAAGACGCTGCCCACGCCCTGCACGGCCGCCAGCGTCCAGGCCTGCGGCGCAGGATGCGCCGGGCGCACGATCAGACGGCTGTCCTCAGCCAGCCGCCAGCGCGGCGGATTGGCAATCTGGTAACGCGGCTCGAGACGTAGCGCCTCGCCGGTATGCCCGGCCTGGTAAAGCGTCTGCTGCATGCTGCAGCCCGCCAGCAGCAGCGCGCCGAGGATGATGGAAAATGCGGTTCGCACGTGCGTGCCTCGGGATGAGTTGCTCAGACGAAGTATAGAAAGCGCTGCCGTGCGCGCCAGGATGAGCCGAATGTGCGTTAACCGCCGATGAACTTCATGACGGTCACTTCGCCGCGGAAGTTTGCGAGCTGCTTGTCCTTCAGCGCGTGTCCCAGCACCTCCTGCAGCTTCACCATCGCCAGCGTGTCGGGCAGGCGCAAAACGTCGCGGAAATCGTAAGATTTCGCATTGGACAGGCAGCCGAACAGGCGTCCATTGGAAGCCAGCCGCAAGCGCGTGCAGGTGCGGCAGAACGGCTCGCTCTCGTTGGCAATGATGCCGAAGGTACCGGCGCCGGGGATCTCGAACCGCGCTGCCGTCGAGTCGAACGGCGCATCCGTGCGGGCGTACTCGTAGCGGGTACCGATGAGGTCGAGAATGTCGTCCATGCCGAAAAACTGCGCGTCAAAGAGCGGATTGTTCTGCAGGTGCCCCATGCCCATGAGCTCGATGAAACGCAGCTCAATACCCCGCTCCAGGCAATACTCCAGGAGCGGCAGGATCTGATCGTCGTTGACGCGGCGCATCGGCACCATGTTCACCTTGAGACGGATCCCCGCCTCCAGGGCCAGACGGATCCCGTCGAGGACCGTGGCCAGATCGCCGGAACGGGCAATGTCGCGAAACTTGTCCGCATCGAGGGTATCGAGGCTGACGTTCATGCGCTCCAGCCCGGCGGCTGCAATGAGGTCCATTTTGCGCGGCAGCAGCTGGCCGTTGGTGGTCAGCGAGACGTCCGCCAGGCCCAGCTGCATGACCGCGGGCAGCAACGCATCGAACTTGGGGGACAGCAGCGGTTCGCCGCCGGTAATGCGCAGCTTGTCGATCCCGGCGGTATCCATGAGCAGGCGCACGGCGCGCACCATCTCGTCCGCCTCGAGCTCGGAGGCGGCAGCCTGCAGACGTTTGCCGTCCGGCACGCAGTAGGTGCAGGCGTAGTTGCACGCCGCGGTCAAACTCAGACGCAGGTTGCGGAACTGACGGCCAAGATGATCAACAATCACCGGTCAAACGCCTCTGCAGGGATCCATTGAGAACGCGCGAGTATGGCGGAAATGGGCGTCAGAGCAACAGATTTTGACTTTGGCGCAGACCACGCGAAAAAGTGACCCAGTTCCTGGTTGAATCCACAATCTGTGCTTTACTTTAGTTAAGTCGCTGCTCACGTCTCCCCCCCCCCAACGATTTGCAGCGACTTCTTGAGGTGGTTAAAGCTGTCACAGCTCACCTCGTATGTGTGACTCCTAATGGTA